>OHLC01001281.1_pt1 | contig 10063 bp, 12 predicted proteins | sample 1568981 | NCBI WGS metagenome assembly OHLC01 (sample SAMEA3879510, study PRJEB24766) | human gut metagenome | biome: human-associated habitat; feature: feces | place: USA | collected 1985/1987 | reverse complement strand
CGTTCTCTGTTCTTTATGGAAGCGGAACGGGAATTTTAGAGTGTATGGATATAACGGGACATGTAATGGGAAATACATGGATCGAAAAGAAGCTGATAGAGGCTGCCGTAGGCTTGCAAAAAGGAGAGAGTCTTTCCCAGGCATTAAGCCGTCAGAGAATCTTTCATCCGGTATTTCTTTCCATGGTGGCTGCGGCAGAAGAGTCCGGACATCTGGAAGCTGTTTTAAAACAGTCCGGGATCTATTATGAAAAAGCAGCAGAACAGTCTGCAGTGAGAATGGTAACACTGCTGGAGCCATGTATGATCCTGATCATGGCAGCAGTGGTGGGAAGTATTGTTTTATCCATTATGCTGCCGGTATTCAGTATGTATACAGCAATGTTATAAAGGAGGATGCGATGAAACATTATATTTATCTTACAGAAGATAAACTTTATTACATCCGAAAAGAAAAGGGAGCCAGAGGCTACAGTTTTATGGGTTCCCGCACCATAACTGGACCAGGAACTGTAACTGGTGCCATGGAATCACTGGCAGATATTTATAATCTGAAAGGAAGAGCGGTCGTCCTGGCTATAGAAGCCTCTGTAAAGATCCATTTTATGAGTCTTCCGGCTTCTTCTAAGAAAACGGCTTTGCAGATGGCGGAAAAACAGCTGCTGGTCCTGGGAGAGGAAGGAGAACGCCTTCTTGCAGCTGATTTTATGCCAAATAATGGTCAGGGCATGTTAAAAGGAACTGTGTACACAGTATCAGAAGCATGGATCCGGGCCATTGAAACGGGAGCCCTGATCACACGTTTCCGTATCCATTCCATTTTGCCGGGACCTGCGCTGTTGGCCTCTTTTCTGGAACCTTCCGATTATGGAATGAATAAGGGAACGGTGATCTTTGTCCATCTTGCAGACCAGTCCATTGTTTTTTACCAGATGGAAAATGGACACTGCCGTCATCTGGAACATTCCAGTTTAAAACCAGGGATGTTTGCCTATCTGGGAGAAGAAAAGGCGTTAATGGAAGTTGCGGTTCTGATCCGTCGTTTTCAGACCAGGATGAAACAGGAAAGACGGGAATTTCAGATACAGGGAGTCCTGATCCAGGGTGAGTGTTTGAAAGCACCCAGATCAGACGCAGGAGTTCTTGCAAAAATGCTGGGGATCCCCTGTATGGCTCTGGGAAAAAATGGGATATGGAAACGGCAGGCATTAGCGGGAGAACTGAAAAATCTGCTTTACCGGAATACAGGTGAATTTATGGAAGGAGAAAGCTTCTATGAAAAGATAACAGAGGCAGGTTTTCCTTTAGGTCCGGTGTGCGCCAGTCTGGTAGCATTTGCAGTCATCGTTCTGAGTGCCCTGGGCGGTCAGTTTTATACAGCCGGAAAGCTGGAACGTCTGGACCGGATCAGTGCAGACCAGCAGGGTAATGATGTTACACAGGAACGAAGGGATCTGGAAGGAAAGATCAGTGAACTGGCAAAACTGACAGCAGAAAAAAGAGAACTTGCCGGTCAGATCACACTGGATCCGGCGGTATTTTCCTGTCTGGAGCAGGCGCTTTTGCCGGAAATGGACTTGGAAACCATAGAATATCAGGCAGAGGATGCCAGCATACATCTAAAATTAAGCACCAGTAAGCCGGAGCAGGTTTCTCTGTTTTGCGAAAAAATAGAAGAAAATTCCGGATTTTCTTTACAGCAGAGTCACTGGCAGCAACAGGAAGATAAAGTAAGCGCTGCCCTGGTCTTTACAATAGGAAAGGGGGCCAAAGATGAGGCTCAGTAAGCGGGAACGTTTTTTACTGGCAGTTCTGACGCTGTTACTGTTGTGGACCGGTTTTTATAAATTCTGGATCGAGCCGGAAACAGATCTGTTGTTTGCCAACTTACAGGAGATCAACAGGCTGGAAGAACAGATCAAACGGGGCGGTCCCCAGGGAAAACAGAACCTGGAACAGACGGCAGAAAAACTGGAACAAGCCGGAAACGGACAGATCTATTTTGCAGATATGAGTCCGGAAAAAATGGACAGAAAGCTTTTGCAGCTTGCAGGAGAAACTGGGATACAACTTTCCGGAGTGGAAACAGGGGAAACAAAAGAGATGGATACAGCAGGTTATGTGTATACACCTCTTACACTGGAATTTGTGTGTACAGACAGGGAACAGGCAGCCGGATTTGTGGAAAAGATCAACCAGGAAGGCGCCGGTATGTGGATAAAGTCGCTGCAGTTAGAAAAAGATGAAACTGCGATGAAAGGGACCATGGAGGTGGTTTATTGTCATGACCAGTGAAAAACAGGCAGGCTTTTCTCTTTTAGAAGTGATCGTAAGCACAGCCATCCTCTTTTCTGTAGCAGGAGCTTTTCTTTCCATGACTGCTGCAAACGGAGTCCTTCTTACCAGGGAACATTCCCTGATGCAAAATGCATACGAACTGTCTGAACTGGCAGAAGAAGGACAGGGAGAATGGACCGGAGAAGAATTAGAGATCATCTTTGAAGGAGAAGAGGAAGGCGCAAGCGAAATATTTGGAAAATACATTGTGACCAGTGAAGGAGGAGACTCTATGACTTATTACAAAAGGGGATTCCAATGAGAAACAGAGATGGATTTACATTGCTGGAACTTGTAGCTGCTCTTTCACTCAGTGCGGTCATAGGGATCTGGGCAGCCGGCTTTTTCGGCAGTCAGATGCATGAATACAAAAAGCAGACGCAGATCCTTAAGGCAGAGGAATTAGCAGACCGTGTCTGTTTTCAGATCACTTCCAGACTGGATCATGCCTTCCTTTTCCGGGTGGACCCCAAAGAAAGTTCTGTTTTGTATTACTGCGAGGGATCCGGTGAATTAGGAGAACAATGGGAGCAGATATCAGAAGAAGACTTAGGATTGGGTGCTGAGAAAGAGTATGAGGTCCGGCTGGATTTTTCTGATACACAGTCTCAAAAGGCAGTTTCTGAGATAACAGTCCTTTATAAAGGAGAGAAAGTATACTCCCGGACGATCCGGCTTTCTTCTGTTTATGGATATTTGGAGGATGGAGAGGATGAGAAAGGTGAAAACGAGAATAAAGACGGATCGCTTTCATGGTGATGGCCGGGAAGGCGGAAGTCTGCTGTATGTGATCTTTTTTATTACACTGCTTTCTGTATTTGCCTGTGGTTTTATGGCAGTGTCCAGATATCATATAAAAATGGCTCTGAAAAACCGGGCATACATGGAAGCGCGCCTGACCACCCATATGATCCATAATTCTTTCTGCGAAGCAGTTTCAAAGGGAGAAAGTGATGCCCTTAGGCTTTTGTGGAACCAGTATGAAGGAGATCTGGAGGATGAGGAAGCAGAAGAAAATGAAAACGAAGATATACCAGAAACAGAAGGTGCCGGGGCAGACGGGATAACGAAACTGGATGCAGATGAAATACAAGATACAAATGAAAGACAGGATGCAGACGAAAGACAGGATACAGACCTGGATTTAGAAGACCGGGAATACATAACAGAAGGAACCGGAAGTTATACCGATGAAAAAGGCGAACCCTGCGAAGTGCGTATCCGCCTGAAATTAGAACCTGTGGAAGAAAAAGCCTATGTGGATACATGGACGAAAATATCCGGTTTTTCCATGCATTTAGAAGGAGAAGTTCCTTTACAGGATACCCCATAGGCCCAGATACCAGGTAAAGATCTTTTCTTCAAAAAAGAGAAAGATCAAAATGGACACAGTAAAGAATGGTGCCATGGGAAGTCTTGTTTTCAGGGAGGCTTTCTTAAAAATGAGAAGGGGCAGACAGAACATACCTGCCAGTATATAGGCAAAAAGAAGCCACAGGCAGTCATCAGTTTTACATCACCCATACCAATACCGCCGCGGCTGATAAGACGGATCCCTTCCAAAAGCCCGCCGCAGAGAACAGCGCCCTCTATACGCAATAGAAGTCCGGGACCTGACCGGATGAACAGAGAATAGAAAGACAGCAAAAAGATCAGGATGGAAACAGAGTCAGGGATATAACCTTCTTTCAGGTCTGTCCATGCAGCAATGATAAGAAGAAGGATAAACAGAAAGAAAATTCCTGCAGCCATATTGTCACCTCCTGAAAAATCATCTATAAAAAAGTATAACATCTGGAAAAGAAAGGAGCAACCAGACCATGAAGATCACCATTGAAGAAATGCTGGTGGAACGGGATATTATTTCCAGACAGCAGCTAGAACGGGTAAAAGAGATCCAGAAAAGTCATGAAGATAAAAGCCTGACAGATATGTTGCTTCTTTTGGGATATACAACAGAAGATGTGATCATGAACTGTTTCAGCGACCGGGATGACATGGAGATCATCCATTTAGAGGAACGGACCGCAGATCCGGCTGCCATAGAGATGCTTCCGGAGTCCTTTATTGTGAACAATGAGATCGTACCTGTATGTTTTGAAAAAGGGGATCTTTTAGTTGCCTGCGCCTTTCCTGTAGATCCGGATATTTTAGAGGAAGCGGCGACAATCTCCGGTATGACGATCCGGCCGGTGCTGACACCTGCAGACCAGATCCAGAAGATGCTGTCGGGGATGGAAACTATAACAGAAGAGAAGAAAAAAGCAGCTGAAACCGGAAAGACAGCAGAAAAAGTGGAAAGCGCTCCTGCAGTCCGCCTGGTCAATACGCTGATCGAATCTGCATATAAGAGAAATGCCAGTGATATCCACATAGAGCCGGGAAAAGAATTTCTGACCATCCGTTTTCGTATTGACGGAGATCTGTGTATGTATACAAAGATGGAAATGTCCTATCACCGGCCGGTGGTTACCAGGCTGAAACTTATGGGAGAAATGGACATTGCAGAAAAAAGACTTCCCCAGGATGGAAAGTACCGCTATGAAAAAGAAGAGATGGCAACAGATCTGCGAATTTCCACCCTTCCTTCCGTTTACGGGGAAAAAGTAGTACTGCGACTGCTGGGAAATGACAGGGACAGTTCCCTGATGGATGTGCGCCGTCTGGGAATGGATGAAAAGCAGGAAGAAATATTTGGCAGAATGTTAAAAGCGCCCTTTGGCATCATTCTGGTAACAGGACCTACAGGAAGCGGAAAATCTACCACCCTTTATGCAGCCTTAAGCCAGTTGGCAGAAAAGAAGATTAACTGTGTAACTGTTGAAGACCCGGTGGAAAAGCTGATAAATGGTGTTACCCAGGTTCAGGTAAATGCCAAGGCGGGACTTACTTTTGCAATGGCCCTCCGTTCTATTTTAAGACAGGATCCGGATGTGATCATGGTGGGAGAAATACGAGATGAAGAAACAGCAGATATTGGCGTAAGAGCCGCTGTTACAGGTCATCTGGTGCTGTCAACGCTGCATACAAACGACTGTGTCTCTGCAGGCTACCGTCTGCAAAATATGGGGATCCCCTTTTATATGATCGCTGCTGCTACCACAGGGGTAGTGGCGCAAAGACTGGTAAAAGTGCTTTGTCCTCACTGCAGGCGGAAGATAAAAGCCGGGCAGCAGACAAAACGGCTGTTGTATGAGGTTTCAGGAAAAGAAGCAGAGGAAGTCTGGGAGGCAGTTGGCTGTGAAGAGTGTCTGAATACAGGATACAGCCACAGGCGGGCGATCTATGAAATGTTCGAACTGAACGAGACAACAAAAAATATGATCCGTGATGGAGAAACAGCAGAAAAGATCCGCCGCTACCAGAGGGAAAGAGGTTTCCTTTCTCTCCAGGAACAGGCAGCCCAGATGGTAATGTGCGGTGAAATGGATATGGAAGAAGCAGAGAAAGTGATCTATTCTGCAGACTAAAATTCCAAGAGAATGTTAAGATACAAGGGAGGCAATGTATGAAGAACAGAAAGTGGAAAGAAAAAAGAGGATTTACCTTAGTGGAACTGATCTGCGTGATCGCGATCATGGGCATTTTAATGGCTGTGGCAGTACCTTCTTACAGCTGTATCCAGGAGAAATCTGCCAAACAGGTAGCTATTTCCAATGCAAGAGCCAACTATATGCAGGGAAAAGCGCAGCAGGAAATGGTAGATGCCGGTGTGCTTGCAGAGTCAGAAACAGAAGCTTATAACTATGATGCCAGTGAAGACAAGGCAACCTGGGAAGGTGAGATCGGCAAGAAGAGTTACAAAGCAGAATACTCCGGAAAAACAGGTGAAGGTTACATTCTCTCAGATGATAACGGAACTGATCGGTAACAGCAGTCCAGGTTTTTGGGGAAAGCAGGAAAAAGAAAAATGTTGAAGAGAATAAAAAAGTCAGGGGGATTTTCCCTGATCGAATTGCTGGCTGTCCTTGCGATCCTTTCTATTCTTATGGCAGTAGCGGTCCCGGCCACTGCAGGTTATATCAAAAGTGCCAGAAGGGCGGCTGCCTATACAGAGTCCCAGATCGCAGCAGACGCAGTACAGCTGTATCTGTATGATGAAAAAGAAGCAGGGCGTTTAACAGTAGGAAAGCTTCACAAATTGATGAATTTAAATTTAAGTGACCCGGAAAATGTTCTGGCAGATTATATTTCCGGTGGTCAGAAAAACTCCAGGATCGTATCTGTGGACGCAGATCTGAAAACAGGACAGTTAAAGAAACTGATCTATGAAAATAAATTTGTAAAAGTCAGTCTTACAGTGGATGAAGATGGCACAAGAAATATGGAAGAAGATACCATGGATAGAGCAGACTGAAACACGGGCAGACTATTGCCATGAAAAGACAAGCTGCTTATTTATCTATTTTAAAAGATTTTTTCCGCTGCGGGATCGCCGGATGGTGCTTAGAGATCCTCTTTACATCTGTGGAAGCGTGGATGAGGGGAGATGTGAAAATAATGGGGACTACCTCTGTTATCATGTTTCCCATTTATGCGGCCGGTGCCATTCTTCCGGATATTGTAAAATGGTGCGACCGATGGTTAAGCGGACTTCCAGGTTTTTTTAAAGCTGACAGGGAAGAAATATCCCCTGTGGCTTTAAAACTGCGCCATGGACTGATCTATATGGTGCTTATCTATACCGGAGAATATATAGCCGGTTCTTTTCTGATGGCCAAAGGACTCTGTCCCTGGGACTATTCCCAGTGGCCGGATCAGATCCACGGAGTCATACGTCTTGCATTTATCCCATTCTGGTTTGGGACCGGCCTGCTTTTTGAGTCACTCTGTACCCATTGATGACTTGTATTTAGGCAGGTCTTTTTATATAATAGTAACAGTTTAAACTGACAAAGGAGAAAAATATGATACGTTTGATTTTGGTGGTGTTAGCAGTGGTGCTGTATCTGATCTTTTCAATTCCGGTGCTGTCTTATTTAAAGAACCTGGAAAAAAAGGATCCAAAGGCAGCAGCAAAGAAAAGTCTGGATCTGGTGCGGTGGATCCTGGGGATCGTAAGAGACCTGGCAGGGATCACATATGAGGTCCGGGGACTGGAACATATCCCTTCCGACCGTGCAGTACTTTATGTTGGAAACCACAGAAGCTATTTTGACATTGTAATGGGTTATACTACAGTTCCGGCGCCTACCGGTTTTATTGCCAAAAAAGAGATGATCGGTATTCCGCTGTTAAGCCAGTGGATGGTGCAGATGAACTGCCTGTTTTTGGACCGCAGCAATATAAAAGAAGGTTTAAAAACGATCCTTACAGGGATTGAGAAAGTAAAAGGCGGCATTTCCATGTGGATCTTCCCGGAAGGTACCAGAAATAAAAGCGAAGATCCTGCAGATCTGATGGAATTCCGTGAGGGAAGTTTAAAGATCGCGGAAAAAAGCGGCTGCCCGGTTATCCCCGTAGCGATCACAGGTACAGATGATGTATTTGAACGTCATATCCCATGGATCCGGAAAAGCCATGTGATAATTGAATACGGAGAGCCTATTTATTTAAAGGAACTTCCTTTGGATAAAAAGAAATTCCCCGGGGCCTATACCAGAGAGATCATCAGTGAGATGATAAAAAAACAGCAGCAGGAAAGAGCTGGGAAATAAAGAAGCAACATAAGCGGTAAAAGAAAAGACATAAGCAAAAGACATAAGCGAGGATGGAAAATTATGGAAAATCTGGATCTTCAGGAAATACGGAAAAAACTGGATGGGATCGACAACCAGTTAGTAGAACTGTTTGAAAAAAGAATGGCGCTCTGTTCCGATGTAGCTGAATTTAAAATTCAGACAGGAAAGAAAGTCTACGATGGGGAGCGGGAACGGCAGAAATTAGACTCTGTGATGGCTATGGCAGACAGCGAGTTTAATAAAAAAGGCGTTTATGAACTGTTTTCACAGATCATGACCATCAGCCGCAGGCTTCAGTATGGTCTTCTGGCTTCCCACGGGCAGGAGATGGACACCGGGTTTTCCATGATCGAGGATTTAAAAAGGGAAAATGTGCGGATCGTATATCAGGGTGTGGAGGGCTCCTATGGACACGGTGCGGCCCGCCGGTATTTCGGCCCGGATGCGGATATGTACCATGTAAAGACCATGGAGGATGCCATGACAGAGGTGGAGGAGGGCCGGGCAGATTATGCGGTGCTCCCTATTGAAAACTCCTCCGCTGGGGCAGTAAGCGACAACTATGATCTCTTAGTAAAGCATAATGTGTACATCGCAGCGGAAACGGAGCTTCCGATTAACCATGCGCTGCTGGGCCGGGAAGATGCGGATATTAAGGATATCCGGACAGTTTATTCCCATCCGCAGGCTCTGATGCAGACCTCCCAGTATCTGAATGCCCACAGGGACTGGAAACAGATCAGCACGGTCAATACGGCGGTAGCGGCTAAAAAAGTGGCAGAGGAAAACGATCGTTCCCAGGCGGCGGTAGCCAGTGAGATTGCGGGAGAGCTTTATGGCTTAAAGGTGCTGGAGCGCTCCATTAACCACAATAAAAATAATGTGACCCGTTTTATTATCCTGTCAAAGGATCCTGTATACAGAAAGGGCGCTAATAAGGTGAGCATCTGTTTTGAGGGCGTCCACAGAAGCGGCTCTCTTTACAATATGCTTGGAAATCTGATTTACAATGACATCAATATGCTGATGATCGAATCGCGCCCCATTCCCGGGAGAAGCTGGGAATACCGTTTTTTTGTAGATGTGGAAGGGTCTTTATCCGATGCAAAGATCCGCAATGCTTTAAAGGGGATTTCTGAGGAAGCCGTATCCTTAAGGATCCTGGGAAACTACTGAGCCGAACCGGTTGGAGCGTGGATTCCCTTATCCGCTGATGGTAAGGGAAATATGGATACAAAGAAGAAACGAGGAAAGAGATATGGATATCAGAGGACTTGTGATCTACCGCAATTTAAAACATCAAACGCTGTTTGAGCAGATGGCAGGACTTATGGGAATGTCAGAAGAAAAGGAGAGTACAGATTCTTTTGCCTGTGCGGGACAGCTGATCGAACTGGCTGCAAAGTACGGCTTTGAAGGAAACCTGTGGCACTGTTTTCTGGCGCTCTGCCTGGCAGATAATGAAAATGCATATACAACTGCCTGTGAGGTCAAAGGGCCTGCAGGCGGTACTTTGGATCTTCTGGCGAAAGAAGACTTTGCCATTTTCAAGGCACTGTTTGATTTTGATCTTTCTTCTCTTGCGCCCTCTTCTTTGTGGAGCCTGCTTGCGGACTATCGCCCGGCACTTCAGGAGAGCCGGGTTTTTAACCGCAGGATCAGGGACAGGATCGTGGAGCTGGCAAAGACCCTGGAGCAGGCATCTGACCTGGAAGGATTTCAGCAGACTATGGTGGAATTTTACAGGGGATACGGCGCGGGAACCTTTGGACTGAATAAGGCTTTCCGGATTCTGGAAAAAGAGGCCGGAGGGCTGACGGTGATCGATCCCATTGTAAATGTGGAGCATATTTATTTTAAGGATATTGTGGGATATGAGCTTCAGAAGCATAAGCTGATTGAAAATACGGAGGCTTTTGTAAATGGAAAAGAGGCCAACAACGTACTTTTATTCGGTGATGCGGGAACGGGAAAATCCTCCAGCGTAAAGGCGGTTTTGAACGAATATTACAGCAGGGGCCTGCGTATGATTGAGGTATACAAGCA
>OHLC01001271.1_pt1 | contig 10148 bp, 9 predicted proteins | sample 1568981 | NCBI WGS metagenome assembly OHLC01 (sample SAMEA3879510, study PRJEB24766) | human gut metagenome | biome: human-associated habitat; feature: feces | place: USA | collected 1985/1987 | reverse complement strand
TCCTCCATGGATTCATAATCAGACCAGCAGTCACCGCCCCAGTGAACCGGGAACTGCTGTCCGCCTGCTGTCGCACTTCTTGCAAAAAGGATTGCTTCACCTTCACCTTTTACTTCCTTCAGCAGATCAAATACTGCCTTGTTGTAAAGGTACGTATAATAATTATGCATAGAAACCGGATCTGAACCGTCATAATATTTCACATCGACCGGAATTCTCTCGCCAAAGTCTGTCTTGAAACAGTCAACACCCATATCAAGCAAAGTTTTCAGCTTATTCTGATACCACTTCACTGCATCCGGATTTGTAAAGTCAACCAGGCCCATGCCAGGCTGCCAGTTGTCGATTTGCTTGATTCCTCTTCCGTCTGCACGCTGTACCAGGTATCCGTTCTTCAGACCCTCTTTAAAGAAGTTAGTTCCCTGTGCAATATATGGATTAATCCATACACAGATCTTAAGTCCTTTATCCTTATAACGTTTCAGCATTCCCGGTACATCCGGGAAGATTCTGGAATCCCATTCAAAATCACACCAGTGGAACTCTTTCATCCAGAAGCAGTCAAAATGGAATACACTCAATGGAATATCTCTGTCTGCCATTCCCTGGATAAAGGAATTGGTCGTCTCTTCATCATAGTTTGTTGTAAAGGATGTGGAAAGCCATAATCCAAAGGACCATGCAGGCGGCAATGCCGGTTTTCCTGTAAGATCTGTGTAGTTCTCAATTACACCCTTAATGTCATCTCCGTAAATAATATGATATCTGATCTCTTCACCTTTCACAGAGAATCCCACATTCTCAACCTTTTCACTTGCAACTTCGAAGGAAACATGATCACTGTGGTCTACGAATACGCCATAATGTTTGCTTGTTACATAGAATGGAATATTTTTATAAGAAATCTGAGAAGCTGTACCGCCATCTTCATTCCAGATATCAACAACCTGACCGTTCTTTACAAACGCTGTAAATCTCTCACCCAGACCATATACACATTCTCCAGGTGCAAGAGAAAGCTCTGTCACCATATATGGCTGATACTGTGCTGCCATATAGTTCGGTTCCGGGAATTTTGTCAGCGTAGCTCTGTCATATTGCATATAGCCAAGATTGCGGAATCCGATGTTTGTGAGAACTTTTCCGTCTGCTTCATATGTAATCTTAAAGTCTTTCAAGTCCACTCTTACTGTCATTCTTCCGGCTTTCATCACAGCTTCATCTTCTGTAATCTCAACCTCTGTTTCCTGTGGATCCTCATTCAGCTCATACCTTGGCTCACCTTTTACATAACCTTCATAATGATAACTTCTTACACTTATGATATCTTTACGTACAGAAATAAATTCTGTAGTGATAGTTCCAACATCCAGAGCACCGCCTCTGTCTGTGATCTGGCGGAATGGAGAAACAATTCTCATTCCTCCCGGAATTGCTTCCGCAGTAAAAGCCTGCATCGCATAGGATGCGTTTGCGCGTTCATTTTTCTCCCAGTAACCTTCTGTGAACTTCATTCCTGATCCTCCTTGCTTTTAATCTTATGATTTGCTTATTTTCCGAAATTGAAACTCTTTCAGTACCTTGCGGGATAACGGACTGCTGAATAGTTATCTGATACCAGTATACATCATGATTTTTTTTCTTACCAGCAATATAACCCAAATTTTATCTGTGCAAAAAACAAAATCTGTATATTGCATAAAAACAAAAGATTGTGGTAATATTCTTCAAAATATACACGTTCTACAAGTATATCTATTTTGGCACCAGGAGGTAAGAAAATATGTGCACAGCAGCAACTTATAAAACAAAAGATTTCTATTTCGGCAGAACCCTTGATTATGAATTTTCCTACGGTGATGAAATCACCATCACACCACGAAACTACCCATTCCATTTCCGTCATTCTGATAAAGCCCCTGACTCTCACTATGCCATCATCGGAATGGCTCATGTGGCCGGAGACTATCCACTCTACTATGATGCCATTAATGAAAAAGGTCTCGGCATGGCAGGTCTGAATTTCGTAGGAAATGCAGTCTATGCAGAACCAGTATCGGACAAAGAAAACGTAGCCCAGTTCGAATTCATCCCATGGATTCTCAGCCAGTGTGCCACCTTAAAAGAAGCCCGCCAGAGACTCTCAACTATGAATCTCACCAACACACAGTTCAGTGAGAACTTCCCATGTGCTCAGCTCCACTGGATCCTCGCAGATGCTTCCGGCTGCCTCGTTATCGAATCCATGCAGGACGGCCTCCATATCTACGAAAATCCTGTAGGGGTACTAACCAATAACCCACCCTTCCCACAGCAGATGTTCCAGCTTAACAACTACCAGTCTCTCTCCCCTCGCCAACCAGAAAACACCTTCGCTCCAGGATTAGAACTCCAATCCTACAGCCGCGGTATGGGCGCCCTCGGCCTCCCGGGAGACCTTTCCTCCGCCTCCCGCTTTGCCAAAGTTGCCTTCACAAAAATGAACTCCAGATCCGGCGACTCCGAACTCGAAAGCGTCAGCCAGTTCTTCCACATCCTCGGCTCCGTAGATCAACAGCGTGGCTGCTGCGAAGTAGCAAAAGGCAAATATGAGATCACTCTCTACACTTCCTGCTGCAACACAACAAAGGGAATTTATTATTATACCACCTATGAAAATCATCAGATCAATGCTGTCGATATGCATCGTGAAAATCTGGATACAACAGTCCTAATCCGATATCCTGTACTCGCAAAACAGAATATCTGTTTCCAGAATTAATGTGAAGCACTCTATACCTGTGGCAATTTCGACAAATATTCTTTAATTATAGCCATTGCCATTTTTCAGTTCTGTACGGTATAATAAAGACAAATTATTGGTTTCAAAAAGAGGTAATAACAATGGTACATTTTTTTGATATTACAAAGTTCAACTTATATAAAGAAGATAACCGGCGCGAAGTAAAAAAAGCAAATGGCGGCCTTCCTTCTTCTTTATGGGAGACTTACTCTGCTTTTGCAAATTGTTATGGCGGCGTAATTATTCTGGGAGTTGCCGAAAACAAAGATGGAACCTGGAGAACTACAGGTTTAAAAAGTACAGACAGGGACAAGCTGTTAAAACATTTCTGGGATACAATCAATAATCGAAAAAAGGTCAACGTAAATCTTCTATCTGATCAGGATGTAGAGATATATGAGAAGGATGAAGATACTATCATCGTGATTTATGTTCCTATGGCAAACAGAGAACAAAAACCTGTGTATATTAATGATGATATATTTGGCGGAACATTTCGAAGAAATCACGAAGGAGACTATCATTGTACCAAACTTCAGGTGAAAGCCATGCTCCGCGACCAGACAGACAACACTATGGATATGGATGTACTGGATGATGTTCCAATAAGCGACCTAAATTATGAAACCATTCAGGGATATCGCAACAGACATCGAGCCCTTAAACCTGCACATCCATTTGGCCGTTTAAATGATTCTGAATATTTACGCAGCATAGGAGCTGCTGCCATTTCCAATATTGATAAATGCCTTCATCCAACAGCTGCAGGAATGCTAATGTTTGGAGATGAATATAACATTGTACGACATTTCCCTGAATATTTTTTAGATTATCGTGAAATTCTGGATCCAACTATACGCTGGACCGATCGCTTACAGTCAAGTTCCGGTGAATGGTCCGGTAATATATGTGATTTTTACTTCCGAGTATATAATAAACTTGTTAAAGATATCAAGGTACCTTTTAAAACAATCGATGGAAACCGTATTGATGATACTCCCGTACATGAAGCATTGAGGGAAGCCCTCGCAAACTGTTTGATAAATGCAGACTTTTATGGTGTTCGAGGCATTGTAGTCCGAAAAGAAGCTGACAGAATAGTATTTGAAAATCCAGGATATTCCAGAACAGGAAAACAACAAATGAAAAAAGGGGGAATTTCTGATCCTCGCAACAAAGTACTCATGAAAATGTTTAATCTGATCAATATCGGCGAGCGTGCCGGCAGCGGAGTACCCAACATTTTTAACACATGGGAGGATCAAGGCTGGGTTGAACCAGTTATAGAAGAACAATTTGATCCAGATAGAACTCTTCTGATTCTTAGCTTCGATAAAAAACAAGCGATAAAAACAAGCGATAAAAAACAAGCGAATAAATCCTGTCATAAAAAACAAAACCAAAAAACTTTGGAAAATATAGAAAAAATCAGAGAGTATTTATCTAAAAACAATATCTCAAAAACCAGTGATATTGCTGAATATATTGGATTAAGTCTTCCGCGAACCCGGGCTATTTTAAAAGAAATACCTGATGTATCTCCAATTGGAAATAATTCAAACAGAAAATGGACTCTGCAAAAATAATTTTCACCAGCTAAGAAACAAGTCAGAACATGGTACAAAGCAATAAAAGCATCTACGGAAAGCCTTCATCAGACCATCCAAAGATGCTTTTTATTGATATATTTTGTTTCTTTAAATTTCTTTATGACTCGTAACCCTAAGTCGTGCCATAGCTCTGGACAGAGCCAACTGATTCATATGATACTCCTGAATACTCTGCTTCTGTCTCATCTGCTCTTCTGCTCTCTCCTTCGCTTCCTGTGCCCTGCGGATATCAATCTCCTCAGGACTCTCTGCCGTCAGACAGAACAGCTTCACACGGTTATTGATCATCTCCACAAACCCACTGCTCACAGCCAGAACATGCTTTGTGCCATCAGCTTCCTCGAAACGCATTTCTCCCGGAATGATAGCAGCAACAATATTCTCATGCTGTGCCAGAAAGGCCTGCTCACCGTCAACAGCCGGGATTGTCAGGGTTTTGGCACGTCCTGCAAACGCCAGCTTATTACTGGCATAAATCTCAAGACCAAATGTATCTGCCATAAAATCCGCTCCTTATTCCTGACCCATCTCAGTCTTTGCTTTCTCGATGACATCCTCAATTGTACCAACATTGAAGAAAGCATTTTCCGGATACTGATCCATCTCACCATCAACGATTGCCTTGAATCCACGGATGGTTTCTTTCAGAGGAACATATTTACCCTTGATACCTGTGAAGTTCTCAGCTACATGGAACGGCTGAGAAAGGAACTTCTGGATCTTTCTTGCACGGAATACAGTGCTCTTATCCTCTTCAGAAAGCTCTTCCATACCAAGAATAGCAATGATGTCCTGAAGTTCTTTATATTTCTGAAGGATTTCCTGTACTTTACGTGCTACTTCATAATGTTCTTCACCTACAACATCCGGCTCCAGGATACGGGAAGTAGATTCCAACGGGTCAACGGCCGGATAAATACCCTGCTCTACGATCTTTCTGGAAAGAACGGTTGTTGCATCCAGATGAGCAAATGTAGTTGCAGGAGCCGGGTCAGTCAGGTCATCGGCAGGCACATATACAGCCTGTACAGATGTGATGGAGCCCTTTCTTGTAGAAGTAATTCGTTCCTGCAGGTTACCCATTTCAGTTGCCAGTGTAGGCTGATAACCTACAGCTGAAGGCATACGTCCCAGAAGAGCAGACACCTCGGAACCTGCCTGTGTAAAACGGAAAATATTGTCAATAAAGAGGAGCACATCCTGGTTCTTCTCATCACGGAAGTATTCCGCCATGGTAAGTCCGGAAAGTCCAACTCTCATACGTGCTCCGGGCGGCTCGTTCATCTGACCGTAAACCAGAGCAGTCTTGTCGATAACTCCACTTTCTTTCATTTCATTGTAAAGGTCATTTCCCTCACGTGTACGCTCTCCTACACCTGTAAATACGGAAAGTCCGCCGTGTGCAGTTGCTACGTTGTGGATCAGCTCCATGATAAGGACTGTCTTACCTACACCTGCACCTCCGAACAGACCGATCTTACCACCCTTTGCATAAGGACAGATCAGGTCAACAACCTTGATTCCTGTCTCCAGAATCTCTGTTGCAGGCATCTGTTCTTCATAAGAAGGAGCCTGACGATGGATAGACCAGCGTTCCTTTGCCTCCGGTGCCGGAAGATTGTCTACCGGGTCACCCAGAAGGTTAAATACTCGTCCCAGGCATTCCTCACCTACAGGAACGGAAATTGGACCGCCTGTATCCAGAGCTTTGGCACCGCGCACCAGACCGTCAGTAGAATTCATGGCAATACATCTTACCACATCATCACCAACCTGCTGTGCAACCTCGGCAACCAGCTTTGCGCCATCATTATCAATCTCTATGGCATTGAGAAGAGGCGGCAGTTCATCGTGCGCAAAGCGGATATCCAGTACCGGACCGATAACCTGCACTACCTCGCCAATGTGTTTTTCACTCATGTTTATAATCTCCTATTTCTAAAGACCTTCCGCACCTGCAACAATCTCCGTGATCTCCTGCGTGATGCTGGCCTGACGTGCCCTGTTGTAATACAAATTGAGCTGATCAATCATCTCTTCCGCATTACTTGTGGCTGCATCCATAGCCATACGTCTGGCTGCCAGTTCACTTGCGGTACTTTCGCAGATACCGCCATAAACCAGTCCTGCCAGATATTCCGGAACAATGGCATCAAATACTGTCTCTCCGTCCGGTTCATAGAGGATCAGATTCTTCGTCTCTATCTTACCTCCGCTTTCCTCTCTGATATCAGTCATAGGAAGCATGGAAAATACCTCCGGCTGCTGAGAAAGCATGGAATCAAAGACAGTATAGCATAATTCAATATGACCAAAGGTTCCTTTTCGAAATTCCGTGCAGAGCATATTTGCCATCTCAAAACAGTCCGCCACAGAAATACTTCCCACTTCTGCAAACTGTTCTGTCAGAGCTTCAATCTCTCTCTGGCGGAAATATTCTACTGCTTTCTTTCCAACCGGCAGAACCATGTAGTCCTTACCTTCAGCAGAAGCCTCCAGACATTTGAAAAGGTTTGCATTATATCCGCCTGCAAGTCCTCTGTCACCTGCGATCACTACATAGCAGGTTTTATTGTTGGAAGACTCTTTCGCATAAACGGATGAGAAATCTGTATTCTCCCTTGCAATCTCTTTCAATGTCTCATGAAGTTCTGTAAAGTACGGACGGCATACCTCTGCACGTTCCTTTGCCTTACGCAGTTTGGAGGATGCTACAAGCTCCATGGCCTTGGTAATCTGCATGGTACTCTGTACACTCTTGATACGCAGCTTTACCGCTTTCATATTCGAAGCCATACGATACCCTCCTAATCACTTTATTTCTCAGGTCTTGTATTCAGGAAGTTCTCTGTATACGCATCCAGTACGCTGCGAAGCTTCTGCTCTGTTTCCTGCTCCAGCTTACCTGTTGAGCGGATCTCCTGCATAACCTCTACGCCTGCTGCATCTGTATCCAGATAGGTATATAATCCTGATTCATATACATTTACGTCTTCAACTTTTACTGATTCCAGAACACCCTTTGTAACCGCATAAAGGATCGCAACCTGTTTCTCTACAGGAACCGGTGCATTCTGGTTCTGTTTCAGAACTTCCACAATACGTGCTCCCTGTTCCAGACGTGCCTTTGTATCAGCATCCAGATCAGAACCAAACTGTGCGAAGCTCTGCAGCTCACGGTACTGGGAATAAATCAGTTTCAGTGTTCCTGCTACCTTCTTCATTGCCTTGATCTGCGCATCACCACCAACTCGTGATACGGAGATACCCGGGTTTACAGCAGGCATGATTCCTGAATGGAATAACTCTGTCTCCAGGAAAATCTGTCCATCTGTAATAGAAATAACGTTAGTAGGAATATAGGCAGATACGTCACCTGCCTGTGTTTCAATAATCGGCAGTGCTGTCATGGAACCGCCGCCATGTTCATCGTCCAGCTTCGCTGCACGTTCCAGAAGTCTGGAATGCAGATAGAAAACATCACCCGGATATGCCTCACGTCCAGGCGGACGACGGATCAGCAGGGAAAGTGCACGGTATGCAACTGCATGCTTACTTAAATCATCATAGATGATCAGCACATCTTTTCCCTTATTCATAAAGTACTCGCCCATTGCACATCCGGAATAGGGTGCGATATACTGCAGCGGGCTTGACTCAGATGCTGTAGCTGCCACAACGATAGTATAATCCATTGCGCCGTTTCTGGTCAGGTTCTCTACTAATGTAGCTACTGTGGAACGCTTCTGTCCAATGGCTACATAGATACAGATAACGTCCTTGCCCTTCTGATTTAAAATCGTATCCGTAGCAATGGTTGTCTTACCAGTCTGACGGTCTCCGATGATCAGCTCACGCTGTCCTCTTCCAATCGGGATCATGGAGTCAATTGCCTTGATTCCTGTCTGGAGAGGCTCCTTTACGGGCTGTCTGTCGCAGATACCGGGAGCCGGAGACTCTACGGGTCTGTATTCACTTGTTTCAATAGGGCCTGCTCCGTCAATGGGCTGACCAATAGCATTTACAACGCGGCCGATCATAGCCTCGCCTACAGGAACAGATACGACCTTTCCGGTGCGCTTTACTGTCTGTCCCTCGCTGATCCCCTGGTCAGATCCGAATAATACAACAGAAACATTTGTTTCTTCCAGGTTCTGGGCCATTCCGAAGGTGCCGTCTTCAAATTCCAGAAGCTCGCCGGACATACAGTTTGTAAGCCCGCTGACTCTGGCAATACCATCGCCGACCATAAGGACGGTTCCCGTCTCGCTCTGCTCAATGGCATTCTGGTAATATTTGATCTGGCTGCGGATGACCTTGGATATTTCTTCTGGTTTCAGTTGCATGTTTTCCTCCTACACCACTGTATTGCTGATTCTTCTGGAAAGCTCGGCCAAACGTCCCTTTACGGTTCCGTCAAACAGCTTTCCGTCGAGTTCTACGCGGACACCCGCCAGAACGGACGGATCGGTTTTCAGTTCCATCACGACCGTTTTTCCACTCATCGTTTCCAGTTTTTTCTTCAGAAGCTCTTCCTGTTCCTTCGACAGGGATGCTGCGCTCGTCACAACTGCCTCGGCAATATTGTGGGCTGCGTAATATCTGCGCTGGAATGCTTCCTGGCATCCGCCGAATTCACGGAGAAGATTTTTTTCACACAGTAGTTTGATAAAATTGACCAAATACGGTTCCGCCTGGCTGCCAAATGCCGCGTCGATCAGCCCGATCCGTTCTTTTCGCGGAATCGAAGGCTCCGCTAAAAGGCGCGGATACTCCGGATTTTCCCGGAACAGAACTCGGATCTCCTTCATCTCGGAAAGGATTTCCTCTTCGAGATGCTCCTCCTGGGCCAGCTCATACAGGCTCCCACCGTATACTCTGGCAGTTTCTGTCATGATGCTTCACCTACATTCGATATAAATTCGTCTATTAGCTTTTCATGGTCTTTTTCATTAATTTCACGTTCAATGACTTTTCCGGCAATATCCATGGCAATGCCGCCGATCTCGCCTTTGATCTCATTGACAGCTTTTCTCTTCTCCTGGGCAATGTCAGCCTCTGCCTTTTCTTTCATTGCAGCCGCCTGAAGAGCTGCGTCTTTTAACATCTCTTCACTCTGAACAGCCGCTGTTTTCTGGGCAGTTGTAAGAATCTCATTCGCCTTGTTCTTTGCGTCCTGCATATTTTTCTCGTACTCTTCCTTCATTGCAAGAGCCTCATCTTTTGCCTTTACAGCGTCCTGGATCTGCGCGTCCGCCTTTGCTCTGCGCTTTTCCAGCATCTCATTGATGGGCTTGAAAAGAAAGCGTTTGATCAAATATACCTGGATAAAAAGGTTTAAGATCGTTGCGATAAAATTCCACGGCACAATCGTTACTAAATCCTGTACCTGCATTCCTGTAACCTCCTGTTTCTGCCGGTCTTTCTGTTCCCTCAGAACAATTTATCAGCTCAGGAAATTCATGAACATACCAGGAGCAACAAAAATAAGAAGAAGACCGGTTACAAAACCGTAAATACCTGTTGTCTCTGCGATAGCACAGCCGAGAAGCATAGTAGAAGTAACGTCGCCTTTGCACTCCGGCTGACGTCCGATTGCTTCCAGAGCCTTTGCAACTGCATTACCTTCACCAATACCAGGTCCGATACCGGCGATCAGGGCACAGCCCGCACCGATTGCACATCCTGCCAACGCGATACCTTTTGCAAGTAACTGAAAATCCATAATAAAATCCTCCTGTAAAATGTATTTGTTT
>OHLC01001264.1_pt1 | contig 10191 bp, 9 predicted proteins | sample 1568981 | NCBI WGS metagenome assembly OHLC01 (sample SAMEA3879510, study PRJEB24766) | human gut metagenome | biome: human-associated habitat; feature: feces | place: USA | collected 1985/1987 | reverse complement strand
TTTCATATCAAAAAGAATGTAATCTACATATTCCATGACGTGATCAAATGTTTCTTCTGTCGCAAAACCGGTTGTTTCACAACACGTATGAATTCCTTCCTCTTTAGCGGCTAAGAGAAGTTCTCTTGAAAACTCAGGTTGAAGTAAAAGCTCACCTCCAGAAAGTGTTAGACCACCACCACTTTCTTCATAGAAGGCTTGATCTTGTAAAACAATTTTAAGCACTTCTTCCACAGATTTTTGTTCGCCTTGTGCACTTAATGCGTTTCTTGGACATTCATATACACATTTCTTACATCCAATACACTGACTATGGTTGATTTTGACGGATTTATCAATTATTTTCATAGCGTTTTTTGGACAGGTTTCAATGCAATGATGACAATTTATACATTTTTTTTGATCCCAAAGAACTTGTGTTTGTATAAGCTGACTTTCAGGATTTGCACACCACTTACAACGAAGAGGACATCCCTTTAGAAAAACGGTAGTACGAATTCCTGGACCGTCATTTACACTGAATTTTTGAATGTTAAAAATAATTCCTATTGTATTTCGATTTGTTGTTGTCATTTTAATTTCCTCATATAGAGTATAAACATTTCAAAGAAGAAAAGCAATGTCTATAGTTACAAATGAAAGTATAAATCGTTTTAAATGAAATTAAAGTTGACATGAAATGCGTGTGATGCTATTTTTAAATTGCGAATAAAAGAACATAAAGTTACGAATGAAACGTAATGGGAGGACGGATATGGAAAATGTAGAACATTTTGGAACATTGACAGAACGAATGAAAGAATTTCGAGAAGAAGTTTTAGATGAAAAACCTTATATTGATGCACAACGTGCAATTCTAGCAACTCTTGCTTACAAAGAAAATTTAAATCAACCACGAGTGATGGTTCGAGCTAAAATGCTAGAAAAAGTTCTCGATAATATGAGTATATATATTGAAGACAAATCTCTTTTAGCAGGAAATCAGGCAACTAAGAATCGTAATGCTCCTATTTTTCCTGAGTATACTATGGAATTTGTTATGAATGAATTGGATCAGTTTGAGAAAAGGGATGGGGACATATTCTATATCACTGAAAAGACCAAGGAACAACTTAGAGAAATTGCGCCATTCTGGCAGAATAACAATTTGCGTGCAAGAGGAGAAGCTCTTCTTCCTGAAGAAGTTCGTGTTTTTATGGAAACAGGTGTATTTGGAATGGAAGGTAAGTTAAATGCAGGAGATGCGCATTTGGCGGTGAACTATGAGCGTATTTTGAAGGATGGATTAAGAGGATACGAAAAACGTGTAAAAGAATATAAAGCTACTCTTGATTTAACAAATCCAGATAATGTTGACAAGTATTGTTTCTATAATGCAGTTCTTATAGTACTGAAAGCGGTGCGTAATTTTGCGAATCGTTACAGCGTTCTTGCAAAGGATTTAGCAGAAAAAGAATTGAATCAAGAAAGAAAGATTGAATTATTAGAGATCAGTAGAATTTGTTCAAAAGTTCCATATGAACCAGCAGAAACATTTCGAGAAGCGGTACAATCCGTATGGTTTATTCAATTGATTTTACAAATTGAATCCAACGGACATTCTTTGAGTTATGGCAGATTCGATCAATATATGTATCCATATTATAATCGAGATATTAAAAATGGTACTATTACAGAATCTGAAGCCTTGGAATTGTTGACATGCTTGTGGATAAAGACACTTACAATCAATAAAGTTCGTTCTCAAGCACATACGCTGAGTTCGGCAGGTTCTCCTATGTATCAAAATGTAACGATTGCAGGCCAAACAATAGATAAAAAGGATGCAGTCAATGATTTGAGTTTTTTAGTTTTGAAATCTGTTGCACAGACAAGATTGACACAACCAAATTTAACTGTTCGCTATCACAAGAATATCAATAAACATTTTTTGGATGAATGTATAGAAGTTATGCGTTTAGGCTTTGGAATGCCAGCATTAAACAATGACGAAATTATAATTCCTTCCTTTATGGATTGGCAAGTTAAAGAGGAGGACGCCTATAATTATAGTGCCATAGGCTGTGTAGATGTGATTTTCCCGTTGATTAGTTCCCTATTTTGATTAGTTCCCAATTCAGGGGCGTTTTTTCCCGAAATTCGGGTTTAATTAGTTCCTAATTCGGATTTAATCAGTTCCCAATTCGAAAATGATTAGTTCCTAATTCGGGATTTAATTAGTTCTCAATTCGGGATATAGGAGGGAACAATGTATAAATCAAAACGTAGCCTCAAAGTATATGAGGCACCACTTGGTTTAAATAGTAAGCAGCAGATTCCGAGAATTCAGCTTCAGGGCCACTGGCTAAAAGCACTTGGATATCATGTGGGTGATAAGATTGATGTTCAGTGTACTAATGACACGATCATCATCAATAAAGTGAAGACTATATAAAATAAGCGTCGGTCAATGAGTCGGCGCTTTTGTTTATAAAGTATTATTGTGCCTTACTGAATATCCAGTTATAATAGCAAATATAATAGCCAAGGAGGTTTATATATGAAAACAAAACAAATTTTAACAGCAGGAGCATTAGCTCTTAGTATGGTATTATCTGGAGGAATGTTGACTGGATGTTCTAATTCTTCAAACACAAAAGACACAAAGACATCCGAAGTTGCCAAGAAAAAAGAAGTAAAAACAATTGGTCAAAAAAGCAAGGATTCAAAATCTTTGAAGATTACAAACAATACCGGAAAGAAAATCACAGTATTTGAAACAAAATCAAGTTCAGAAGAATCTTTCAGTGATAACTTGTTGGAAGATGGAGATGCTGTAAAAAACAAAGAAGAACGTACTTTGTATTATGATGTTAAAGAAAATGATAAACTGGACGTAAAAGTAGGATTACAGGATCAGGACAAAACATTCGTATTTAAAGATGTAGATACGACAGATGCTAAAAAGGTGGACGTTTCTTTAAAAGAAGATAAAGTCAATCTGGATGTAACGAAAAAGGATGGCGGTACTGCCACTTTAACACCAAGTGAAGATTCTGCTAAGACAGAGGAAGAAAAAAAAGGATGAGTCTGAAGTAAAACAGGAAGAAAAGAAAGAGGAGAAGAAGGAAGAAACCGCAAAAGCCGATTCTTCAAATAAGTCAAACACTTCTGAATCAAAGAAGGATAACACCGCTTCGACTACAAACACTAGCTCAAACAAGAACAACACAAGTTCTTCTAAACCTTCAAGCTCATCAAAGCCATCGAATAACAGTGGTTCAAAACCAGCCGAACATACACATAACTGGGTGGCTCAGTACAAGACGGTAAATGTTCCTGAAAAAGGACACAACGAGCAGGTTTTAGTGCAGGCGGCTTATGACGAACAGGTTCCAATTACTGAGATGAAAGCATTTGATATTTGTAGCACATGCGGAGCAGAACTAACTAGTGCTACTGCTTCTGCTCATGTGAAAAATCATATGATTAATGGAGAAGATAAAGGTGGTTGGCACACTGAATGGCGAGAAGTGACAACAGGGTATAATACCGTGCATCACGATGCAGTATATGAAACAAGATATGTAGTCGACTCACCTGCAACCACAAAACAGGAGTTAGCAGGCTACAAGTGCAGTGGCTGTGGAAAAACAAAAGCTAACTAAATATAGATCAAAAGACAGAATATAGGAACTCAGATTGAGTACCTTTTCTGTTTTTCACACGCAATAAAACGGGGAATACCCATACTATTGCACCAAAAGAAAGTAGTTATAAGAAAGGGTGGCGAAATATGAACGGATACAGTTTATTTGATGTACCTTAAATTAAATTGAAATAATATCAATATTTTTCCTTTCAGAATATTGATAGTACGAAACACTCAAAAAATCAAGATTTCTAACGTTAGAGATTTTTATAAGGGATAGAGATAGAAATAAATAAAGGGGAAATAAATGAATTAAGGCAGTTTGCCAGGACCTGTTGAAAGAGGAACTTCATTTTGCCGGGTTGTTTGATAATTTACAGATTGTCTCGCTTCTTACGGATTTGGAAAGTCTTTTATAGGAGGTAGATTAATATGCCAAGACAGAAAAAAGATGCAAAAATCCTTAATATCAAACTAGCAAAAGAGATTAGTGATCAGCTGGAACAGTTTTGCGAAGAATCAGGAATATCTAAAACTGTAGCGACAGAAAAAATTCTATCGAAGTATTTTGAGGAATATTTCAGTAGACCAGAAGAAGAGCGTACACTTTTCAAATAAGAATATTAAAAAATGCCCACAGGCCGAATAAGCTTGTGGGTATTTTTATGCCTAAATAGAACATGTATGTAAGATTTCTTTTGAGTTGCAATTAGGAAAAAGCGCGGATTTACAGGCAAAATTACAACATTCAGTTTGAGGCTGTATGAGAAATAAAACATGTTGTCTGATTCTGACATATAGTATATGCCAAAGTAATTTATCCCTAAAAATAGGGACAAATTTAGATATAACTGCAAACCATAGATTCAAAAAGGAGGAAACACATGGAGAAAATTGAATTCACAAACCCGGAGAGCAAGGAACTTAACGAAGAAGTAAGGAACTACCTTGAATTAATTAGGGATACGGAAGCACTTATTGGTGACGGGATGGAGAAGCTGAAAGGGGACAATTGGGCAAAGCTTTGGAGTTGTCTTGATAAGCTGGTATTTTATCCGAAGACATACGAAGGAAATTTGGCTATTTTCAAAACTCGATGCAACATCCGATACGTAAGTTTGTTTACGAAACCTGCATTTTGCTGTGATCAGGAAGCAGATTTTGAGTTGAGCGGCATTCTTAGATCATGGCTTAATGATGGTCAGAAACGAGGCTATTCGTTACTTATTAACACGACCATCAATGAATATTGGGGACATGGTATTTTTATCGATCCAGATACAGGGCATATTGCGCCTGTGATGACGGACTATGATGCGGAGCACCGTACTTATACATTATATTGATCAGCATCAATTTCAACCGAACCAGGGAACATTTCCCTATATTCATCAACTAATTTTCGGAATATGTAACGGGTAACCGGTCCCTTATCTGGAAGCTTACCTGTCAATAATTTCATTGCTTGACGCTCAGTGATTTTATGTAGGCAGTATTGTTCTATGGCATCAAATGCTTCGCGGTTCAGGCTCATTAGTGATATACGACGTTTCGGTCTTCCAGAAGCTTTCCTGCGACCCGGAAGCTGCACGATAGGCTGCGCCTGACGATAGTTATGGATTTGGTTAAGCGTTCCGGATAATAGCTCATGGTCGTGGGTATCATCTTTGTCGTCATATTCAAGCGATGGGATTCGCAGGTGGATCTGTTTGTCTTGAAGGAATTTTAGTGTTTTTTGTATTGTTGGCAGAGTACCGCCAAGTACATAGATATTTGCTACATATAACGTATCGCCACTTTGAATAGGGCGACGTGGGGAAATCTCACCTTTAAGTATGTCACCGTCTGAATAGACAGAACGAGCCACGTCGCAACATTTTATGTAGAAGTAGTTGTATTCTGAGCCGAGCCAGTGGGTTGTATCTGGCAAATGTTTGCGTGCTATTTCGTATTGTTCGTTTATATTTTCAATTCGTGTATTACGAAACAGCCACCACTCGCTCATAGTGCAACCTCCGCTCATTTGTAATGGTTACCAGTACTAACCAACACATTATATCATATTTTTTAAAATGTTGTCCGAAAATTAGAAGATATGAAAAAATAAAAGAAAACCGTATAAAAACGGTATTTGCAGATGAATTATTGTCTGAAAAATGTTTGAAAAAGGTCGTTTATTTGTATGCAAAAATAAAAGCACATGAGAAATCAGGCATATAAATTGCGAAGGCAAAAAAATAAACAGGAAGGAGAAATCATTGAAATCACATAAACGAAAAATCGAAGAAGGACGTTGTCAGGGATACGGGAAAGACTATACCCCATTTATTCTGGTCAGAGAATATAAGGGGCGGGGTACAGCATCAGTCATCTGGGATCCCTTTGAAGAAAGATTGATCCACTGCCTGTCGCAGACAGAAGTTGCGGTGTATGAAACAATCCGCTGGCAGGACAATGTGGAACATATCCGCGAACAGTATCTTTTAGATACAGACAGGATGAATGCCATTGCAGAAGAACTTGGGATGAAGAAAGCTCCATGGTGGACCACAGATTTCTTAGTAGATTACGATGATGGAAGCAAGACAGCATTCTCAGTCAAATATGACAGAAGCGCATTTGATCCGAATAAACGTACCTACCGTGGAAAAGAATCAAGGCTGCACAATCTGGTAATGCGTCAGAGAGCAGAACAGATCTATTGGGAATCTCAGAAAGTGAGGTTTAAGCTGGTAACGAACGAAGATATTAATCAGGTGCTTGTGTGGAATGTAAAAAGCGTCATGAGTTATTACGAATCATTTAAGGTGATCAGCAAAGAACAGAAACTGAAATATCTGATTGCACATAAATATGTACATATCCCGATGGATAAACAGATTCTGGATTTCCGTGAGATTGTAAAGCGTGCTGGTTTCGATATTGATGAGCTGTATAAACGAGTATTAGTGGCACGTGACATTCATGAAGAAATTACAGAAAGGAGATAACATAATGGAAGAATTAAAAAATAACGAAACATCCGAAAAGAAAGAGAGAATAGACCCACTGGAAGTTATCACTCTTGAAGGCGATGAAAATCAGGTGGCTGAAGAAAAAGAGGATTCACCTGTTATCAGAAGAGGTGATATTTACAGTTTCGAAGACCAGGAATGGAGAGTTTTCGATGTGAGAGATAAAAATGTTAATCTGATTAACCTTAAAAATAACAAATTAAGGCTGAAAGATACTGCGGAACTTATTACAGCAATTGAAAACAGAGAGTGTGTGAAGATAAAAGAAAAAACGGGATCGTCTTTTTCGATTTCACCGGAAGAAATGGAGACAATCAACCACCGTGCAGAAGTAATGGAAGCTATTTTCAGAGAAGAATATCCTATCAAATGTCGTTTGCGGGTAAACCATGATGCAGATGCAATACTTCTTAATATTTCAAGAAGGCATTTGAGAACTTTGTTTTATGATTATCTTCGTTCCGGCCGCAATAAATTCAGTCTTGTTGACCATCGCAAAGGTAATTATAGAAAAAGAGTACCCCATTCAAAAGACTACGAGAATCCAAAGAATGACGTTGATGAAATCCTCAAATACGGTCTTAAGATGTTCGTAAAGTATGGAAAACCGGGACAGGCATATGACGCAGTTCTGCGCCGGTATTTTCGTGAACCGGTCGAGGCGCCAGATGGTTCTTCTGTCAAGATGGTAACACTTCCGGAAGAGGAAAGATCAGTATCATACAAAATGCTCTACAACTATATCAGAAAGCATACAGAAGACTATTCCTGCAAGGGAAAAGATGAGAGAGACAAGCAGAACAATAACAGACAGCTGGTTGGAAACAGCAGAACAAGGGTCTATGAATTGGGACAGATTGTTGAAGCAGATGAGATGGAGCTTGGCTGTTATGTAGTCGACCAGAATGATGGAGAAACTGTTCTTGGAAAAGCTGTCGTATACTGTATGGTCGAAGTATTGAGTGGAATCTGCATCGGTGCATATGTAAGTCTTGAAAATAACAGCATGCGTGGCTTTCAGCAGGTGTTTCTGTCACTCCTGGAGCCGCATAAGAACCAGACGAAAGGCTATAACATTGACTATGATGAGGAAGACTGGCCGTCCATGATCGTGCCAAACGAGATCCGTTGTGACCGGGGCTCAGAGTATATGTCCAAGGCATACAGCAAAGCGATGGGGGAACTTGGCATCCGTAATACTCCGGTTCCACCCGGATGCGGTTCCTTAAAGGGGGTTGTCGAATCCTTCAACGGACTGGTTCAGACCTATTTAAAAGCACAGTTAAAGAATAACGGATATATAGAAGATAAATACCGTGGTGGTGACCTGGCGAAAGGGGCTGCATGTCTGACACTGGAAGAAATAAGAGGATTGGTCTACCAATCAGTGATTCTGTATAACCGCCGTGTTTTTGAGGGACTCATTGATAAGAAGTATGTGGATAACAATGTATCGCCAACACCGAAAGGGATTTTCGCATACGAAAAAGCTCATGGCAGAGCAGGAGATCCAACCAATGTAAATGATGCAACAAGACCAGCCTATCTGTTTGCAATGCTGGCAAAGGAAGAAGAAAAAAGAAAATTTACATGGAACCGCAGGAAAGGTATCGTGTACACCTTCTATAAGACGGAACTTCGTTTTTATTCGCAGGAGCCATGGTTTCTGGATATTTTAAAAGATGAACCACATCCGGAAGATATTGAGGTCAGATACAATGTGGACGATATCAGGAATGTCTATATCAGATACAAAAAAGAGATCCACAGAGTACCTCTTGCAGAAAAGATTGAACAGCAGTATACATACGCAGACTTAACCTGGGACGAATACGACGAGTGTATCCGTAAAAAGAGGGACTCAAAAGTAATGAAAGAAGCAAAACAGGTATATCTGGACACGAAACTGAATTTGCAGGATACGGTAGAGAAACAGGCAGAAATAGCAAAAGCCCTGAATCCAAAGAAGAAGAAAAAATACGGCAAAGCGCATCCGGAGGATAAAACAGCCAAGAAACAGGAAATGAGAAAAGATCCAGATGGAATTACGAAACGTTCTTATAGTTTCATTGATCCGGAACCTGAGAAAGAAACATTAACAAAGCAGCAGGAAGAGCTGGCAGCGATTGAGCATTTGAGAACCCCAGATGAAATGAGGACGATGGGAGACAGAAAACTCAGCCGAGAAGAAGAAATCAATCGTATCTTGGCACTGATAGAAGACGAAGTATAAGAAAGGAAGAAAACATGGAGAGACTGAAATGTAATTTAACATTCCGTGAACTTAGAAAAGATGAAAATCTTTATGATGATGTAGACCTGACCGCGGGGAGCATGGTAGATGCGCAGTACCGCAGAGTCGCCGGATATGAAGATAATCCTGATGTATGCGCATTGCCGAAGATGCCTTCGATAAGGGATATCCTGGCTCTTGGAATGGTGAATCCTCCAGGATACGACAGAGAACAGGTAGAAAAAATGAGCACTGCTGAAAAATTAGCCGCAATAGAAGACATCGACATGGCAATGATCCCACTTGGAATTCATGTAGATGTAGCCCGTACAATCTGGAAGTTTTTGGACCGCAGATATAAAGGGGCTGACGTCATGATTTCCGCAAACGAAGATGAGAAAGCGTATGGGAAAGGAAGCTTTGGACGTGCTATCGTTCTGTATCAGAAGTTGGAGGCCCCAAGCCCGATTGGATTTCTGCTTCATGGGAAGACCGGATGCGGAAAGACTATGGCTGTGAACTTAGCGTGTCGCATGTATCCTAATGTAATCTATCATGAGTTTGAGGACTGCAGCTATGTACAGATCCCCATCGTCATGGTGACAGCGCTCAGAAAAGATATCAGAGACGTGTTTGAATCCATTGCCGCAGCATTTGACAGATTTCTGGATACCGGAGATTACCATAGAAGAAGGGCCGTTGGGGCCAAGAGTATCTCTGCAACAGAAGGGCTTGTAAAGAAATGGATCGAACTCTATCATGTCGGACTCATCATCGTAGATGAAGTACAGTTCCTTGATTTCTCGCCAAAAAAGAAGAACATCGAGGACATTGTAAGTATCACACAGGCAACCGGGGCGCAGTTCGGACTCATTGGTAACGATGACGGATATAGAGCAGTACTGGAATATGACAGGCTTAACAGGCGCGTAGCAAAAAACATTATCAATGCAGACGAGGTTACGAAGAATAATGTACGTTTGTTTGAGAATGCAATCAAGACACTTTGGAGATATCAGTTCGGGAACGTGGAAAGTCCGTTCACAACAGAAATTGAGGAACTTCTCATGTACCATTCATCCAGGAATATAGCACTCCTGAAATACATCGTGATTACTATACAGACGAAGGATGTAATCGAGAAGCGCATGGAGCCGATTGATGTGCCATTCATCGAGAAAACGATTGGGAGGGACATGGAGACACTCCGAAAGCTGCTCGCTGATCCTGATGATCCGGAAGATGCACAGTATCACGAGTATATTACAAAGCTCTATGCAAGGCAGGCTAAAGAGGTCGCTACGGAAAATGAC
>OHLC01001255.1_pt1 | contig 10249 bp, 9 predicted proteins | sample 1568981 | NCBI WGS metagenome assembly OHLC01 (sample SAMEA3879510, study PRJEB24766) | human gut metagenome | biome: human-associated habitat; feature: feces | place: USA | collected 1985/1987 | reverse complement strand
TAAAGCTGGTGCGTCCTGCTGGGGATATGCTGGGGCTTCATTCTGAATTTCTTCCTGCCAGCAAGCGATATATCAATGACTATGTGCAGTATGTAAAATCAGACTTCTTGGCTGGGCTTGGCTTTGGAGCGACACAGCAGTTAGGAGAAAACACGGGTATCTATATGGGCTATTCCGTTGATACGGGAAGAAATGTGTACTTGCAACCGTCTTTAGCTTCGCAGGGCGTAAAAGGCACAGTTACCAACGCTTTAGCTTCTGCTTTTGTCGGTTCGCTTGGCGGTGGAAAGTCGTTCTGCAACAATCTTCTGGTGTATTATTCGGTTCTCTTTGGGGGACAAGCGGTTATCTTAGACCCAAAATCAGAGCGTGGCAACTGGAAAGAAACGCTCCCAGAAATCGCCCATGAAATCAATATCGTAAATCTTACCAGCGACAAGGACAATGCAGGACTTCTTGACCCATTCGTGATTATGAAGAATGTAAAAGACGCTGAAAGTCTGGCAATCGACATCTTGACATTCCTTACGGGTATTTCCTCTAGGGACGGCGAAAAATTCCCCGTACTTCGTAAAGCGGTTCGTTCCGTTACCCAGAGCGACAGTCGGGGCTTGCTCCATGTGATAGACGAGCTACGCCGTGAAGATACACCCATATCAAGAAATATCGCAGACCATATCGACAGCTTCACGGACTATGATTTTGCACACCTGCTGTTTTCAGACGGTACGGTAGAAAATGCAATCAGTCTGGATAACCAGCTCAATATCATTCAAGTAGCAGACCTTGTACTGCCAGATAAAGATACCACTTTTGAGGAATACACGACTATTGAATTATTGTCGGTGTCTATGCTGATTGTGATTAGTACCTTTGCCCTTGATTTTATCCATTCGGACAGAAGTATTTTTAAGATTGTAGACCTTGACGAAGCGTGGGCGTTCTTAAATGTGGCACAAGGCGAAACCTTATCAAATAAGCTGGTTCGTGCTGGACGAGCTATGCAGGCAGGCGTTTATTTTGTTACCCAGTCTGCCTATGACGTGTCAAAGGAAAGTCTGAAAAACAATATCGGTTTGAAGTTTGCATTTCGTTCTACTGACATCAACGAGATAAAGCAGACCTTAGAGTTTTTCGGTATCGACAAGGACGACGAAAACAACCAGAAACGCTTGCGTGATTTGGAGAACGGACAATGCTTATTGCAGGACTTATACGGGCGTGTCGGTGTGGTACAGATACACCCCGTCTTTGAAGAACTGCTACACGCCTTTGATACCAGACCGCCCGTACAGAGAAATGAGGTGGAGTGATGAAAGAAAGGATAAAAGGTGCGTTCACAAAAAGGAAGATACTTCACTTTCTCAAAATGGCTCTGTTCGTGGTGGCACTCTCCCTTATCCTGCTTTCACTTCTGGGGACGGTGGCTCATGCGACGGGGCTTGTGGACGATACCATAAACGCAGAAAATCTTTACTCAAAATATCCCCTTTCCAACTACCAGCTTGATTTTTATGTGGATAATAGCTGGTCGTGGTTGCCGTGGAACTGGCTGGACGGGATTGGAAAATCGGTACAGTACGGGCTTTACTGCATTACCAACTTTGTCTGGACGATAAGCCTTTATTTAAGCAATGCTACGGGCTATGTGGTGCAGGAAGCCTATAAGCTGGACTTCATCAATGATATGGCAGACAGTATCGGAAAAAGCATACAGACCCTTGCAGGTGTTACGGCAAACGGTTTTTCCAGCTCTGGCTTCTATGTTGGTTTTCTGCTTCTCATTATCTTAGTGGTGGGACTTTATGTAGCCTATACGGGACTTATCAAACGGGAAACCAGCAAGGCACTTCACGCTGTTATCAACTTTGTGGTGGTGTTCGTGCTGTCCGCTTCGTTTATTGCCTACGCTCCCGACTACATCAAGAAGATAAATGAATTTTCATCAGACATCAGTACCGCTTCTTTGGACTTGGGAACAAAAATCATGCTCCCTAACTCTGACAGCGAGGGCAAAGACAGCGTGGACTTGATACGGGACAGCTTATTTTCTATTCAAGTACAACAGCCGTGGCTACTTCTACAATTCGGTAACAGCAACGCAGAGGAAATCGGGACAGACCGTGTTGAAGCTCTGGTATCGGCAAGCCCAGAGGACGAGGACGGAAAGACCAGAGAGGAAGTCGTGAAAACAGAAATCGAGGACAACGACAACAACAATCTGACGATACCGCAGGTGGTAAATCGTTTGGGTATGGTGTTCTTCCTCTTGTTCTTCAACTTGGGTATCACGATATTTGTATTCTTACTTACGGGTATGATGTTGTTCAGCCAGATACTTTTTATTATCTTTGCAATGTTTTTGCCTATCAGTTTTTTACTCTCCATGATACCGAGCTATGAAAGCATGGCAAAGCAGGCAATCGTGAGGGTATTTAATACCATAATGACACGGGCAGGAATAACGCTCATTGTAACGGTGGCGTTCAGCATTTCCAGTATGTTTTATAACATCTCCACAGACTACCCGTTTTTCATGGTGGCGTTCTTGCAGATAGTGTGTTTTGCTGGTATTTATATGAAGCTGGGCGACTTAATGAGTATGTTCTCACTTAATGCTGGCGACAGTCAAAGCATGGGACGCAGGATATTCCGCAGACCGTATCTGTTTATGCGACATAGGGCTAGGCGTATGGAACACCGTATTGCAAGGGCGGTAAGTGCTGGCGGTATTTCGGGCGGTGTCGCTGGTGCGGTGGCTGGAAGTGCCGTTGCTAATAAACGAGCTGAAAGAAAAAATACAGCTTCTAAAGAAAATCGGGGCAATACCACTTCCAGCATGGGACAGCGTGCAGGCTCAAAGGTGGGTGCTGTCTTAGATACGAAAAATAAAGTGAAAGACAAGGCAAATGCTGTCAAAGAAAACATCAAGGATATGCCGACACAGACCGCTTATGCGGTGTATTCCGCAAAGGAAAAGGCAAAGTCCAGCGTGTCCGACTTCAAGCGTGGCATGGTGCAGGAACAGCAGTCCAGACAGACGGGACGCTTGGAAAAGCAGGAACAGCATAGACAGAATATCGCTGACAAACGTATGGAGCTTCAAAAGGCACAAGAAGCAAGGCAGGCACAGCGAAAGGCTGACGGATCAGCGACAACGGGAGCTACCCGTCCCCATGAGCGACCAGCCACAGCTTCAAAGCCGAGTGCGGAAAAAATGCAGGAAGTCAAACGCCCTGCCACAGCGACCACTTCAAAAGCAAGTGAACCAGTCAAGACAAATGTTATCAAAGAGCGTCCGTTATCTTCTGGTGCTTCTGATAGAAAAGCGACCCAACCTACGCAGACAGTACATAGGCAGAATGTAGAAAAAGTGGTATCGCAGGAAACACGCCAGAATGACACCAAAGACCGCAGGATAAAGGTTCAGCAGACGCAGACCGTCCAAAAGAACCAGCAGACCACAGAGAAAAAACGTAACCTTGTAACGAAGAAAGGACAAAAGAAAAAATGAAACTGAAACATATCGCTCTCATTGGCAGTCTGTTTCCTATCCTCTTTTCTCTGGTGCTTTTCTTTGGTGTCCTCATTAGTGCAGACAGCGACGACGAAAACAGCAATTTTTCTTCTGGCATTACGGGTATGAACTTATCCGCAGAAGTCTTGAAACATCAGCCTATGGTGGAAAAGTACGCCAGAGAATACGGCATTTCTGAGTATGTCAATGTGCTATTGGCTATCATTCAAGTAGAAAGTGGCGGTACGGCAGAAGATGTTATGCAGAGTTCAGAAAGTCTGGGACTACCGCCCAACTCTTTAGATACGGAAAGCTCAATCAAGCAGGGGTGTAAGTATTTTGCGTCCCTGCTTTCTTCCTGCAAAAATCAAGGTATCGACGACTTGAATGTAGCGATACAGTCCTATAACTATGGCGGTGGCTATGTGGGATATGTGGCAGGAAAAGGAAAGAAACATACCTTTAACCTTGCAGAGAGCTTCGCCCGTGAGAAATCGGGTGGAAAGAAAGTAACCTATACCAACCCGATAGCCGTTGCAAAGAATGGGGGCTGGCGGTATGGCTATGGAAATATGTTCTATGTGGAATTAGTCAATCAATATCTGACCGTGGCACATTTTGATAATGCGACGGCACAAGCGATTATGAATGAAGCATTGAAATATCAAGGCTGGAAATATGTGTATGGTGGCAGTAACCCGAACACTTCCTTTGATTGTAGCGGACTTGTGCAATGGTGTTATGGAAAAGCTGGTATCTCCTTACCGAGAACGGCACAAGCACAGTATGACGCAACCCAACATCTTCCACTCTCGCAGGCAAAGGCTGGGGACTTGGTATTTTTCCATTCTACCTATAACGCTGGTTCGTATGTAACCCACGTCGGCATTTATGTAGGAAATAATCAGATGTACCATGCAGGCGACCCGATAGGATATGCAGACCTAAGTAGTAGTTACTGGCAACAGCACTTAATCGGTGCAGGACGAGTAAAACAATAGAAAGGACTTGAAAAATATGTTTAAGAAGAATAAGAAACAGACAGAAACTATCAAAGAACCAAAAGAAAAAAAGGTGCGTACTGTTAAGGTAGGCACACATAAGAAAACCGTGATTGCGTTGTGGGTGGTGCTTATCGCAAGCGTGAGCTTTGGAGTGTATAAGAATTTTACCGCTATCGACCAGCACACGACCCATGAAAAAGAAATCATTGAACTTCGCTTGCAGGACACCAACGGGATTGAAAATTTCGTGAAGAATTTTGCGAAGTCCTATTACACATGGGATAACAGCAAAGAAGCGATTGAAGCAAGAACGCAGGCAATCAGCGGTTATCTGACAAAAGAATTGCAGGATTTGAATGTTGATACAATCAGAACGGATATACCGACCAGCTCCACAGTTACAGATGTGATTGTATGGCATATCGAGCAATCGGGAACGGACACTTTTTCTGCTACCTACGAAGTAGATCAGCAGATAAAAGAGGGAGAACAGACAAGCAATGTAAAAGCAACCTATACCGTAAAAGTCCATATAGACGCTGACGGGGATATGGTAATCGTTCAGAACCCTACCCTTGCACCAGCAATCGAAAAATCAGACTATGAGCCTAAGACACCAGAAACAGACACAAGCGTAGACGCTGATACGGTAAATGACGCTACCGCATTTCTGGAAACATTCTTTAAGCTGTACCCGACAGCCACAGAAAAAGAACTTGCCTACTATGTATCGGGAAATGTGCTTGAACCTATCGGCAGGGACTACCTTTATTCTGAATTGGTAAACCCTATCTTTACAAAGGACGGGGACAATGTGAAAGTCAAGGTTGCGGTAAAATTCATTGATAATCAGACAAAGGCAACACAAGTATCACAGTATGAACTTGTGCTACAAAAGGATAGCAACTGGAAGATTGTAGAATAAATGATATAAAAAGACCGTAGCCTGTAATACACATTTATGTGCCTTACAGCTACGGTTATTTTTGAAATTGATTGCGTATATCCTTGTCTTTACGAAACGCTATTTTAGCAGACTTCATTAAATCTACTAAGAAACGTACTTCGTATTCATCACAGTCTGACAAAATATCTTTTGCTTCTTTTTCAAAAACGATTTTAGAAGTAATCACATTATCGCATAAAAGAGTATCGACTGATACAGAAAGGTAAACGGTGAATAGTAGGTACCACGATTTTTGCTAGTTTTCATGAGATAATTACTTTAAAAAATCTAAGGTTTTTTAGAGGGAGGATAATCTCATGGATAAAATAACTCATAAAGTCCGGTGTGAACAATGGACAAATATCATCAAAGAATGTCTTGCTAGTGGAATGCCTAAAACAACCTGGTGTCGAGAGCACGGTATTTCGGACAAATCCTTTTTTTACTGGCAACGAATTCTTCGTGAAGAAGCATACCTTACCACATTAGAGAATACCTTAACGCCTGCTATCAAAGAGAATTCTGCTCCAACAACTACAGATTTCATTGAAATCAAAATGACTGATCAAGTAAGTTCAGCTGACAGTCCTTTTAAACCGGATGTTGTTATACGAAAAGGATCTGTTTCAATTGAAATATCTAATACAGCTACAGAAGAACTTCTAAATAAGGTTGGAGGTCTTCTCCATGCTTAATGATGCTGTCGGATTTGAAAAAATTTTTATTGCCACAGGGTATACTGACTTGCGGCGTGGAATTGACGGTTTGGCATCTACCATTAAGTTTCAGTTTGATTTGGATCCTTTTCAAAAGCATGTTTTGTTCTTGTTCTGTGGAAAACGCACCGATCGAATTAAAGGGCTCGTTTGGGAAGGTGATGGATTCTTGCTTCTTTATAAAAGATTGAACATCGGCGGTTTTAGCTGGCCGCGTACAAAGGAAGAAGCCATGGAGATTACACCAGAGCAGTTTCAAATGTTGATGCAGGGATTGTCTATTGTTGCAAAACACCCAATCAAAGAATTGAAGAATCCACCTAAAACCATGTAGTATTGTGCAATTCGTAGAAAAAATATTTTCTTTTTATACACATGAAAAGGATATTTATTATTTAAAAAAATAGTTATTCACAACCGGAATCATATGAGAGCAATTTTTGCTGTTAAAAATACATTTGATGCAATGGTTGTGGATAACAGTCATAAATACCTCAGAAAGTTGAGATATTTATGATTGTTATCCACCGTCAAAATGACGAATAACATAAACAAGTGAATTCGCCAAAACTCCTGATTTTTGCTAAAATACTGCTAGAAAGAAAAGGGGTTCAGCGCAATGGCTTTTAAATTCACTGAAGAACAACTGAATACATTGGATAAGTCTTTCATCGTAAATTTATTTTTGCAACTTCAGGATCAGAATGACAAACTGTCAGGCGAAGTCCAGGAGCTAAACAAAAAAATGGAAGTATTGATCGAGCAGATCACACTTGCAAACAAAAATAGATTTGGAAGATCTTCTGAGAAGACGATGGATACTTCACAAATCTGTTTCATGGAAGTTGATGGAACCATTGTTTTCTTCAATGAAGCTGAAGCTATATCTGATTTAGATGCAGAGGAACCAGATACTCTGGAAAATAAACCAGCTCGAAAGCCAAAGACTGTTGGTAAAAAAGAAGCTGATATCAAAGATCTTCCAGTAAATATAATCAATCACTATCTGACAGACGAAGAATTAGTGGCAGAGTTTGGAGAAAACGGGTGGAAACAACTTCCAGATGCGATTTCCAAACATTATCGGTTTATTCCTGCAAAAGTAGAAATCGATGAACACCACGTGGGTGTTTATGCAAGCAAAACAGATGACCGTATTATAAAAGCTGATCATCCAAAAGCATTATTACATGGAAGTTTGGTATCGCCTACTATTGCAGCGGCAATCATGAATGAAAAGTATGTAAATGCAGTTCCGCTTTATCGCTTGGAACAAGAATTCTCTCGTTATGGTCTTGCCATTACACGTCAAAACATGGCAAACTGGATGATTCGATTAGGAGAAAGCTACCTGGCTGTGTTGTATGACTACCTTCATAAAAAGCTTTACGACTATCATGTGATTCAAGCAGATGAAACACCTGTGTTGGTGAATCATGATGGACGTTCAGCCGGATCCAAGAGTTATATGTGGGTTTATCGTTCAGGGCATTTATATACCGATAAGCAAATCGTCCTATATGATTATCATAAAACACGAAACAGCTCACATCCACGAGAGTTTCTCAGCAATTACTCTGGTATCTGTGTAACTGATGGATATCAGGTCTATCACACAATAGAAAAGGAATGTGAGGATTTACAGATTGCAGGCTGTTGGGTTCATGCCAGAAGGAAATTCGACGAAGCACTCACCGTCATTCCAAAAGCCCATCGAAACAAATCGGATGCTTTTCTGGTAATCAAACAGATCCAGGCAATTTATCGCGAAGAAGGTAAACTTAATGAGTTATCTTCGGAAGAAAGACTTACGCAGCGACAACTGGTTATAAAACCATTAGTTGATGCCTTATTTGCGTACCTTAAAAAGATGGAACCAACTGTTCCGGCAAGCGGACAGCTTCGTAAAGCTTATACATATATCTTAAATCAAGAAAAGTATTTACGTGTGTTTCTCGAAGATGGAGAAGTTCCTATTGATAATAATGCAAGCGAACGAGCAATACGAGGATTTTGTATTGGCAAAAAAAACTGGCAGATGATTGATACAATCAATGGAGCCCATTCTTCAGCAATCATTTATAGTATTGCTGAAACTGCAAAGGCAAATAGCTTAAAGCCATATGATTATTTTGTATATCTCCTGGAGGAGATTCCAAAACATATGGATCAAGAAGACCGAACCTTCCTTGAAGATTTATTGCCATGGTCTGAAAAACTTCCGGAAGAGATTCGAAAACAACCGTAACCAGGAACCGCCAATTACGGCGGTTCTTAATTTTTGATTGTACTCGCTATTGAGCGTTTACACAGAAAGTGCATTGGCAATCGCAATCAAGGTTGGTAAACTGACTTTTGTTTTTCCTGTTTCTACATTGCTCATGTGTGCTGGCGTAATGTCTATAAGGTCGGCAACGGTTTCTTGTGTTACGCCCTTTTTAATTCTTGCAATTTTAATACGCTGTCCGATTGCTTTGTAATCAACTTCCACAGTTTCCTCTCCTTTCCTGCTTTTTTATATTGTAACCATTCGCAGAGTGTAATATAATACTCTGTATAAATGAACAATTCTTTCAGTATATATTCAGGCTAAAAAGTTTAAAATATGGAAGAATATAAATGCAAAGGGGTATGTCTATATGTTAAGATTTCGTAAAAAGGATAGTAAAGAGCTTATAAAAAGAATGGCTAAAACAAATGGCTGTTCGGTATCTGAAATTCGCAGAGAAATGCAGTATGCTATTGATGAAGCTAGAAATAGTGATGACCCAGACAAGCAAGCGGAATTTCAACGCTTATTTGGAAATAAGATACCTAGTCCAGAAGAATTTATTTGTGTAGTTGGCAAGAATTTAAAATTTTAGCAGATGTGGAGCGTATATGATGAAAAAAGCAGAAATGCAGGAACAGGAATTTTTAGAGATTTGTTCTTCTTATGACTATGACTTATTAACTAACAAAATAGAAATGACATTAAAAGACTATCAACGAATTACTTATTTAGTTGGTTCTCTAGGATATAGTCAATATCTTCAATTCCTTATTGGAAAATATATGGACTTAGCACAGGCTGACGAAGAACAAGAAGAAAGAGAACATGAAATATATTTGGAATACCCAGAGTATTATGAGGACGAGGGAATTTTGGAAGAGGAAGAAAAATGGCTGGAAGAATTTTTAAATCAACTTCCAGAGAATAAAAGAGAATATTTTGAAAGACTTATAAAAGAAAGTCAAAGCTACTAGAAAAATAAAAAGTTACTGTATTCAGATGTTCTGATCACAGTAACTTTTTATCATTATACAAGGGAAAACAAATGCTGATAGACAAAATATTTCCTTCGTAACTTACATTTTCAATTTTACCGTCAATTTTTTTTAGCAATTCTTTTACAATATACAAGCCTAAACCAGAACTTCCTTTGTTGCGTGACTTATCAGGGGTATAAAACTTGTTAAATAATAAGTTTACATCAATATTATCAAGAGATTTTGTTGAATTTTTAATCGTGAACACTCCTTTTTGATTGATAGAAACTTCAATGTAGTTATCTGAATAACGAAGTGCATTTACAATTAAATTTTCAATAATTCGTTTACAGATAAGATTATTTCCGTATATCCATACAGGAGAATTTTCTGTTTGAATGATTGGCTGGATTTCTCCAAATTCATAATACTTTTCAATTAAACAATCTGTAACAATTCTATTTATATCAATACGCTCACATTCAACATCCGATTGCTCATTTTCTAACACAGACAAATCATAAAAGTATTGCACTAACTCTGTGAGATAGTCAGTTTTTGCTTTAATGATTTTCAGATATTGTTCTTGCTCCTGTTTATTTTCACATTCCTGCAAAAGTGTTAAATAGCCTTGTATAGATGTCAAAGGTGTTCTTAAATCATGGCTTATATTAGATATAGATTGTTTTAACTGTTCTTCCTCCTGCTTAATTTGAACCTGCAATTTTTTATGTAGAGTATCTTTTTGATTGATTGCATAAGCTAATTCTTCAATATACTTATTTGATAAGGACACCCGTATTTTCCGCTGTTCCTT
>OHLC01001254.1_pt1 | contig 10267 bp, 7 predicted proteins | sample 1568981 | NCBI WGS metagenome assembly OHLC01 (sample SAMEA3879510, study PRJEB24766) | human gut metagenome | biome: human-associated habitat; feature: feces | place: USA | collected 1985/1987 | reverse complement strand
TTTTGCTTTGCCCTCTAAAGTATCTTGTTTCATATATATATATTCCACCTTCCTAATAAAATACTAATAATTTATTCTACTCAATCATTCTTTCACTAATATCTGCAACCTCATTTGTATGTAACATAACCAATGATATATGCTACTTTATCATCAAAGTCACATAATAACCTTATATGTTTTACCTCTCTCCGTAGTTCCTCCTGCTTTTCACATTCTTATCAACAACAACGATAAAATGCCACACAGTTATTAACAACCATGTGACATTTATACTCTTAATACAATTTTGCACCTGCTGGAATTGCATCATCTAACATTACCAGATTCAGTTTTTCTTCTCCATTTACATTGTGAATTGCAGAAAGAAGCATACCACATGAATCTATTCCCATCATAGAACGTGGTGGAAGATTTACGATTGCCAATAATGTCTTTCCAACAAGTTCCTCTGGCTCATAAAAAGCATGTACTCCTGAAAGAATCGTTCTCTCATTCTCAGTTCCATCATCAAGTGTAAATCTAAGAAGCTTCTTGCTCTTTGGAACTGCTTCACAATTCTTCACCTTTACAACACGAAAATCTGACTTTGAAAATGTATCAAAATCAACCTGCTCTTCAAATAAAGGCTCAATTTCAATACCTGTATTATTTTCAGCAACTGCTGCCACTTCTTCTGCTACTACTACTTCATTGTTATCCATTTGGTTAATCTCCTTTTCTTCATTTCTCACAATATATTATATCGACAAAAACAAAATCATCAACAGATATACTAGACATTTCGTTTCTATTATTCATATATCTTATCCACCTCAGATTCATACACCGATTCAGTATGAGCATCAAACAACACCCACTCGACTAAATCAAAGCTGTCCGGATTATCTTGCAGGAATCTATTAACTATCTTTACTGCAACCTTTGCTGCCAGTTCTACAGGAAATGCATACACACCAGTTGATATAGATGGAAATGCAATTTTTCTAATTCCATTCTCTAATGCAAGTTTCATCGAATTAAAATAACAGCTTGCCAAAAGTTCCTCTTCCTTATCCCTACCTCCATACCATATCGGTCCAACTGTATGTATTACATAATCACAAGGCAGATTATATGCTTTTGTAATCTTTGCTTCGCCAGTCTCACATCCGTGAAGTGTCCTGCACTCTGCCAGAAGCTCCGGTCCTGCTGCTCTGTGAATAGCACCATCTACACCGCCTCCACCAAGAAGTGAGTTATTTGCTGCATTTACAATTGCCTGCACATCTCTAATTTTTGTAATATCGCTTTTTACTATCCTAATCATATCCTAATCACTCTCTATTCACAAATTTATCCCATGGGAAGTGTTTAGGATCGTCTTCTGTTCCTTTGTGCTCTTTATCTATTATCCATTCTCCAACACTATTATTTTCCAATGGTTCTAATAGCCCTATGAGTTTGTCAAATTTTGTATTGGCCATCCTATTCACCTTCTTCCAATTTGCTTCTAAGTTCTTGCAAACTTTCTTCTATTTTATCGACATCAACAAAATGCAAATTTACTGTTGTTCCATCTCCACTCTCAAACCGGATTGGATAATGATTTCTCATTTCATCATTTACTGGATATAACAGCCATATTTCAGGTGTGTTATATTTCTTCGAGTATGCATACATCTGATACATATCCACTTGTGAAATACCATAATTTACTCTTTCGTTATCAACAAGGCTTTTCCACTTAGTATCCAGAATTACTGAACGCTCTCCTCTTTTCATAACAATATCCGGCCTTATCGCAAACTGTCGCCTTGGTTCTGTAAAAAGATAGTGTCCTTTGTCCTGGCTGGATACATCCCAACCTTCCGGACTCATCACCTTTTTTATCTGCTGTGCTACATAACTTTCATATACAGACTCCATTGGGAACAGCAACGCTCTTGATGCTGTGGAGCCGGAGAACGTCGTAAAGCTCTTATTCATCAGAAATACCTTAGACCACTGCATAAGCATCTCATAATCTTTTGTATTTCTATTAATAACCACCTGTGAAAAGTCCTTCGCATAATTTACCGAAGCATCCACCATTTCAAAAGCTGTTAGTAGCTGTCTTATTTCTTTTGAGTTTTCTGCACTTGTCGTCAATTTCTGTAACTTTGCGAGTGTTGCCTTTACAAGCCGGTTTTCTGCCCTATTGGGATGGAATTCTTCATAAGCTACGTAAAAGCGTTCCTTGTGGGCCAAATTCGCCCTCACCTGCTGATTTACCAGCAGTTTTCCTTTGTAATAACGCAAATTATCTTCCTGTCCAACATAATTTGACTTTATACCGCGTTTCACCAACTGTCTGACTTCCTGCAGATACATATTGATAAACAGCTCGTATAAATTCATCTGGTCTACTTTTAAAGAAGCATCGTTGAAAACCTTACTTGGAAAATCCTTCATGCTTCGGAGCATTCTAAGGAACACTCTCTTGGTTTGCACATTTCCTTCGTCTTCCGCTCCAAACGATATCTTTGGAAGTACCTGGATCTGGAAACCATTCTTCATTTGAATCAGACCAACGTAGTTCTTTATAGAGACTACTTCTCCAACATTACGTCGGTAGCCAATCTTCATAAAGTCTAACGCATCTGCACTATCCGCATCTCCGGTAAACTCATGGATAAACGCCACCAGATTATCGAATTCTTTCTGATTCAAATATTTGTATTTTTCATCATCTTTATAATCCGCATTGCAGATAATGGAGTCAAACTCTTTTACCTCAAACGGTTTACCCATGTTATCACCACGCTTTACAAAATTTCCTTATAACTATTGATATTGCCAAAGGCTACCTTATTGATTGAATATCTCTTTTCCGGAAGATCAATCACGTCTTCAACATTACCTTTGAAAATATTCTTTGCTACTACTTTCTCATCAAGAATAAACTTCAAGTTATCATCACTCTTGGCGTTATCGCCCAATACAAGCTGTATCTTCTGATAGTCCTCATAGAAGTATTCCTGTAATAATGGAATTACAGATTTTTCAAATATAGACTGCAGCTTTGAAAGTGATGCGTCATCCTTAAGTCCAGTAAAGAAGGCATGTCCAATCGTGTGCTCTCTATCATATAAGAATGTAATTCTTTCATTGATTTTATCAAGCATTGCTGCAACATCCAAATCCTCTACCTTATCCGCATGAATCTTTCTAAGCACATCTGAATCCGGCATCATTTCAATAAACTGAAACCTTCTACGAAGGGCTGTATCCATCAATGCAATTGATCTGTCTGCTGTATTCATTGTTCCAAGTATATACACATTAGATGGTACACTAAATTCATCTCCTGAATATGGTAATATAGCTGATGCTGATTCAGACATCCCAGCTCTCTTTGTACTTTCAATTAATGTAATTAATTCCCCGAATATTTTTGAGATATTTCCTCTGTTAATTTCATCAATAATAAATACATGCGGCTCTGTATTTTCTTCAATTACTGTACTTTCTAAGCCTGGATTTACTTTCTCAGCTAACTTAATAACATCCTTTACATTCATATTAGGGACTTTTGCAAAAGTCATTCTATGAAGTAACTTACCATTATTTATATCAGTAATATCCTCATCAATATTTTTTGCAAGCCATTTCACTGCTCTTGCAGTCTTATACATACTCTTATCTTGCAGCACAGCTGCTTCATCTGTTACTATTGCAATTCCGTCAATTGTCTTTCGAGTTTTAAATGACAAAATAATATCGCCAAGCCTCACATCTTCCACAAAAGAACGCGCTTCATCCGAATCTATGTCAAATCCCATTCGAACATTATTTTCTTCAAAGCATTCCTGTTTTACTTGATTCAGATCTCCATTCATAATGGTTAACTTCCATATTCTAGCCCCTGCATCAATAGAATCACCGTTCTTTGTTCGAACAATGCTTTTCGCTTTTTCACAAAACTCCTTGAACACTCCTGATTCTATCGTATATCCAATATCTTGCTTATTCTCATCAATAATCGGTTTAATTCCCTCTATGAATTCTTCATATCCATATGATTGATGAAATGTAGTAAATGCTATTCTTCCAGCTTTTTTTAATTCGTTATATCTTGTCATAACTGCATCATAATCTGTAAGTTCATCTACAGACTTCCCGTCGCAAATTGCAACAGCGTATGTGGCAGAATTATATGTCTTTCCTGTTCCAGGAGGTCCATATAATATTAAATTCTTATCAAACTCTTTATTTGCTTCTTTCATCTCCTGGAACACACCTCTTTCCTCTAATGCTTTGATTGCCTCCATCAAAGTCTCTCTCATTTTATAAGAAAATACACCATCGGCACTGTCTGCCAAATCTCGTCCATAGAACAAAACTGGCCAGTATTGATTTTCTCCTGTATCTCTTGCACATAACGGACAGTTTGTTTCCTTATGTACAGCCTTAGCCACATTGATTGCATTCGTGTTATAATGCGCGGCGCCATTTCCATATTTATTCGCTATCTGCTTGCAGGTTCCTATTCCACCCATCAAATACAAATAATGAAGAGTATCTAACCATGCGCTTTTTACAATATTCTCATCACCCAGAATTCTTTCATATTCTTCTGCAGTAATTCCTGGATCATATTCAGCAAGACTTGGATAATACTCTATCTTTTCAATTCCAAGTACATGGTCATAATATGGCAGTATAGCTGCTATGGCCTTAGTTATTTCTGTATGATAATAAGCGTTTGTTTCATCCGGCTTTCTATCAATGTACTTACATATTTGCACTTTCTTGAGCTTTCCAGATTCAACTTCCTGCTTTATTCCATCTTGCGTCTTATTCAAAATATCTGGAGTTCCCCACTCATTGCTACCAGAAACAGAAACATAAACTAGGCCTGCCGCCACATTAAGAGGAATGTCTAAATGTGAATGGTACTGTTTCATTATGTCTTTGTCATCACCATCATTTTTTATTTCCAAACTTACTCGATAACAAGTATCGCTGTTACGTTTTTCTACAAACACCGATACACTTACTGGATTATCCGCATATTTTCCGTATTTTAATGGTGCCCATAAATAGCGGCGTGTTTTTGTATTTGAACCATCCAGCCAAGACATAGACATGCATTTTTCTAACTTAAATCTAACAGCAAATGCTTCTGCCATCTTTTTCAACTCAGCTATAGCATTCTGTCCTTTTTTCTTTACTTCCAAAAGACGACTTACTTCTTCTGCTGCAAGCCCCGGTGCATCTGGCTTAGAATACGGAACATCTGTGTTATCTCGTAGATAATCCAGAACTCCTATGTAATCAATTTTACTATCATTTCCGATAATCGTTGGATACTGCTCTCTGACAAAATAGAACAGTTCTTCCATTGTTATTTTATTTCCATTCATGGTCAACTCATCCGCCATGTTGAGCCCTTCCGGGTGTGTTTTCTCCGGAAATTCATCCAGAAGACTTAATCTTCTCAATGAACTATTTTCTTCGGAATCTCCCCGGAGATAATTATTAGATGAGTTATCATTATCCGCGCAACACCACTGCGAACAACGAGCATTTGCCACACTGCTTTCCGCCAACTTTTGTGCACGCTGTATGATTGCTGTTTGTTTAAAATACATATCCTTTTTGCTACATACCGGATTACTATCAAACGATTCTGCTGAAAGCAATGCTGTCGCAATCCATACAGCTGTATTTACTGGATATCTATGTTCAAATACACTTATTGATTCTAAATACTGTTTAACCGACTCTGGCATGCGTATTGGCCCTTGTGGTGACCTAAATCCATGTTTCATCAGTTCTTCCCTGGAATATTCATCACCCACGTACTCTTCAAGTAACTCTAATTCCATATAGCGGCCAGCTGTACCATCAAACTGGCCTGAAAGATCATATTCTCGATCATCAATATCCGATTCGTCAAGATCAGCCTTGTTTACTCTACATTTAAATTTAATTGCTTTTACATTTCCTGATACATAAATATAAACTATATCACCAGCCGTCATATTTGCCTTTTGTGCCCAATCCACTCTATGCAAATTATGAAATGCATCTACTACATTATATTGTTCTGGATTACCTGATATAATCCACTCTGTTACTTTCGTCTGCTTCAAATATATCACCTCTATCCCCAAAAATGTATAAATATCCAATTTTTATTCTATCATATTTGTGCAGATTTTACATCCACATTCTTTTAAGCAAAAATGCCGACCAGAACATCTCTGCTCCAGCCGGCTCAATTTGCCCATTATATTTTTCTGTCTGCTTATCCTTATTTGCAATTATGCCCTTTATCGTGCTTCCTCAATATTCCTAAATTTATCCCATATGAAGCATATAAATATCTACTTTTTTATATTCAATATGAATCTACATTTAGGGAAGTTTGAGCATCCATAAAACTGTTTTCCTGCATTTTCCCCTTTATTTGCAGTTCTAAGCACCAGTTTCGAACCACATTTAGGACAAATCAATTTGTCATCATTTACACTCTGCTTATTATCAGGAGTTTCCTTTTTAGTATCTGCTGAATCAGAAAGCTCATTTTCCTTGACGAGTTCTTCATACTTAGCTGCATAATCTTTACGACTTTCAATATTCATGTCAAGAATTCCCTGTGCAATTGACATCATTTCTTTTTTAGTAGATGCAAAATCATTTGACGCAGCTATAATATTCTTCATATTTGAAACAAGCTGATCTGCTCTAATAACCTGACTTTTGATTTCTTTTGGAGCATATCGGTCATTTACGATTGTTTTAGGATTAGCTAATACTACTAATGATTTATAAGAGCTGTCAAAATTTCGTTTAATTGCAAGACTTGTGACAAGCCCTGCATTATCCAGTTTGGCCTCTTTTAAAACAGATAGATGCCTTTCACCCTGAGTAATTGGCGAATATATTCCTTCTTTCTGTTTCTTTGTTCCGTATGTAACAGTTCTGATAAATGCTCCTTTTGAATCAATATCTATATTTCCTACCAGATTCTTACACTCAATCAAAAATATAACCTTTGATGTAACTACGATAAAATCTATCTGTGCTCCTAATCCACTTTTAGTTTCTAAATAAATATCATGTAAGACTACCATATCCATATTGCTATGTTTAAGTTCAAACATTATATTATCTTCACCAGCTATGCCGGCCTTCGTGACTGCAATTTCTTTTTGTATTTTATCTTTTACATCCTTATTAGCTTTTGGAAGTAATGACTCAAGTTTATCTAAATGTTCTTTTGCGTCATTTGACTCCTTTAAAATAATAACTTCCGGTTTTGAAAAAATTCCCATATCAACAATCCTCTCTTTTTATTCCTATTAGATTTTCTGTGTATATCTGCATCTGGGAAAATTTGAGCATCCAATAAATTCTCCATATTTTCCATTACGCCTCACAAGCTCTCCGCCACATCTGGGAATATTATACCATTAAACATTGAAAAAACTATGTTTACAATACTATCAATTCACTCAATCCGTCATAACAAGTCACGATTCCGGCAGCAACGCTCCCCCCAACGATTGTGCCATTATATGTTTAAAGTTTTATATGTGTGCCATCGCTTAGTAATCTAAACCATAGTAATTCCAAGGCTTTCCACCAAATTCTGCCCTGTGTTGCCCCGGTCTGCGAAGATATGCATTATCATAAAACTGGAGTGCCGTGGCAGATGAATAAAACTTTAATCACAAAATTTCCCCTTCATAATCTGATAAATACCGCGTAGTTTTGCTAGGTTTTGCAAGGTCTTTCGACCTTTAACACTTTCTGCTGAAAATGTATGTAAAAATGTAAATTGTAGCAAATCTACGCAATACACGGACGTCAATCGTAGTAAAAACGTAGTAGAACTACTCAATAATTACTACTCATACTTTTGCATTCTCCAGTCCTTATATATCCAATAGCATGCTGCTATTTCAAGTATACCCACATCTGGTCTTCCATCTCTATTTTCTTTTTCAAGTATGTGTTGAATTATGGCATTTTTGATTAATTTTTTTCTTTTATGTTCAACATTTTCATAACCACTTTTCTGAAACCATTCTTCAAATTGTTCAAATTCTTTTTTATTATCAAAAAACATTACTGGAATTTCGATTCCGCTTCTATTACAACAATAATTTCTACGATTAATTACTGAATTCAACTTTCCATTCATACTATCTTTCAAAAAATAGTAAAATAAACCTTTACCAATAATATACCGTATTTCGGGTTTAGGGATAATGCAACGTCCCATATCCATAAACCATAATTCAGATTCATATATTATAGTCGTAAGGTACTCAAATTTTAGTTCGGAATATAACATTCTCTCGTCGTCATAAAAATAGGCAAGTAACTCATAACCATCTTTATGTTGACCAGATACTATTTTATACTCTGGATGATTTATGTAGTACATGTAGTTAACAGTATCCCAATTACAATCAGACCACCCTTTAACATCACTCAAAATAAGATCAAATCTTTTTGAAGGACTTAAGTCATATCCAAAATGCTTTCTCCATAAATACTCTGTATGTTCAACATTTGCAGTACACTCCTTAGGAGTGTTTATATCGGCAGTTCTAGTATAAATAGCGCCAGCTCTCAATTTTTCTTTTGGGCTTGACTCATAATAGTCCTTTTGTAAATAATATGGTGTATGTTTACCTCTTCGAATTATCAAAATATCAAGCTCATTATTATCAATAACAATAGTTTGGAGTTTTATGTCTGGGATAAATCCTCCTGCAAAGTTCTTATCCCTAAGAAATTTAATAAAATCTGCTGTTTTTAGTCTTTGTTTTTCTGTATTCTGTATTCCTTTTATTGTTCCATCATCGTTTGCACCATAAATCAGATATGCATCCCTATCCTCTAAATTATTTGCCATGCATATGATATCATGTAATTTATCTTCTTTTTTATTTTTATCTGGATAGTCCGATTTAAAATCCCAATATCCGCCCTCATAACCTAATTCTAGAAGACTCCTTATTTCACAAATTAAATCATCCATCAAATCACCTTCCTATACCTTGAATATCTTACTATGTTTATTCTTCTACTCCCAATAGAATCAAATCCTTTTTTAACGATTCAACAAAATTACTAAGAGCAATTTTTCTTGTAATTCCTCCTTGTTTCACTATATCATCATCCTTGACACCTTCTATAATTCTCTTTATACCCTGAACATCAGCCATATAAAAATCTTTAAGATTTCCCATGAAATATACAGTTTTAAATGCTTGAAGTATTGTATATATATCTTCATTATTACTTATATTAATCAATGCAAGCAGTTTATCCAAATCCAAGTATTCAATAAATGATTTATGGATACAACAGTAATTCGCCATCTTGCGGCAATGCTCATAAAATACATCCGCACTTCTATATATGTCAGATTCTTCTTGTTCCTCTTTGTTTATTTCACGATTTCTTATTTTTCTTTCTTCTGCAATTGGACGATATAATTCGTTATATTTATCTCTTATCTCTTCCGACGAAAAATTTTTATGGAAGTCATTTTCTTCTTGAACATCAAGATCTTTCTTTATCATATCAATCATCTTAGTTTGAATTTTCTTTATGTCTCCTGTAAAAAGTCCATTTACTTGAAGATATAGTAGTGTTGAAAGTATATTAGAATAGTCATAATACGCATATTTGCCTTCTTCGACTTCATGAACTAATTTTTCTAATACTTCCTCAACTTGCTCGTCTTCCATAAGATACCAGTCTCTTAACTCATTTAGTGCTTTGCCTGTTGAATGTATTTTAGGTGGATTATCAACGTCTTCTTGTTCTCTACGCTTAATTATCGACTTACAGGCTTGCGACAAATCTTCGTCACTCCACACATCACGATTAATCCAGGCATCAATAAAACTATATCTGAAAATATGGGTATACTCATGGCCTTCAAAATACACCATATCTTGACTTCCATAATTTGTACTACAAGTTATCTTTTTATTTTTCTTTATTGCTCCTGTTACCCAAATACTATAACGCAGAAAATCGTTCAAAATTTCTTCATAATATTTACTACTGGAATAATACTTTGTTGTTGCTTCATATATTTTTCTAAATGAAAAAATCCATGACCTTATAATTCGTAAATTTCGATTTTCTGTTTCTGTAAATGCACTTACAATATCATTTATGCACTTTAATAAATATTCTTTATATTGACCTTCTTGAATTATACCTTTGCTCTTTTCATTTCCGCATATTACTTCTTTAATAACATCTTTTA
>OHLC01001246.1_pt1 | contig 10309 bp, 7 predicted proteins | sample 1568981 | NCBI WGS metagenome assembly OHLC01 (sample SAMEA3879510, study PRJEB24766) | human gut metagenome | biome: human-associated habitat; feature: feces | place: USA | collected 1985/1987 | reverse complement strand
GCAGGGGAGAATTCTTGTACCGCAGACGTTACGGGAATTCGCTGGTCTGGAAAAAGACGTTGTGCTCACCGGAAACCTCAACAGAATTGAGGTATGGAGCAAAGAGAAGTGGAGCGAAAACTGTGATTATGACGATATGGATGAAATTGCAGAGAATATGCAGGATATGGGTATCGTCATTTAAGCAATGCGTAGAGTCTAATCCAACAGGAGACGGAGATGGAATTTAAACACAAATCTGTATTACTGGAAGAGACCATTGAAGGTTTGGATATCAAACCGGACGGAATCTACGTGGATGGTACTTTAGGAGGTGCAGGGCATGCCGGTGAGGTATGCAGGAAACTTTCTGCCAAGGGGAGATTTATTGGCATAGATCAAGACCAGGATGCGATAATTGCTGCGAGTGAGAGGTTAGCCCCCTATAAACAGGCGACGATCATTCGCAGCAATTATTGTTACATGGTACAGGAACTGGCAGCAAGAGGCATCTATAAAGTCGACGGGATTCTCCTTGATCTTGGAGTATCTTCCTATCAGCTTGACAATGAAGAACGCGGTTTTACCTACAGGGTAGATGCACCGCTCGATATGCGCATGGACCAGCGCCAGACGCAGACAGCCGGCGATATTGTCAATGGCTATGAAGAAAAAGAATTATACCGTATTATTCGTGATTACGGTGAAGATAAATTTGCAAAAAATATTGCAAAACATATTGTTGCCGCCAGACAGGTGAAACCGATCACAACCACCGGAGAACTGACAGAGATCATCAGAGAATCCATTCCCATGAAGATGCAGGTGAAGTCAGGACATCCGGCCAAGAGAACTTTTCAGGCAATCCGTATTGAGCTTAACAGAGAGCTCGATGTGCTGCGGGATTCTCTGGATGGAATGATCGATATCCTTGATGATGGCGGAAGACTTTGCATTATCACTTTTCATTCTCTGGAGGACAGAATTGTAAAGACGATTTTCAGAAAAAATGAGAATCCGTGTACCTGCCCTTCAGATTTTCCTGTATGCGTATGCGGGAAGAAATCCAAAGGAAAAGTGATCACAAGAAAGCCGATTCTTCCGGGGGAGACAGAGATGGAAGAGAATCCGCGTTCCAAAAGTGCAAAGCTTCGGATTTTTGAGAGAGTATTATAATTAGAGAGGCATGAAATGGCGAGAACGACCAGGAGTGAAACAGCAAGAAGAAGCAGAACCAGTGCCAGAACAAACAGAGGAATGTATGTTGACGGAAATACGGTCAGACGTCTTGCAGAAGTTCCGGAGAGAAAGAGGCAGCCGGGAAGACAGAATCCGGGAAGGCAGCAGACCAATCGAAACCGAAGAGTGCAGGCGAGTCCTGCGCAGGTACCAAGGCAGAAACATCAGTTGAGTAAAGAAGCACAGAAGAACAGGCAGAAGGCGACTGCAATGAACTGGGGATTTGTAGCGTTTCTGGCAGTTGTATGTGTGGCGATATTATTCTGCTCTGTGAAATATCTTCGTTACAAATCAGAGATTACCGCAAAGATGAGTACAGTTGCATCTCTTGAGGAGGAACTGGCAGATTTAAAAGAAGACAATGATGCATATTACAGCCAGGTGACATCAAATGTGGATCTGAATAAGATCAAGCAGATCGCATTGGGGAGACTGGGGATGAAATATCCGTCAGATGATCAGACAGTAACCTATTCTACATCGGGTAACAGCTATGTAAGACAGTATCAGGATATACCAGATTCAAAGTAGGTGATTAATTGAGCAATACGGGAAGAAAGAGTCGAAGAAGACCACAGAGAAAAATAAATCAAAACATGAAAGAAAAGCTGCTGATATTGTTTGGAATTGTGTTACTGCTTCTGGTAATATTAGTGCTGAGAATTACTTATATTAATGCTACCAGTGGAAGCAAATACAAAAAACAGGTGTTAAGTCAGGCACAGCAGAAATATGAGAGCCAGGTACTGCCGGCAAAGAGAGGCGATATTTATGACAAGAACGGAAATATACTGGCTACCAGCAATAAAGTTTATAATGTGATCCTGGACTGTAAAACTGTAAATTCAGATGAGGACTATGTAGAGCCAACAATACGTGCCTTAAATGAGGTGCTGGGGATTGATGAAGAAACAGTGCGTTCTCTTTTGGCCGATTCAAGAACCAGCCAGAGTCAGTATCAGGTACTGACAAAACAGCTGTCTATGGACAAAAAGAAAGAATTTGAAAAATATAAGGCAGAGGATGAAGATTCCGGTCTTACTAAAGCGCAGGCAAAGGAACGGGCAAATATCAAAGGCGTCTGGTTTGAAGAGGATTATCTGAGAAGTTATCCGTTTAATGAAACAGCATGCGATACAATTGGTTTTGCACTGGACAGAGATGTGGCAGATATCGGACTGGAAGGGTACTATAACAGCACACTGACAGGCGTAGACGGAAGACAGTATGGGTATATCAATGATGATTCAGATGTGGAGCAGACCATTATTGCTGCGGTGAATGGAAAAAGCATTCAGACCAGCATTGACATCGGTGCACAGCAGATTGTTGAGAAATATGTTAATGGATTTAAAGAGGCAATGGGGGCCAAGAATATAGGTGTCATTGTTGAAAATCCGTCCACCGGTGAGATTATTGCCATGGATGGTGGTGACCGTTATGATCTGAATAATCCGAGAGATCTTTCCGCTGTATATACAGAAGATGAAATCAAAGCGATGAATGATGTGGAAACAGTGGAGGCTCTGAATGGTATGTGGAGTAATTTCTGCGTCACAGATGCCTATGAGCCGGGATCTGTTGTAAAGCCGATCGTCATGGCTTCTGCATTGGAAAAGGGTGCGATACAGGAAACAGATACATTTGTATGCGATGGATCGCAGACTTTTGGAGATACTATGATCAAGTGTGCGGTTTATCCGAGCGCACATGGCACAGAGACACTGGGAGAGGTAATTGCAAACTCCTGTAATGATGCAATGATGCAGATTGGTGCCAAGATGGGAGCTACTCAGTTTATCAAAGCACAGAGTCTGTTTAATTTCGGAACAAGGACAGGGATTGACCTGCCGAATGAAGGCGCAGGTATTATCCATACTAAGGACAGTATGGGGGAAACAGAACTTGCATGTTCTGCTTTTGGACAGGGTTTTACCTGTACCATGATCCAGGAAATCAATGCGATGAGTTCCGTTATCAATGGCGGATATTATTATCAGCCGCATCTTGTGACAAAGGTTCTTGACAGTAATGGCGGAACTGTAAAAACAATCTCGCCGATACTTCTGAAGCAGACGATTTCCTCCAGGATTTCCAGTGATATCAGAAGCTATATGGCATTGAGTGTACAGCAGGGTACCAGCCGTCATTCCAAAGTGCAGGGTTACAGTTCAGGCGGTAAAACAGGTACAGCGGAGAAATACCCGCGAGGAAACGGAAAATATCTGGTTTCTTTTATTGGATTTGCTCCTGTAGATGACCCTGCTGTGGTAATTTATGTAGTTGTAGATGAACCGAATGTAGAGGATCAGGCAAACAGTACTTATCCGCAGTATATTGCACAGGGAATCCTTTCGGAACTTCTTCCGTATCTGAATGTAGTGCCGGATGAATCTGAAGATGGAACAGTGCCGGAGACAGAATTGTGGGAAGGGTTTAAGGGACATTTAAAGAGTACTTCCATATCGGACAGCGAACTTGACAGTGACGGTAATCTGGTGGATGCAGATGGCAATCTGATAGACTGGGATGGAAACCGGATTGATGAAAACGGATATCTGCTGGATGCCAATGGAGATCACATATTGGATGAGGAAGGCAATTATAAGATGTCTACAAATCTTGTCAGTGCTTCGGGAAGTACGGATGCAGATTCTTCAGGAGATGCAGTATCCAATCCTGATGCACCTGCACCTCTGGAGGATGATGAAGCTGAGACGACTGAGGATAATGACGAAGAGACAGACGGTATTACCAATGAAGAAGCAGGTCTGGAATAAAAACGTATAGTTATAGCTCCGCAGAGAATGGTCATATATTGTTATGACAATCTCTGCGGAGCTTTTTTTATGAAAAAAAATATGACGTTTCACAAGAGAAAAATATGGGTGGTATTACTCTGCTGTATTTTAATGATGACAGGCCTTATCGGAAGACTGGTATATCTTATGTGTTTCAGATCAGACTATTATTATAAGAAAGCAAAAGAACTTCACGAAAGAGAGAGAGAGATCAAAGCGGCCAGAGGGGAGATTCTGGATGCAAGGGGAAAAGTTCTGGCATCAAACAGGACGGTATGTACAATCTCTGTGATCCACAGTCAGATTAAAGAACCTGAAAAAGTAATCGCCCTGCTGTCTGAAAAACTGAAAATAGATGAGGCAGAAGTGAGAAAAAGAGTGGAGAAAATCTCTTCCATAGAAATAGTAAAGACAAATGTGGAAAAAAGTACAGGTGATGAGATAAGAGAGTGCAGTCTGGCAGGGGTGAAAGTTGATGAGGATTATAAGCGTTACTATCCATGTGGAAGTCTGGCTTCAAAAGTCATTGGCTTTACGGGAGGTGATAATCAGGGAATTATCGGTCTGGAAGTGAAATATGAAGAAATCCTGAGGGGACAGCCGGGTAAAATCCTGACAACAACAGATGCCAGGGGTGTGGAAATTGATAAATTGGGTGAGACAAGGGAAAAACCGATAGAGGGGAAAAGCCTGATAATCAGCCTTGATGCAAATATTCAGGAATTTGCGCAGCAGTCAGCTTTGAAAGTAATGGAGGAAAAGCAGGCAGAACGTGTATCTATCCTGCTGATGAATCCACAGAACGGCGAAATATATGCATGTGTCAATGTGCCGGAATTTGACCTGAATGATCCTTTTACCCTGACAGATGATCTGAATATGCAGTTAAATGAATCCGGGATAACAATACCGTCGGAAGATCACAATGAACAAAGTGAACTGGCAGTGCAGACTGCATCAGGAAAAACAAATACAGAAAGAAAGCAGGAATTACTGAATCAGATGTGGAGAAATCCCTGCCTGAATGATACTTATGAACCGGGCTCCACATTTAAAATCATCACCATGGCAGCCGGACTGGAGGCTGGTGTTGTTTCACCTGGGGACCGTTTTTATTGTCCCGGATATAAAGTGGTGGAGGATCGCAGAATCCACTGTGCAAAAAGAACAGGACATGGATCCCAGAATTTTGTGGAAGGTGCACAGAATTCCTGTAACCCTGTGTTTATAGAGGTGGGGCTTCGCCTTGGGATAGAACGTTATTATAAGTATTTCAGACAGTTTGGACTTCTGGATAAAACCGGGACAGATCTTCCGGGAGAGGCAGGAACTATTATGCATCAGAAGAAAAATATGGGAGAAGTGGAACTGGCAACGGTTTCTTTTGGACAGTCTTTTCAGATTACGCCTGTTCAGCTGGCTGCAACAGTAAGTTCACTTATAAACGGAGGCAGACGGGTGACACCGCATTTTGGAGTCGCAGTGTTAAATCCTGACAGAACAGAGGGTGAGAAACTGATTTTTCCGGTAAAGGAAGGAATTGTCTCTGAAGAGACTTCGAAGGAAATAAGAGAAATCCTGGAAACAGTAGTATCTCAGGGCTCCGGAAAAAATGCAAAAATTGAAGGATATGCCATCGGTGGGAAAACTGCCACTTCTCAGACACTGCCAAGAAGTGCAAATCGTTATATTTCCTCTTTTTTGGGATTTGCACCTGCAGAAGATCCGCAGATACTGGGACTGTGTATTATTCATGATCCGAAAGGAATCTATTATGGAGGGACAGTAGCTGCACCTGTGATACGTGGTATTTTTGAGAATATCCTGCCATATCTTGGAATTGAAAAAAGTGATGTTTCTGATTTTTCTACAGAAGGCAATTAGGGAAATTCCGCAGGCAGGGTTGATAAATAAGCAAAAAAGCCTTATACTAAAAGAAATCTGAAAGTAAAAAACTTTCAGGAAAAAACGAAAGAATGAACGAGGTGTAAGATGGAATTTCAAGTTGTAATCCCTGTGCTGATTTCTTTTGCAATCAGCGTTGTATTAGGACCGGTCATCATTCCTTTTCTTCGGAGACTGAAGATGGGCCAGACAGAAAGAACAGAGGGCGTACAGTCCCATTTAAAGAAAGCAGGAACACCTACAATGGGTGGAGTGATCTTTCTGATCGCTGCAGTGGTTACTTCTCTGTTCTATGTAAAAGACTATCCGGCAATTATTCCGGTACTGTTTCTGACACTTGGATTTGGAATCATCGGTTTTCTGGATGATTATTTAAAAGTAGTATTGCGCCGCTCTGACGGACTGCTTGCGTGGCAGAAGATGATTCTTCAGATCATTGTCACAGGTGTATTTGCTGTATATATGGTCAAATATTCCGGTGTGGCGCTTACCATGCTGATTCCGTTCTCCGGAGGAAAGTATTTAGACCTTGGATGGCTGGCAATCCCGGTCCTCTTTTTTGCAGTGGTCGGCACTGTAAACGGAACAAACTTTACCGACGGACTGGATGGATTGGCATCGAGTGTTACGATCATGGTTGCGACTTTCTTTTCCGTTGTAGCGATCGGAACAAATGCAGGGATTGCGCCGATCACCTGTGCGGTTGTGGGTGCACTGCTTGGATTTTTACTGTTTAATGTATATCCGGCAAGCGTTTTTATGGGAGATACCGGATCTCTGGCACTGGGTGGCTTTGTAGTGTCGACAGCATATATGATGCAGATGCCGCTTTTTATACTGATCGTTGGACTGATTTACCTCGTGGAGGTTCTGTCTGTTATCATTCAGGTCACTTATTTTAAGAAAACAGGCGGAAAACGTATTTTCCGTATGGCTCCGATCCATCACCATTTTGAACTTGGCGGATGGTCAGAGACAAGGGTCGTTGCGGTATTTTCAATCACGACAGCAATCTTATGCCTGATTGCTTTACTGGCGATGTAAAAGACGGCATGCAGTCTGTGGCTGCAGGTTTACCCGTGGATAGAAGTCTATGACTGAAAACAATAGAATGCACGCTCCGCGAACATTCTATTGTCATGAATTAGATATATGGAATGGAGTAATGCATGGATCTGACAGGAAAACAGGTATTGGTGGCAGGACTTGGAAAAAGCGGGATTGCTGCCGGAGCGTTACTAAAGAAAATGGGCTGTATGGTCTGCCTGTTTGACGGAAATGAAAAATTCGACCGCAGTGCATGGAAAAAAACATATCCTGTATTTTCGGATTGTCCGTTGTGGATTGGAGAACTGCCGGATGCGGCAGTACAGGAGATGGAACTTGCAGTGGTAAGTCCCGGAATACCGCTTGATACGCCGGCGATATTAAAATTACAGGCTGTGGGAGTGCCGGTCGTAGGAGAGGCGGAACTTGCGTACCGGTTTGAAAAAGGGCGCGTTGCAGCGATCACGGGTACAAATGGTAAGACAACAACGACGACACTGGTGGGAGAAATCTTAAAAAAATGTTATCCGGAAGTCTTTGTGGTTGGAAATATTGGTATTCCTTATACTTCAATTGTGGAGAAAACTACAGAGCAGACCGTCACAGTGACAGAGATCAGCAGTTTCCAGTTAGAAACGATGGAAACATTTCATCCGTCTGTTTCTGCAATTTTAAATATTACGCCGGATCATCTTGACAGACATCACACGATGGAGGCGTATATCCGTGCAAAGGAGAGCATTACAAAGTGTCAGACAAAGGAAGATACCTGTGTGCTCAACTATGAGGATGAAATACTTCGGAAATTTGCCGAAACATTAAAAGTAAACGTTTTGTTTTTCAGCAGTAAAAGACCATTGGAAGAGGGAATTTATCTGCAGGAAAATACGATCTGGATCGCTGGAAAAGAAACAGAACGGCAGCGCCTGATTGATGTCGGTGAATTAAAACTTCTGGGCATACATAATTATGAAAATGTTATGGCGGCTTCCGGCACTGCACTTTGTATGGGAGCACCGATAGATGTTGTGCAGCGTGTACTAAAAGAGTTTTGGGGTGTAAAACACCGCATTGAGTTTGTGAGAGATCTGCATGGTGTTTTGTACTATAACGATTCTAAGGCGACAAATCCGGATGCGGCAATCCGCGGGATCGGTTCAATGAATCGTAAGACACTGCTGATCGGCGGCGGTTATGATAAAAATCTTGAATTTGATGCGTGGATTGAGAGCTTTGATGGGAAAGTAAAATGTCTATTACTGATCGGACAGACAAAAGATAAGATCGCAGTCTGCGCAAGGAAACATGGTTTTGAGAATATTGTATGCTGTGATACATTAAATGAAGCGGTAAATATCTGTTATAGGCTGGCAAAGCCCGGGGAAGCAGTATTGCTTTCACCGGCATGTGCGAGCTGGGGAGATTTTAAGGATTATACACAGCGGGGAGAACTGTTCCGGCAATATGTCATGGAACTGCCGGAATAAAACGGTTGTGGTGCTTGATCAGACAGGTTTTGTGTAAATGAGGAAAAATTATGGCAAGAAGACGGAAAAATGAAAAAAGACAAAAATCGATCCGGTATTTTGATTACAGCCTGTTATTTCTGATTATATTTTTGTTATGTTTCGGACTGATTATGTTATATAGTACCAGTTCCTACTATGGCTCAACAAGATTTAACGATGCAGCATATTATGTAAAAAGACAAATGTATGCAAGTGCACTTGGAATAGTGGCAATGCTTTTTATTTCAAGAATCCCATATAAGTTCTGGATGCAGCTTTCAACGCTTGCGTATTTTGTGGCGCTGGTACTTTGTACAGCGGTTATTTTTGTCGGAACAAGTGCAAAGGGACAGTCGAGATGGCTCAGGATCGGACCGATCCAGTTCCAGCCATCTGAGATCGCAAAAATTGCGGTTATCATTTTCCTTGCGACGATCATCTATAAAACGCCTAAACGCATTGGGGAAATTATGAGTCTGCTTAAGATCATGCTTTTGATTTCACCGGTTTTGGCAGTGGTTGCGTATAATAACTTAAGTACGGCGATCATTATCCTTGGAATTGCTGTCTGTATGTTATTTGTTGCGAGTCCGAAATATTTACAGTTTATTTTAATGGGAATAGGAGTATGCCTTTTTGGTGCTCTGTTTATTCTGCTGGCGTCTTACCGTGCGGAACGTGTTATGATCTGGCTGCACCCTGAGGATTATGAAAAAGGGTATCAGACGCTGCAGGGATTATATGCGATCGGTTCGGGAGGCCTTTTCGGAAAAGGGTTAGGAGAGAGCATGCAGAAACTGGGATTTATCCCGGAGGCACAAAATGATATGATCTTTTCGGTTATCTGTGAAGAACTTGGACTTTTTGGTGCAGTCTGTCTGATACTTTTGTATCTGCTTATTATCTGGCGTCTGATGATCATTGCAAACAATGCATCCGATCTGTATGGCGCATTGATCGTAGTTGGTATTATGGCACATTTGTCCATTCAGGTACTGCTTAATATTGCGGTTGTAACAAATACAATACCGAATACGGGAGTATCACTGCCGTTTATCAGTTATGGAGGAACATCCATATCGATTTTGCTGGCTGAGATGGGGCTGGCACTTTCTGTATCGAGGGGAATTAAATTAGAGGTTGCCTGATTATGAGGATCAAAGAACAGAGAAAAAGAAAAAAAAGAAGAAGAATCGGGATCTGTATCTTTCTGGTAGTTCTGATGTTGTTTGCACTTGCGGCACTTATTGTGGTAAAGGTATTTACAGTCCAGAATGTAGTTGTGGAAGGAAACAGTCTTTATTCTGCCGACCAGATCAAAAATATGGTGCTGGACGATGATTATTCCTGGAATTCCCTGTATGTAGATCTGAAATACCGGTTTGTGGATGTCGGGGAAGTACCGTTTGTGGATACGATGGAAATTTCGCTGGATGATCCGCATACATTGCGGATTTCGGTTACAGAAAAAGGTATTCTGGGCAGTTTTTATATTGATACGCTTGGACAATATGCGTACTTTGATAAAGACGGATTTGTTGTGGAAACTTCGTCGGATGTAATCGAAGGAGTGCCAAAGATCACGGGAGTTACCTGTGATAGTGTGGTTTTATACGAAAAACTGCCGCTTGAGGATACAAAACTGCTGAGAAATCTGTTGACACTGACACAACTACTGAAAAAATATGAACTTGAACCGGAAGAAATCCACTATGACAGTGCAATGCAGCCACAGCTCACTTACGGAACGATTGCGGTCAATGTTGGTTCAGAAGATTATCTGACACAGAAAATTGCGAGACTTTCCGCAATTATGCCACAGTTGTCGGG
>OHLC01001244.1_pt1 | contig 10310 bp, 5 predicted proteins | sample 1568981 | NCBI WGS metagenome assembly OHLC01 (sample SAMEA3879510, study PRJEB24766) | human gut metagenome | biome: human-associated habitat; feature: feces | place: USA | collected 1985/1987 | reverse complement strand
CATTGCGGGCAGGATACGTTATAAAAGCCGGTCGTCTGTAGATAGCCCATCGACATCAGCGCCGAGCCGCCGATGATGAGCAGCGCGCCTAAAATACTCAGCAGAGACCAGGTGAACGTCAGAATCAGCCCGCCGAAGACGGCAGCGAAGCCGAGCGCCAGAAATACCATGCCGATGGTTCGATGTCGCTGTATCTCACCGAGTGGGGCGGCCTTTTTTTGCAATGGATAGCCGCAGTGCGGGCAGGCCGGGGCGGCGGAGGAAACCTCCTGTTTGCATTCCGGGCATGTGTTGATTGCCATAAAGACACCTCCATTTGAACATGAGGAAGGGATTGCAGCGTTTGCCGCAATCCCGCTTTTTGCTTTATTCGCCGGCCTTTTGCAATGTAATGCCGAGCTCTTGAAGCTGAATTTCATCCACTTGTGCAGGGCATTCTGTCATCGGTTCGCTCGCATTCTGCACCTTCGGATAGGCCACCACGTCCCGCAGTGTTTCACAGCGGAGCATTTGCATGATGAGCCGGTCCAGGCCAATGCCAAATCCGCCATGTGGCGGCGCGCCGAAGCGGAACGCATCGAGCAGATAGCCGAATTTTGCCTTGGCCTCCTCTTCGCTTAGGCCGAGCAGGGAGAAAATACGGTTTTGCAGGGTCGGATCGGTAATGCGGATGGAGCCGCTGGAGAGCTCCACACCGTTGAGCACAAGATCATAGGCCTTTGCGCGCACATTGGCCTTATCCGTTTCGAGATAATCGAGGCATTCGTCCATTGGAGCGGTGAAGGGATGGTGCATAGCGACAAAGGTCTCCGTCTCCTCATCCCACTCAAAGAAGGGGAATTCCGTGATCCAGAGGAGGTTATAGGTATCCTGTGGGATGATATCGAGCTTTTTCGCTACCTCGTTGCGCAGTGCGCCGAGGGCTGAAAGAACGTGGGATACCATCGTATCTGCTACGATTAGCACCACGTCGCCGGTTTCCGCGCCGGCCTTCGTGAGGATTGCCTGCATTTCATCCTCCGTCATAAATTTGGCAAAAGAGGAGGTTGTGCCTTCCGGTGTGAGGCGGATCCAAGCAAGCCCCTTTGCCCCAATTCCGCGAACAAATTCCGTAAGCTTGTCGATTTCCTTGCGGGTGAGTGCTTTTACGGAGCTCTTGGCCGTGATGCCGCGCACCGTGCCACCGCCTGCGGCAGCGCCGGAAAAGACAGAGAAGCCGCAATCCTTCACAATATCGGTCAGATCGTAAAGCTCCATTCCGAAGCGGGTATCCGGCTTATCCGAGCCGTAGCGCTCCATCGCCTCGCGGTAGGTCAGACGCGGCATCTTGCCAATCTCAATGCCTTTGATCTCGCGGTACAGCCGCTGGATGTAGCCTTCGAGCATATCCATGATGTCCTCCTGGGTAACAAAGGACATCTCCAGGTCCACCTGGGTGAACTCCGGCTGACGGTCGGCACGCAGGTCCTCGTCGCGGAAGCACTTCGCTATCTGGAAGTAGCGGTCGAAGCCAGCCACCATGAGCAGCTGCTTGAGCGTCTGCGGGCTCTGCGGGAGCGCGTAGAACTGTCCCGGGTTCATGCGCGAAGGCACGACGAAGTCGCGTGCGCCCTCGGGCGTAGAACCGATGAGGATCGGCGTCTCCACCTCGATGAAGTTTTGCTGGTCGAGGAAGTTGCGGATCAGGATGGTCATGCGGTGGCGCAGTTCCATATTGCGGCGCACCGCCGGGCGGCGCAGGTCGAGGTAGCGGTATTTCATACGCAGGTCGTCGCCGCCGTCCGAGTTCTCCTCGATGGTGAACGGGGGCACTTCGGCCTCGTGCAGCACCACGAGCTTCGAGGCGACGACTTCGATGTCGCCCGTAGGCATCTTTGGGTTCTTGGACGAACGCTCCACCACGCGGCCTTCGACCTGAAGGACGTATTCGCGGCCCAGTCCGTCGGCCACGGTCTTGACATCGGCCGGAGAGTGCTCTTCGACGACGATCTGGGTGATGCCGTAACGGTCCCGCAGGTCGATGAAGGTCATCGCGCCGAGGTTGCGGACTTTCTGTACCCAGCCGGCCAGCGTGACCGTTTCGTTTACATTTGCGGCACGCAACTGGCCGCAGGTATGGGTTCTGTACATGGTCGTATCTGTATTTTTCGTTATTGTCGTTTTGCGATTCACAAAGGTAGTGAAAACGGGGTGGAATCCAACAATCCCGCCTGGCGGGTTTCACCGGGTGTCATCTACTGTCTGCAAAGGTAGGAAAATGAGTGCAGAATGGAACAAACTCGTCCGTTTTTTTATAAGGGCCTCATCTCTTTTGTAAAAAAGGTCGGAAACGGAAACGAAATTCCGGCTGTAAAACGGGATAAAAAACGCAGGGACGCCGAATTCTCCGCTAAATTATTAATTTTGCCGAAAAACCGAAACGATGGAACAGCAGCAACCCGATGAAAAATTCATGCGCCTGGCACTAAACGAGGCGGAAAAAGCGTTAGAAGAGCAGGAAGTACCCATCGGTGCCGTGGTGGTCGCGGACGGACGTATCGTCGGCCGGGGGCACAACCTGGTCGAAACCTTGGCGGACGCTACGGCTCATGCGGAAATGCAGGCCCTGACAGCCGCAGCCTCGACCGTTGGAGGCAAATACTTGTCCGAATGTACGTTGTATGTGACGGTCGAGCCTTGCATCATGTGTGCGGGGGCGATTGCGTGGAGCCAGGTGGGGCGGGTGGTCTATGGCGCCGACGATCCGAAGCGTGGCTATCGCCGCTATTCGGAGCAGGTGTTTCCGCCCCGAACGACGGTGACGCGGGGGGTATTGGCCGAGGAGTGCGAGAGGCTCGTCCGTTCGTTCTTCGCCGCGTTGAGAAGGTGATTTTTGGAAAGTGCCGAAAAAAAACTAAATTTGCATTCCCTGCTTTCCGGCAGGAGTTTCGACGGATGGTTGCGACCTACAGAACGGGGCGATATTTCCGATGGGTTTGCAGGGAATGGTGATAAAAATGGACGGAACCTATTTTAACCTATAATTTATACAATATTTATGAAAAAACTTTTGATTTCCGCGCTTGCCCTGTTCGTTGTGGGGTCTGTGGCTGCGCAGGAAGGATTGGGCGAAACTTACAATAAGGCTGTCGCCGCTTACAATTCGAAGGATTTTGCATCCGCAGCTACGGCTTTCGAAACGCTTATCGATCAGGGGCTCGATTCCGAGGATCTCGATGTCCAGAGTTGGGTTGCAACGGCCAAGAAGAGTGTGCCGGTGTGCTATTTCCAAATGGGTCTTACGGCTGCTAAGGGAAATGATTTCAACACGGCGGTCGAGAATCTTACCAAGTCGGCCAATAAGGCGGCTCTTTACGGTGAGTTGCAGCAGGAGCGTATGTCGAATATGTTGATGGCGAAGATATATCTGATGTGGGGCGGAAAGCCTTTCAACGAAAAGAACTACGCCGAGGCTGCTGAAATTTTCGCCAAAGGTTATGCCGCCGATCCGAAAAATATGGAGATGGCCAACTTCTTGGGCATTTGCTATTGCGAGCTGGGCGACTTCCAGAAAGGTTTGGTTATTTTCAACGAAATCGCTTCTCAGGACAACCCCAAATATGCGGAGGATGTCGTGAAGGCAAAGGAGAACATCAAGCTCTATACCAATAACCGTATTGCCAAGTTGCAGGGCGAGAATGATTTCGACGGTATTATCGCCGTTGCCGACGAGATGCTGGCCGTGAATCCGCAGGATGCGCTGGCCCAGAAGATTCGTTTGCAGGCACTCTTCGACAAGAAGGATTATGCCGGCGTGATCGCTTCGGCCGAGGAGGCTGCTGCCGTGCAGACCGACGAAGAGGAGCGCAGCGACGTTTATTTCATTTTGGGTGCAGCTTACAATGCCCGCACGATGCCCCAGCAGGCGATCGACGCCCTTTCGAAAGTAACGGCCGGTGCGAATGTGGCTGCGGCACAGAAAACGGTGGCACAGCTTAAGGAGAACGCAGCCAAAGCGAACAGTTAGCGGGGTATTCCTGTTTTTGAAATGCGGGGCAGACTTTTTCGGAAGTCTGCCCCGTTTTATTCGAAAGGGCTTTGACTTCCGGGATACACGCGGGGGCGGTTCAGCGGATGGTTTTGCGCTTAATCGCGGCGGGTCGGCTGTTGGGCCGATTCAGGAGGAGCGGGAGCCTTTGTGCCGCAAGTCGGGGCGATGGCGGTGGTGAGCCGGCCGGTCGGGTTCCGGTTTTCCTGTCTTTTCGTACGGAAGGTTTCCCGAACAGCCTGCGGACAATATCCGGAGAGGTTTCGTGTCGGTTTGCTGTCTGCCTCTCCGTCCAATGGCGGGCCCTACTCTTCGTTCTTTTCCTGGTTTATCCGCACGTTTTGCTGGATGCGCCGCAGTCCGCTGCGTGCGAGAGGTGTATTGCCGAACCGCAGGAGAAACTCCTCTTCGCTCATTGCGAGCCACTCCCGATCCGAAATCGTCAGCGGGTCGAACAGGGGATCGAAATGCGGCGAGCGGTGCATGGGGGCTTTTTGGTTGTGGGGACAGCAGCTCTGGCAGCGATCGCAGCCGAAGATCCATCCGTCGAGGTCGGGCAGGGCGCTGTCGGACTCCTTTTCGATCGTACGACAGGAGATGCAACGGTTCGTGTCGATCACCTTGGGCGCGACGATGGCTCCCGTCGGACAACTGTCCAGGCAGTTCCGGCAGCGGCCGCAACGGGCTCCTGCGAACGGGGCATCGTACTGGTCGGACGGCAGGGTAAGTACCAACTCGCCCAGCAGGACATAGGAGCCGTATTGGGGCGTGAGCAGCAGGGATTGCCGCCCGATCCAGCCCAGACCCGCTTCGACGGCCAGTTGTTTTTCCAGCAGCGGAGCCGTATCGACGAACGTGCGGCCCGTGAGCCCGGGGTATTGCCGGCGCAGGGCTTCGAGCATCGTGCCCAGCATCCCCTTGAGGACGGGGTGGTAGTCGCGGTTGTGGGCGTAGGAGGCGATTTTTGTGCGGCACCCGGGCGGATAACCTTCGCCCAGCGGGTTTTTGTAGCTCACGGCGCAGACCACGACCGTCTGCGCTCCTTCGACCAAGTGTCGGACGTCGAAGCGTTTGTCGAGGTTGCGTTCGAGGTATTCCAGCGAGGAACCGTAGCCTTTGGCGAGCCATTCGCGGAAGTAGGATTCGTTCTCCGCAAGATGCTTGCAGGGCGTGATTCCGCAGAGGTCGAAGCCTGCATTCTCGGCAAGTTTTTTGATGTATTGACCAGAGATCATGGCGATAATTCGGCTCAAAAATAGTGTATTTACGGCAAATAATAGTAAATTTGCCCCGAGTATATTCTCATTTTAATTCGAAAGAAAATGACTATCCATACACTTTACGAACTGGTTCAGCACAGTGTAAAGAGTTTTGCATCGAAAGTCGCTTTTGCCATGTACGGCGGGGAGGAGCTCTCCTATGCCGAGGTGGGAACCCGCGTCAAACACGTGCAGGACCTTTTGATCGGAGCCGGTTTGAAAGCGGGCGACAAGGTGGCGCTGTTGAGCAGCAACATGCCCAACTGGTGCGTTTCGTACCTGGCCGTCACCTCTGCCGGCATGGTCGCCGTGCCGATCCTGCCCGATTTCTCGACCGAAGAGCTGGAGATGATTATCGCCCACTCCGAGGCCAAGGCGCTGATGGTTTCCGACAAGCTCTTCGCTAAATTGGCGAAGTCCACGATCGAATCCCTCCATATCGTGATTCGTACCAAGAATCTGGGCGTGATCGCCTCCCGTCCTGCGGCGGAGAAAGGGGCGGTCGGAATTCCGAATCCCGAAGACCTCGCGGTCATCATCTATACCTCGGGTACGACGTCGCGTCCCAAGGGCGTGATGCTCTCCCACGCGAATCTCTGTGCGCAGATCTCCATGAGCGCCGCCATTTTCCCGATCTTTCCCGACGATACGTTTCTCTCGGTGCTGCCGTTGGCGCACACCTACGAGTGCTCGATAGGTATGATCTATCCTTTCTCGATGGGGGCCCGGGTCGTTTACCTGGATCGTCCGCCTACGGCCTCGGTTCTGATGCCGACGCTTGCCGAGGTACGGCCTTCGGTGATGCTCATCGTGCCGCTGATTATCGAAAAGATTTATCGTCATCAGATTCTCGCCAAGTTTACCTCCAGCGGATTCTGGCGTGCGCTCTACAAGATCGATTTCATGCGCCGTTATCTGCATCGTGTCGCGGGTAAGAAGTTGATGAAGGTCTTCGGCGGGCGGCTGCGCTTCCTCGGTATCGGGGGTGCGAAGCTGGACGGCGGCGCCGAGAAGTTCCTGCTCGAAGCCCGTTTTCCGTACGCTATCGGCTATGGTTTGACGGAGACGGCACCCCTGTTGGCCGGTGCGGCTCCCTCGCAGGTGCGCCTGGGTTCGACCGGGCCTGCCGCGCCGGGCGTCGAGCTGCGGTTGGAGAACGTCAATCCCGAAACCCGCCAGGGCGAGATCGTTGCCAAGACGCCGAGCGCCATGATCGGTTACTATAAGAACCCCGACGCTACGAAGGAGGTCTTCACCGAGGACGGATGGTTCCGTACCGGAGATTTGGGCGAATTTTCGGCCGACGGGTGGCTTTACATCAAGGGCCGGCTGAAGAATATGATCGTCGGTCCCAGTGGTGAGAATATCTATCCCGAGGATATCGAGAGCGTCCTCAATTCGCACGTCTGCGTCGCCGATTCGGTGGTTACCGAGCACGAAGGCCGCCTGGTGGCGCTCGTGCATTTCAATACCGACGCTCTCGAAGCCAAGTTCGACGGCTGGAAGGAGGATTTCGAGAATTGGAAGGAGAATCTCAAGAAGGAGGTCGTCGATTATGTGAATTCCAAGGTCAATCGTTTCTCGCGTATCTCCGAGGTCGTGGAGGAGAAGCAGGAGTTCGTCAAGACTCCGACGCAGAAGATCCGACGTTTCCTCTATACCAAGCGCAACCCTCACCAGAAACACGAAATGTCCAAACGATAGGGGTGTGTATGCAGTTATGATTCAGGCGCAGATTTCGGTTTGCGCCTGAATCTTTTTTCGGACGGTCGGGTTGCTTCCCGATTGTTTCCTTTGGTCGGAGCTCGTCCCGACTTTCCGATAGAGCTGAGCTGTGTCTGTGTCGGGGCAGTGCGGACCGGATGCCGCTGTTTCGGTTCCGTATGCTCGTCCGTGTCTGTTGCCTCCGGCGGAATGTGCAGCGGTCGAGGTTTTACCGGAGCGTCTGTTTTTCGGATCCCGATTTGTACGGCACACCGCCGCTTCGCGTTGTCCGGTTTTTCGGGAGGAGGGATTTCTTGCGGTGTGGACTTCGCAAATTATAATTTGAGGGTTGCGGGGACGCAGAGAGCGTTGTTAAAATAAAATCGGAAAAGACTCACGGGTCTTTTCCGATTTCGTTGTATGGATTGTTCGCAGTCGGCAGGACGGATTTTTTCCCGGATTATTCGGGAATCTGCACCGAGTCCGACGGCGTGGGCAGATCGGGATGGATCAGCTCGTCTTCATAGATGCCCAGCGTGCGGTAGTAGTCGTTGAGCTGGGCCAGTACATCCTGGCGTCCCATGTAGGCCGCCAGGTAGTAGAGCCGGTCGAGCGATTGCATCTTGTCGATAATCGTCTGGGTAACCATGTCACCCTGAATGCCTTGGAAATCGAGGTAATAGTCGATGTATTGCATCAGGTTGCGAGCATAGCTCATCAGCAGGCTGTCACCCTTGTCCGGGGCACCGGCCATGTAGTAGCCTTCGATGAAGGGGAACGTGTTGGCGTCGGTGTAGCGGATCTGTTGGGGCGGCAGTTTTTCGAGTCCCATGTCGAGCAGCCGGATCGCCTGTATCGAATCCCCACGGAAAACATACTCCTTGGCTGCACGGGCGAAGGATTCACGGGCTTTCGAGGCGCTGAGATTGTATTGGATGAAATAGTCCGCATAAGTACGGGGATCGGCGATGTTGCCGTAGCGGAATGTTTCGGTCAGCAGCGGCGTTATGTAATCCGGATCGATGCGGCCGATCTCGTGCACCGACCGATTGGGGGTGTAGATCGGCACCAGGCGGTAGGAGTAGCCGTCGAACTGGAGGTAGTTGAGCAGTCCGAGCGACTGCAGAATGTAAACCTGTGTGAAGTGGATCGGACGCTTCCAGTCGAAATGGGCCAGCATGTCGAGCAGCATCATCTCGCTCTTGTCGATCGTCCGTTTGGGCAGTTCCAGGTAGATCGTATCGACCATCAGGTCGCGGTCGGACTCCTTGACAATGCCCGAAGCGATCGCGTTGTCCTTGTTTACTGGCAGCGCGAAGCGGTTGTTCGGCAGGTAATCGACCAAGTGTCCATCGCCCAGATCGTATTTGGTACGCGGATCTTCGCTGCGGATGAAGTCGATGGCCTCTTTCAGTTCCAGCGGACGGTCCACGACGTTGAATATGGGAATTATGTCGTTGGTATAAGTGTATTTGCTGCGCGGCAACGTGAAGGGGACGCCGGGCGCATCGTTGGCTTTGGTTTTCATCTCGTCGATGTACCATTCGGCGCCCAGGTAACTCGTGTTCATGATCCGCACGTCCGGGCGCACGCCGTCCACCTCCTGATTGAACCACAGGGGAAAGGTGTCGTTGTCGCCGTAGTTGATGATGATGGCATTGGGCAGTACCGATTGCAGGTAGTTCCAGCCGATGTCGCGGGCCATCGTGCGGTGCGAACGGTCGTGATCGTCCCAGTTCTGGGCCGCGAGAATGCCCGGTACGACCATGCAGACGACCGTAGCGGCTATGGGAGCCATGAGGCCCTTGCGTCGGGTGGCCCAGACGATCAGGTCGCGTACGGCGAGTACGCCCAGGCCGATCCAGATGCAGAAGGCGTAGAACGAACCCGCATAAACATAGTCGCGTTCGCGCGGTTCGTTGGGCGAGGTGTTGAAATAAACCACCAGCGCGATGCCCATCATCACGAAGAGCCACATGACGATCGAGAAGTTGCGCGGATCGCGGTTGAGCTGATAGATCAGGCCGATAAGTCCCAGGATGAAGGGGAGGAAATAGTAGGTGTTGCGCCCCTTGTTATTCGCTATTTCGTCCGGCAGGTTGTCCTGCGGTCCGAGGTAAAGCTCGTCGATCCACTTGATGCCAGAGAGCCAGTTGCCATCGGTGATGATCGCGTCGGTAGGCTGGATATCGCTCTGGCGTCCCACGAAATTCCAGAGGAAATAGCGCCAGTACATGTGGTTGAGCTGGTAGGTGAAGAAATAGTTGAGGTTCTCGCGGAACGTCGGCTCCACGATTACCAGCGGTTCGTAGCCCGAACCGTCGTCCCAAAGCGTCCGGCGTCCGAAATCGAGCACTTCGATCTTGTTCGGGCGTCCCTGCGCGTCGCGGACGATTTCGCCGTTTTCATCCCGTTCGTAATCGGTCCGGGTGCGGTAGGCGCTCCATGATTTGTAACTCTCCTTGCTGGCAGCGTAGTTCCACATACGGGGGAACAGATGCATGAACTCGTCGGGGTGTTCGTACCCGGAGATGATCGAAACCGTTTTGTACTTGCCGTCATCGTCCAGGTAGCGGACATCCTTGTATTTGTAACCGGAGGTCGGGGCCGAGAACTGGGGACCGTAGAGCAGCGGTTTGTCGCCGTACTGGTCGCGGTTGAGCAGCGAATAGAGGGCGAACGGATTGCTTGGGTTGTTGCTGTTCATCGGGGGATTGGCCGCCGCGCGGATCGTAACCGATGCGTAGGACGAGTAGCCGATGAGGATCATCAGCGTCGAGAGCAGCACGAGATTGAGCACCGTGCGCCCTTTTTTATGGGTGAAATATACGCCGACGCCGAGCGCTCCCAACAGGGCCACTACGAAGAACACGAGGCCCGAATTGACGGGCAGCCCCAGCGAGTTGACGAAGAAGAGGTCGAACAGGGCGCCGATATAGACCGTATGGGGAATGATGATGCTGTTGATGAAAATAAGAATCGCGCCCGAAATGAGGGTGCTGACCGCGATACCCTTGAAGGTGATGCGCTGTGTTTTGCGGAAATAGTAGATGAATACCAGCGCGGGAATGGTCAGCAGGTTGAGGATGTGCACGCCGATCGAAAGCCCCATCAGGTAGGCGATCAGCACGATCCAGCGCATCGAGTGGGGCTGGTCGGCCTGTTCCTCCCATTTGAGCATGAGCCACACCACCAGGGCGGTGAACATCGACGAGAGGGCATATACTTCGCCTTCGACGGCCGAGAACCAGAAGGTGTCGGTGAAGGTGTAGGCCAGGGCCCCGACGGCTCCGGCGCCCAGGACGGCCCATGTGTTGGCG
>OHLC01001243.1_pt1 | contig 10312 bp, 20 predicted proteins | sample 1568981 | NCBI WGS metagenome assembly OHLC01 (sample SAMEA3879510, study PRJEB24766) | human gut metagenome | biome: human-associated habitat; feature: feces | place: USA | collected 1985/1987 | reverse complement strand
AAATATAAGAAAAATAAAACACACTATTCAAAATAAGACATAGTAGTATGTCCGTAAATATATTTTTCTATAGGAGAATTAAGATGGCAGAGACAAATTATGTAAATTTCAATGGAATCAATAAGAACATGGTCCATGAGAGAACAAACCAGAACACAGGAGAAAAGTTTTATAGTGTAGGTATTAAAGTACCTAACGATGTATCAAGAAACGGAATTGCCAATGTAGTAACAAAGAAAGTATTTCCTACAAAGTCTGACCCGGAGAATAAGGTTAATATTGGATTTCCTGAAACATGGAAGGTTAATATTTCAGTAGCTTCCTTCTATAATAAGGAGAAGCCTGAAGATACTAAGTATAAGACTATTGAAATTCCTGTAACAGAGCTTAAGGCAAAGAACATTGAAGCTCTTAAAGCAGCTAAAGACAGAATGGAAGCAAAGGAATCAGAACAGGAAGCTGAAGCTGAAGGACCAGAGCTTGATTAATATTTAGCAAAGAAAAGGCGTTGAATTATTTTTTTTCAGCGTCTTTTTTTCTTGTAAAAAAATATTCATCCACTATTTACATATATAAGCTATGTCAGCTACAGGGAAAATAGAAAGATGAGCATAAAAATTGAATTGTATGATTTTTCAAAATATGATAAGAAATTTAGCAAAACAGGCGGTAAATATGGGTTTAAAACAACCTATACAAAAACAGGGAACAGATGGGAAATAGAACATGAGACTACATCAACCCATCCATTTTGCAGAAGATGCGGAAGGTTTATAGACCATTACAATAAAGAAACTGATACATATGTATGTGGCAGAGGGTTAATAAAGATAACAACAACTGAACTGGATTACAGATTGTTTAAATTCATGGATATCCATAAAAATAAGCATGATGGATTTATAGGATTACAGGATGATGATAATTCAGATAAACCAATTGAACCGATAGAGGAAATAGAATTAACAGAGGTAGAAGAAGATGAGTAATTTTACAGATGTATTAAAAAAAGGATTTGACAGTCTGGAAGCAGAGCTTGAAGCAGGACTTATTGAAAATGATAATTCTGAAGCTGATGATAATGTATCAGATATCAAGACAGATATTAAATTATCTGAAATAGATGAAAATGATTTATTCGATATGAATGAAGATAATTCCTCCAACCCGGATATGGATGAAAATGAGCCACAGGAAGCTCCATTAGAGGAAGAAGAAAATAAGGATACAGATAAAAATAATGATAATGATGAGCATGATACTGGTATAGAAGATGCCGGTATAGAAGAAGAAAATATACCGAATGATAGCATAGAAGAAACCGCTATAGACAGCTATAACAGGGTATGGGAGTTCTTTAGAGAGTGGAATGGTTTAACAAAAGATGACAGAAAAGAAATCACAGGCGGTAAAGACATATTATCGTTCACTCCTGTAGAAGCCTTTACTTTATTAGAAGACTGGAAAGAGAGTAAGAGAATACATATTGGAGATATCATCACTAATAATGGAGTTACCGGTATATGCGTAGAAATTTCCATTAAGGATAAGAATGGCAACGACTGTTATCTGGTGTCTACCGGAGATGAGAAGCTGTTGTATTTTGATAAGGAATCGACTTTGAAGACAGAAAAGCATATTGATATAAAGAAATTACTGTGAAGAGGAAATTAAAGATGTTGGTAAAGGATATAATAGGGGCTGTTAAAATTAAACAGAAGAATAATAATTTTCAGATAAAGATATATGAAAAGAGCGACAGCAGCTATGCTATAAATTTAACAGCATCAAGCATGATATCTGAAATATTAAATAGACAGATAAAGAGTTTTTGTATAGAAAATGATGATAGGACTATGTTAATAAAACAGATAATAATTATATTAGAATAAAGGAAGATAAAACATGGTAACAAATGATACTTTTTTAAAAGCATATAAAGATTTTGAAAATGAACTTAGAAATAACTCCGAGTATATAACAGTAAAGGATTATGAAGACAGGCTTACAGAACCGGAAATACAGGATAAATTAAGATTTGCAAGGAATCTAAGGAATTATCTGTCTCATCATTCAGATGGTGACAGTCTAATAAAGGTAAATAAAGATATGCTGGATTTTATTAATGAGCAGAAGGAAATTGTTCTAAGAATAAATGGTATTGTGCAGGATGCATATGTCAGTATTGCAAAATCAAAGTATCTGTATAAATTATCTGATGATATCAAGACTTGTAAAGATTTATTACAGGCTCTAAGTAAAAAGAAAACGGACTATGCCTACATCTTAAACAAAGATGGAAAATTATCAGGAAAAGTAACCATTTATGCACTTATAGATGTGGTAATAGCTAATCCAAGATTAGGAATTAACCATATTCCTGTAGAGAATATAAATATTCCTGTATTAAATAAACAGACTCCACTTACAACATTGGATAGTGGGTATTATTTTGTACAGGATGCTAAGGGTAAGATATGTGGAGATATTGAAATTAGATAAAAGCAGTGTTTTACTCTAAAAATGTCTACATTTTTTAAATAGAGAAAAAAATATATGATATACAACAGCAAAGAGGTAATTATGGCAAGAGTGAATAATAAAATAAGAAATATATTTAGAAAGCAGATAAAAGCTGGCAGTTTATTAACGCTTACAATATTATCTGCATCGGTATTAACAGCATGTAATTTAAGCTTTAAAAGGACAGAACTAATTTCTGATAAACTTCCTCAGTCAACACAGGATATAAATATAATTGTAAATGATGAAAGCAGCCTTGATGAGAAAAACCTAAGTCAGACAATTGATACTATCTTAAATGAAGCAGAAACAATAGCAAAGGAAGCTGATACGGAGTTTATAAAAGCTTCAATAGTAAGGGTTGTTGATGGAGATACATTAGTTGTTGATATAGATAATGAAGAAGTAAAGGTAAGACTTATAGGTATTGATACTCCTGAAAGTGTAGCTTCCAAAGATTATTTACAGAAAACCGGAAAGACTAACAGTAAAGAAGGAAAGGATGCTACAGCCGTTACAAAATCCATATTGTCAGATTATACAGATGTATATTTACAGAAGGACATCTCTGAAACTGATAAATATGGGAGATTGTTAAGATATGTGTGGCTGTCTGTACCGGAAGATGAATTTAATATAAATGAAATAAGTACAAAGATGTTAAATGCCATGCTTTTAGAAAAGGGAACAGCAAAGGCAGTCTCATATAAGCCTGATATTAAGTATCAGGATATATTTGAAGATTTGGAAAGGTAAGAAAATGAGAGTAAACGGAACTGAATACAATACAGGGAATATTATTTATACAACAAGAGGGGCAGATATGTTTCATTTTAGTGAGAATGGAATAATGTCCATGATAATAGAAGATTTTGAAGTAAGTAATGGAAAGGTGTGTGCTATTGAGCATGGCAGTTTTATGGATAAGAGCATAGAACTGGGGATATCAACTACATATAAATTAAGAGATAATGCCGTAACAGCATTGAGACTGAAACGGTATTCAAAAGATTTTTTTAATAAATATGATAATCTTACCGGTAAAGATAAATATATGTATTATAATAAATTTGAAGAGATGGAGAAGGTTATACATGAATATGATAACCATGAAGATACAATTAATTTTGACAGTGTTTTAGATAATTGTAATTTCAAAGAACCAAAGATTATAATAAGAGAAGAGGATATGGATTTAGACAGGTAAAGAAGATATCTGTATAAAAAAGTACAATTCCATGATAATTGTCCGATTTTTTGATAGTAATTATACACTACTTATATGTAAGTAAATATAAGGAGCAAGAAATAATGGCAAAAACAAGAGAAATACAGTGTATTCATTATATATGTGAAGGCAATTGTGATTTAGGAAAAGAAGGAACATTCAGAAAACATTGCCAGACATGTAAGACATATAAAAAGCTTCCGGGTGGCAAGCCTGCAAGAACAGATACAAGAAAGCAGCGTAAGGAAGCAATAGATAAGAAAGCTATGAAAAATTATAGATATTAAAGGCAGGAAAATAGCTATGGATAATAATATTAATTATACAATCAATGATTATATTGAGCATTTAAAGACAACCAAGTTTTATAAAGAGAAGGTAGATAAGCTGTATTTATGTGATGCAACTCCGGATACAGTATGGTTTAAACCTAAAGCTGAATATACAAAGGTTGATGAAATGGGGCTTAACAGACAGACTGAAGACTATGATTATCTGTGTTGTGATATAGATGGAGCAGTAAGAAAGAATGGCAGTCCGTATCTGTTAAAAGAAGTGTAAATATAAGCCTGTTTTGTAATGGATAGGCTTTTTAAAGGAATAAAGAAAATGAAACAGAAATATGAATTAGGAACTGAGTATTTTAAAAAAGCAAAAACATATTCAGATACAGTAGATTACTTAAAGGATGCAGGTATTCTTGATGAAAGTACCTTAGTTTTAAATGAAGTAGCTATGGAAAATTATTTAGCAGGCTTATTAGAACTGGAAATCAATGAACCTATTTCAACATATTACGGAATGGGAAAGATACCGCATGATTTAGGAAAGAGATATAAAGACCTGTATTTGAATAATAACAATAAGATACTTCCTAATTATGACAGAAATTTATGGAAGGAATTAAATCAGGCATACCATGATTATTGTGTCCATAGATTTCCAAGAGATGATTTCAGCTGTAAATTTGCAAATGATACTATTTTATATGATATCAGTCTTAAGGATGATTTGAAAAAAATGGTTGAAGAATATTGTAAAAAATATGAATTATCAAATGAAAAAGATAATATCGAAATAGAAAATTAATAGAAAGAAGATGTGAATAGAATGTTAGAACAGCAGATGAGTTTAAGTTTAGAAAAGGAAATAAGCAAGCTTACAGACAATATAGGTTTTACACATAATTCAGATGGATTACTACTTACCTTTAACAGTAAGCTGTTTAAGAATATTAAGGGTATTCCTATTATTGCTATCAAAGAAGATATGGATTTAAGTGAGTTTATATCAAAGTTTGATATCCAAAAGGAAACTAAAGAGATATCAGAAGAGGTAAAGGACCTTATGGACTTTTACAATGAAAGACGATTATTTTTTACAGAGACAGATAAGCAGATTGTAAAAGATGAAGTTTTGCAAGCTGTAAGTGAATTATATAAAGGGATTTTGAATTATCATAATACCTTATATAAAAAGAGGCAGTATGACGGATAATAAAATTAATTGGGAAGAATTTAAGGAAAACATAACTAATCTGTTTGCATATAAGCCAGTAGTAGGAGATACCGGAATAACAGTAGAAATAACAAAGGAATATGCTGAAAAAATAGGGGCAGCATATAATGAATTTGTAAATCCCGAAGTGAATATTATAATCACAGATAAACAGATAAAAATATTAAAAGGAATATCTATATGTGATGGAGTCTTATCTGCCTATAAGGAGATAGAAAATATAGACAGAGCCGGCTTAGATAATTCCTTTATATATGAAAACAATGGAAGCTGTTACATTAATGAATAGTCATTAGTGTAATGGCTTTTTTATTTGTAGATAAGATAAATCATATTTTGAATAAGATTTTATCCACACTATTATAATAAATAGTTTAAGGCTGTTAGAGCCGCAAAGAATAGGAGAGAGCAGTATGTATAAATATTATAGTTTAGAGCGTCCAATAAGTCTTGGTACATATCCAAAGCGTAAAGATAACCCTATATTAGCATTTGAGAATTTTGAAAATAACTTCAGATGTAAAAAAGAACTTGTAACTGACAATGATAAGGTATTTGAAGCATGGGGATACTTAATTTTTTCAAATCCGCTTACATCAAAGGAAATCAGTGATTATGAATTAGGAGATGCAGGCTGTATTCCTAGAACAGTAAAAATCAGTGCATTACCATTTCAGCTGCGTCAGAATTTACTGGATGAGATAAATGGATTTTATAAGAAGGCTATGAATTCATTCAGAATGACAGAAGAAGGCTTTAATGATATGTATGGTTCATTTACTCTGGATGATTTTCAGAAGATGATGCCAAATATTGCAAATAAGTATCATTTTATCAATGATAAAAATAAATCCCCGCTTGAAAAGTTAATGGATGGTAATATCAAATTTGAGTCAATACTGGATAATATGGAAGCAAAGAAAGATGAAGCATCTGATTTGGATTATAGAAGTGATGCTGAAGAATCAGAGATAGAAAGATAAGAGGTAAATATATGTCGGTTAATGTACAGAATGCCAGTAGGATGAAATTACTGGAAGAATTAAAAAGTAAAATGAATATGCGTAGCAGGCAGTGTTCTACTATTATGACAGAGTTAAAGCTAAGAGGAATTGATATATCTGGTATAGCTAATATGGGTTTATCACAGGAAGAGATGAAAATGATTGCTACTTATTTTACATTTAAAAATGAACAGATAAATTTATCCTGTGATGTAAAAGCCATTGAAAATGAAGAGATGGATTCACAGACAAGAAACAGAGAATTAAACCAGTTAGAAGCTGACAGAAAGATACAGGCTAGAAAGCAGGAAGAAGAAAGACAGCGTGAAATAAAACAGAATGAAGAGAGAACCGCTGCTGAAAAAGCATGGTATGAAAATAACAGAACACAATTAGAAGAAGCAGGCAGGGATACCGAACCTGAAAGATAAATTTATCTGATAAAAGAAGTGCTTATTACAGGCACTTTTTTTATTGTAAAAACCACATTTCTTTAGGATTTCTAATAGAAATTTCACACTATTTAAGTATAGATACAATCTTATTTATTCAGAAAAGTAAGATTATTTTAGGAGTTTTAAAAATGTTAAGCAGAAAGACATACACTATACAGGAGATGTTTGATTCAGTAAATAAAATTGTCTGTAATTTATCGGGTTATCCACCTGTAAATAAACTGTTAATGGAATATCCGGACGGAAGTAGGGTATTAGATGAAGGATATTCTCCATTTTTACCAGAAGAAGCATATCTCACACCTGAAAATGCCTGTGATTTTACAAAGAGTCATTTAGACCTTGAAAATATGAAAAATTTCAAATGGGGAATAGATGATAACATTATGCCTGCAATAAAACAGTGCAGTACAGATTATGGAGCTTCCATTAATGCAGGGTATATACATTCACTGGAAGAAATAAGTGAGTATCTTAATAAAAGAATAATAGAAATGGAAGGAGAGTTAAATGAAGATAAGAAATATATAAAGGATGAACTTATGCATAATGTTGTAGCAATAGAAATAGACGATTATGAATTAGATTAAAGAAAAGAGGACAAGTATATGTTATATAAGAACCACAGATTATTTATAACAAACGATAAGAAAAGAAAGAATTATGATAATGTAAGAGAAGGAGCAAATACAGTAGAATGTCCGTCATTCAGGCTTATGGAAGGTATCAATTATATTACTTTTACTGCATTGGAAAATTATCAGGGAAGACTATTTTATGCTACAAAGGAAGAAATCATGCAGCATAGAAAACCAAAGGATAATATAAGCAGAACCGGTAGAAAATATGCTGTTTATGCTCCACCTATTTCAGCATTGCATGAGATACCTATTGAAAATATTAACTTAGATGAATTTACTGAAGAAGAATATGATAAGAAGACAACATCCCAGCTTGTAAAGGATACAGTAAATGATTTTAAGGAGATTATTGAAATCTTAAAACAGAATGGTAAGGATATTACTAAGCTTCCTCTTAATGCGGGATTAAGAGAATTAGAGCATACTGAAGAGGAAATGCAGATGTAAAATGAGGAGACAATAATTATGGCAGATTTACATATAGGAGATTCGGTTGGTTATATCGGAAAAGCGATTAAGAACGGAATTGAGCAATGGATACTTACTGAAGATAAAATAACTAAAATTGACCTGACAAAAAAATATGGAGAAAGATACCATACAAAATCAAAGTTCTATCCACTGGATGCAGAAAATATAGATTCAAATACAAAGATAATGGAAAAGGCTGTAGGAAAAGGATACATTCTTACAAGGGAAGTATTCGGAATTAATGATATTACAAGACCTTTTGCAGAAAACTGGATAAAATGGGCTAATGAAAATATGGATAAGGCTGTAAGTGTTTTAGAAGCAGATGAAGATATTGAAAGATAATTATTTGCATTTTTAAATATATTATAGATAGTGGAGTTTTTATTATGGATAAATTTAACTGGAAATATAAATGAAAATTCTATGGAAAAGAGTGTTGATTATTATGGAGAAGATAGATGTTAAATCTTTAGATATTGACTATCAATTAAAAAGAAGTGAACGCAAGGAAGAAGAATTATTTATAAAGAATAATATGAATACAACAGATGAATTGCAAGACATTGATACATTTGATGATTTGGAAAAATAATGTTGTATTTTCATATAATATATGATATTTTTTAAAAAGTGATTTGAGCAAAAGCAAAATAAAAAAGGAACTGTTATTTGAACCGACTCCCCAATCGTTAGATTTTAGGTCTGACTTTTTAGGAATTAGTTCAGGTAGCGGTTCTTTTTTTTGTGTTTTTTCTTAGTAATTATACACTATTTACATATAAGAAATAAATAGCCACTTTTTAGTAGAAAGGAACATACAATATGAGAAAGAACATATTTAAAACAACAGTAATAGCAATGGCAGTACTTACAGTAGCCTTTGGAATGACAGCTTGTGGTAATAAAAAGACAGATAACACTGACGCTACACAGGTTAAGCAGGAACAGCCAAGTGTAGCTGATAATAATAATACAGCTAAGACAAAGACAGGCATTGTAACATTTACAGCAACAGATACAGACGGTAATACTGTAACACTTGAGGGTAAAGCAGTAGTACAGGCAGATGGAAGTGCTGAAATAGAAGTTACTGACAATGCAGGTAATAAGGTGACATTCACAGGTAAAGGGAATGTTAAAGATGATAAGATTACTGTAACAGATATGAAGGTAAAGGATGCAGGAACACTTGTAAAGGCAGATGGTACTGAAATCAAGATTACAACAGATACTAAGACTGAGAAGGCAGAAGAAAGCACTGGTAGTTCAGAAACTTCAGATGTAAAGGTATCAGAAGATGTAATTAAAGAAGTAGAGACAGCTAAGGAAGAAGAAAGCAAGGCTGATAACAATGTAATTGTAGGAGATAATACTTCAGACAATAAGACTGATGTACCTGAACAGTCTGATAATGGTAGTTCCGATAATGGTACAGTAGAACCTACACCTGAACCTACTCCAGAGCCACAGCCTACTCCTGAACCAACACCTACACCAGTTGAACCTGAACCACAGCCAGAACCTACTCCAGAGCCAACACCTGAGCCAGAAGAACCTGATGTGCAGACTAAAACACCAGTATATTGTATGATGAATTTCAGAACAAGTGACGGATATGAAGATACAGAAGGTGGAGTTGGTGAATATATTTTTAAGAAATATATTAACGGTGAAATCACTGAATCAGAAGCAGAAAGCCTTATGCTTAACGGAGCATTAATTAATGTTAAGGTAAGATATGATGACGGTTCAGAAGAAATAATTGATGAAATTAAACCTAAGTCAGTGAAAATGTATATTATAGATGATGATGAGGATGAAGGGGTTGGAAGCTGGCATATACCCGGATACACATATGTAGATTATTCTCGTTGGAGTACTTTACATGCTGAATATTATATCCTTATCTATTATGATATCTGATGAATAAATAGAATAATAATGAAACAATGAGACTGTTATAATTGCTGATTGCATGAATGGCAGTCTCTTGATAAAAAGATAAATATACTTAAAATTAAGTATTGACAAACAGATTCAATGACATTAAACTAATACAAAAAAAGACATGTCTATAAACTGATATGTCACTATTTATAGGTAACTTAAAAAAGCAACCTTACGCCGGCAAGCATAAAGAGGTTGCTTTTTTAATGCTCTTTAGCATTATGCAAAAAAGTTCATAACCGTCATAATTATACTTAATGCGCGACTTATTACGCAAAGTATTTCGCTTATAACGGATAGAAGCTTTTCCAATTTGAACATTCAAACCGGCTCCCATCTTTAGTCTATTCATAGGCGTACACTCCCTTCATTGATGTTATCGTATGAACGAAAAGTATGATAACATGCCCGGAGAAGTGACATATTTAGTTTATAGAAATGTCTGATATGAGTATAGCATAATTAAATTTATCTGTATATAAAATTTTATAATCTACAATTTATAATCTATGTAGGAAAGTT
>OHLC01001241.1_pt1 | contig 10332 bp, 8 predicted proteins | sample 1568981 | NCBI WGS metagenome assembly OHLC01 (sample SAMEA3879510, study PRJEB24766) | human gut metagenome | biome: human-associated habitat; feature: feces | place: USA | collected 1985/1987 | reverse complement strand
TATCGCCTTAGTTCCTCAGTCCCCATTTATTGTAGCAGGAACCATATACGAAAATATCTGCTATGGACTTGACAGAATGCCTTCTCAAAAAGAAGTAGAAACTGCGGTAAGAAAAGCCTGTCTGACAGAATTTATAGACAGTCTTCCAAATAAGCTAAACACAGTTTTATCGGAAAATGGCGGAAACTTATCTGGCGGGCAGAAACAGAGAATCGCCATTGCCAGAATTTTTCTTCGAAAACCGGAAATTCTGATCCTGGATGAAGCTACTTCCGCCCTTGACAATACCTCCGAACGATATATTCAAAATGAAATTGAAAAATTAAAAGAAGAAACCAAAATGACTGTGATTTCCATTGCCCACAGACTTACAACCTTAAAAAATTCCGACCGGATCCTTGTTATGGAGCATGGGGAAATTGTCCAGACAGGAAAATATCAGGAGCTTATCGAAACAGACGGTATTTTCCGAAAGATGTATGAAGGAAAGCTGAAATAACACGCAAACAGAAAAATAATTTACTGATTCTGAAGTCTTCCCGCCCGCTGCCGCGTTATAATAAGTGAACGGGTAGAGAAAGGGGCTGATCACATTTCACAGGAAGAATATCTGGAATATCTGATACATACATACCAAAACTTAATATATTCCATATGTCTGAAATCAATCGGCAACCCCTTTGACGCTGAGGATTTAACACAGGAAGTGTTTCTGTCCGCCTACAAAAATCTTTCCCGTTTTGATGGTATGTATGAAAAAGCATGGCTCAGTAAGATAGCCGTGCGGAAATGTCTGGACTATTTAAAAGCAGCCGGACGGCGTACCATTCCAACAGAAGACACATATTTTGCACAGATTGCAGATAACGGTTCCTCCCCGGAAGAAACCTGTCTTCTTACAGCATCTGACAAAGAAGTGGAAAATCTCTGTATGAGTCTGAAAAGCCCTTATCGGGAGGTCGCAGCCGCTCATTTCTGCAATGAGCTTTCTGTGGCAGAGATTGCACAACAAAAGGGCAAAAATCCAAAACTATTTCCTATTTTTGTACCCACTATATATAAAAAGGTACAAGATGAACTACGGATTCGTAAAAGTAGCTGCAGCCGTGCCACACGTTAAAGTGGCCGACTGTAAATTCAATGTAGAGAGAATAGAAAGCCAAATCGCAATAGCTGAAGGTAAGGGTGTGCAAATCATAGTATTCCCGGAAATGAGTATTACCGGATATACTTGCGGTGACTTATTCGGACAGCAGATTTTGCTGGAAGAAGCAGAGATGGGGCTAATGCAGATACTCAATAATACCCGCCAACTGGACATCATCTCTATTGTCGGCATGCCGGTAGTAGTCAATTCAACCGTGATCAATGCCGCCGTAGTGATTCAAAAAGGAAAAGTACTAGGTGTTGCTGCCAAAACTTACCTCCCCAATTATAAGGAGTTCTACGAACAGCGCTGGTTTACTTCTGCCCTTCAACTGACAGAAGATACCGTACGCCTATGCGGACAAATCGTTCCCATAGGTGCCAACCTGCTGTTTGAAACTTCCGATACGACTTTTGGGATCGAAATTTGCGAAGACCTTTGGGCTACCATACCTCCCAGTTCCTCATTGGCTTTACAAGGAGCAGAAATTATTTTCAATATGTCTGCCGATAATGAAGGAATCGGAAAGCATCATTATCTCTGTTCTCTTATCAGCCAACAATCAGCACGTTGCATTGCAGGATACGTATTTTCTTCCTGTGGTTTCGGGGAGTCTACTACGGATGTAGTATTTGCGGGAAACGGATTGATTTACGAAAACGGCTCATTACTGGCACGTAGCAAACGTTTCTGCATGGAGGAGCAACTGATCATTAGCGAAATCGATGTGGAACGCATACGGGCAGAACGTAGAATCAACACCACTTTTGCTGCCAGCCAGGGAAATCCAGGAGATAAAAAAGCAATCTCCATCGCAACGGAGTTTATTAATAGCAAAGAGCTTACTTTGACCCGAGACTTCAATTCACATCCTTTTGTCCCCCAAGGAGCAGAACTGGATGAGCATTGTGAAGAAGTATTCTCTATCCAAATAGCCGGCTTGGCACAACGACTGGTTCATACCAAAGCTAAAACAGCTGTAGTCGGTATTTCCGGAGGATTGGATTCAACATTGGCATTATTAGTCTGCGTGAAGACCTTCGACAAACTCGGTTTACCCCGCAAAGATATTCTGGGAGTTACAATGCCAGGCTTTGGAACGACTGACCGTACTTATAACAATGCCATTGATTTAATGAAATCATTGGGCATTTCTATCCGGGAAATCAGTATTCAAGATGCCTGTATCCAGCATTTCAAAGATATCGATCATGATATCAATGTACATGATGTCACCTATGAGAACTCTCAGGCACGCGAACGCACACAGATATTAATGGATATCGCTAACCAAACTTGGGGAATGGTAGTGGGTACGGGTGACTTGTCAGAACTTGCACTCGGATGGGCTACGTACAATGGAGATCACATGTCTATGTACGGTGTCAATGGAAGTATTCCCAAAACACTTGTGAAGTATCTAGTGCAATGGGTAGCGGAAAATGATATGGATGAGGACGCTAAAGCGACTTTACTGGATATTGTAGATACTCCTATCAGTCCCGAATTAATTCCAGCAGACGAAAACGGGAAAATCAAACAGAAGACCGAAGACTTGGTAGGGCCTTATGAACTGCATGACTTTTTCCTCTATTACTTCCTGCGTTTTGGTTTCCGCCCTTCCAAGATTTACTATCTGGCTAATATAGCTTTCAAGGATGTATATGACAAAGAAACAATAAAGAAATGGTTATCTACTTTCTTCCGACGTTTCTTTAATCAGCAGTTCAAGCGCTCCTGTCTGCCCGATGGTCCGAAGGTAGGTAGTATTTCCATCAGTCCCAGAGGTGACTGGCGAATGCCAAGTGATGCAAGTTCAACTATCTGGCTCAAAGAAATAGAAGATTTATAATCTCTTTGATCTTTCTTCTGTGACATTTTTGTATTTATCTTAAGTATTATACGGGGTAAAACAAAAATGTCACATAACTGTATATCAATCATTTAGTTCACAAAACGCCCCATATTCAAGAGAAGTTTACAAAAAAACATGCGATTGTTTTTGACTTTAGGGGAAGATAAACTGCATTTTCTTTATAACAGTAAGTTCTTCAGCCAATTAGCTACAAATGCGAATAATTAGCCAAATACACTTAAACAACCATTCAGCTACACTTGTGTATCCTCTTGATTACACAAGTGTAGTTTATTAGTTACTCAAGTCTAACAGATTAAATCATTTAGAAGAATAAAGTAATAGATCAGGAGAAAATACCAGTTCATGCAGAAGAAAACATTAATCCTTCCGCATGAGTTATATAGAACATACGGTCAATTGCACTATTGTAATACTTCTCTTTTAATACGTTCTATATCAGCCTTCTCAATAGTGCGAATGATATTTTTATAAATACGATGAAAACCGAAACCTCCTTCGGTCATTTCCTGAATAGCTTTTTGCTTTGACACTCCTTGAAATACAATACGATACATAGCACATACTGCGCCTGTCCTATCAGAACCGTGATGACAATGAAAGACGATTGGCCCTTTGCGGTTCTTGATAATGCGCAATGCATTGATCAATTGATCTTCACTGACTGAATGCGCTTTCATTTTTAGCCGATAAAGCTTAATCTTTGTTCCTGCCGCCTCATCATCGTCACTATGCCTGTTGCGAAGATTCAGCACTTCACGGATACCGTATTTCTCCAAAGCCTTAAAGTCAGCATCCGATGGTTGCTCCGAACGATATACACCTGAGTCTATCTGATACAAATTAGTCAGTTTACTATCGGGAACAGTTATCTTTTCAGCGTTTATGTTTTGACCATAAACCGAAAAAGACATCACTATCCCGATAAATAAACCAAGCCAAATTCGTTTGTTATTGATTATCATATAGCAATCCTATGAGATTATATAATATGATGAGGCAAATTATAGTACTCCTTTGCTCGAAGGAAGCTCAAAATGATAGATATCTCTTTTCAATGCCATTTTCAGAGCACGTGCAAGCGCTTTAAAGATACCTTCTATCTTGTGATGCTCATTCTGTCCTTCAGCCTTGATGTTCAGATTCATTTTTGCAGCATCACTCAATGATTTAAAGAAATGCAGGAACATCTCCGTCGGCATCTCTCCTATTTTCTCACGATTGAACTCTGCATCCCATACTAACCAAGGACGACCTCCGAAATCAAGGCAAACCTGACAAAGGCAATCATCCATAGGCAAAGCATAACCATAACGTTCGATTCCACGCTTACTGCCCAAAGCCTGATAAATACATTCTCCCAAAGCGATGGCAGTATCCTCAATGGTGTGATGTTCATCCACTTCCAGGTCGCCTTTTACCCGAATGGCCAGATCCATTCCGGAATGCTTGCCTATTTGTTCAAGCATATGATCGAAGAAGCCAAGACCGGTAGAAATATCACAGCTTCCATTTCCATCGAGATTGAGAGACACATAAATATCAGTCTCCTTCGTTGTACGGCGAACTTCTGCTTTCCGCTCACCGGCAAAAAGAAATTCTGCCACCTGATCCCAGTCTGTTGTTGCAAGTGCGCAAACATCTTCCAGACCTTTCTCTTTCAAATCATCCGTTGCTTCTTGCAGATAAATAGCACGGCAACCAAGATTCTTTGCCAGCTCCACATCAGTAGGACGATCACCGATTACAAAGCTTTCCGCAAGATCATATTCCGGATTATCAATATACTTCGTCAACATTCCTGTACGCGGTTTGCGAGTCGGCGCATTATCTTCCGGAAAACTACGGTCGATCAGAATATCATCAAAGGTAATGCCTTCTCCGGCCAATGTTTTCAGCATCAAGTTGTGAGCAGGCCAGAAAGTGTCTTCCGGAAACGAAGATGTCCCCAGCCCGTCCTGATTGGTAACCATCACAAATTCAAAATCAAGCTTGCTACGGATAAAGCCCAAATTACGGAAGACTCTCGGATAAAATTCCAGCTTTTCCAGTGAATCAAGCTGATAATCAATGGGAGGTTCAATGACCAATGTCCCGTCCCTATCTATAAACAATATTTTCTTCTTCATATACTATCCTTGATATTTTTTGAGGGCAGCAAGTAACGTATTATTCTCCACTCTGGTACCCACCGTCACACGCAGACAGTTGCAACAAAGCGAAATGGAATGACGGTTGCGCACTATGATCCCTTCACCTACCAAATAATTGTAAATCTTCACCGCATCCGTTACTTTCGCCAAGAAGAAGTTGGAATCGGACGGGTACATTCGGACTGTACAAGGTAATTTCGCAAATTCTTCTTCCAGATAGTCGCGTTCTTCCTTCAATGTTTTTATCCAGCGTTCTATTTCATAATATTTATGCAGCATAGCAATAGCCTGCTGCTGTGTCAGCTGATTCACATTATAAGGATACTTGATTTTACTCAAGATTCCGATAATTGCTTCGGATGCAAAAGCCATACCCAAGCGGATAGCGGCACATCCCCAAGCTTTGGAGAAAGTCTGAAAAACAACCAGATTCGGATATTTATCCAGCTCTTCGAGGAAAGAAGGTGCTTCGGAGAAATCATTATACGCTTCATCCAATATGACCAATCCTTCAAATTCACGGAGTATTTTTTCTATTTCAGAACGCAGCAGGTCGTTTCCCGTCGGGTTATTAGGTGAACACAGGAAAATGAGTTTCGTACGCTCATCTGTAGCTGCAAGAAGCTTTTCTGCTGAGAACTGGAAGTTTTCGTCCAACAAAACTTTCCGGTACTCCACATTATTCACATCGGCACAGACCTGATACATACCGTAAGTCGGATCGATAGCAACTACGTTATCTTTTTCCGGTTCGCAGAATGCACGAAACACCAGATCAATCGCCTCATCACTGCCGTTTCCTAAAAAGATATGCTGGGGAGAAACCTTTTTAATTTTAGACAACAGTGTTTTCAGTTCCCACTGCATGGGGTCCGGATAGCGGTTGTGAGGCAGGTTATAAGGATTCTCATTCGCATCCAGAAAAACGGAAGCCACAGCGCCTTTATATTCATCACGAGCCGAAGAATAAGGCTTTAGTTTCCATATATTCGGCCGGGTAAGTTCTTGTAATGTTTTCATTTCAATGTATTTAATCGTACTGTAACTGCATTCTTATGAGCATCCAGAAGTTCGTTGGCTGCCATTTCTTCAATAGCCGGCCCGATAACTTTCATGCCTTGAGGAAGAATTTCCTGAAACGTGATTTTCCGGATAAAGCTGTCCAGGCTCACGCCGCTGTATGCTTTCGCATAACCATTAGTCGGCAGCGTATGGTTGGTTCCGGAAGCATAATCCCCTGCACTTTCCGGCGTCAATGAGCCAAGGAAGACGGAACCGGCATTTATTACACGTTCGGCAACTTCCATATAATTTTCAGTCTCTACAATCAGATGTTCGGGTGCGTATGCATTCGTCAACTCTAACGCTTCATCCATGTCCTTCACCAAAATCAGTTTACTGTTTTCCAGAGATTTCGCAGCAATTTCCCGTCGAGGAAGCTTTGCCAGTTGGCGGTTTACTTCTTCCATTACTTCTGCCTGAAGCTTTTCAGAGGTTGTTATCAACATCGCCTGACTGTCCACTCCGTGTTCTGCCTGCGACAGTAAATCTGCCGCAACAAACACCGGATTAGCAGATGCATCAGCCAGCACTTCCACTTCGGAAGGACCTGCCGGCATGTCGATGGCTACATCCCGAAGACTTACCAACTGCTTGGCAGCCGTCACATATTGATTTCCAGGGCCAAAGATTTTGTAGACTTTAGGAACACTCTCGGTTCCATATGCCATAGCAGCGATAGCTTGCACTCCTCCCGCTTTGAATATCTTACTGACACCTGCCAGTTGAGCGGCAAAGAGAATAGCCGGATGAATATTTCCGTTTTTATCGGGAGGGGTACAAAGCACAATTTCCCTGCATCCCGCAATTTTTGCGGGAACAGCCAACATCAATACCGTAGAGAAAAGCGGAGCCGTTCCACCGGGAATATAAAGCCCCACCTTTTCGATACCTATCGCCTTTTGCCAGCAAGTTACTCCTTCCATTGTTTCTACCTTCTTGCCAACGAAGCGTTGGGAAGAGTGGAAAGTTTCAATATTCCGTTTAGCCAGCGTAATGGCAGATTTCAACTCGTCGCTGATCAGTCCTTCGGCTTTCTGTATTTCTTCGGAAGTCACAGTGAGAGCAGACAAAGTCACCTTATCAAAAGCCGCCTCATATTCCAAAACAGCTTTATCACCTTCCGCTCTTACCTTATTTATAATAGTACGAACTGTATCGAACAAGCTCTCCGTATTCAAAGCCGGACGCTTCAGAAGTTCTGCCCATTGTTCTTTGGAGGGATATTTGATTAGTTTCATCATTCAAACTTATTAGACTATCATTTTTTCAATCGGCAACACCAAAATACCTTCAGCACCCAGTCCCTTCAATTTGCCAATGATTTCCCAAAAACGCTTTTCATCTAGTACAGTATGAACAGAGCACCAGCCTTCTTGTGCCAATGGCATAATAGTAGGGCTCTTCATGCCAGGTAACACAGCAATTATTTCTTCCAGTTTATCCTTCGGAGCATTCATCAGCACGTATTTCTTGTCTTCGGCAGTCTTTACTGCATTCATTCGGAACAAAAGTTCTTCCAGTACTTCTTTCTTCTCATCGCTCATGTTTTTGTTGCCAATCAACAGCGCTTCGGATTTCATCACTACCTCCACTTCCTTCAAGCGGTTGCTTACCAAAGTAGATCCTGAACTTACGATATCAAAGATAGCATCTGCCAGTCCAATGCCCGGAGATACTTCTACCGAACCGGTAATGACATGTATCTCTGCATTTACTCCGTTCTTCTTCAGGAAGTTTCTCAAAATGACCGGATAAGAAGTAGCTATTTTCTTCCCATTGAACCATGACAATCCCGGATATTCAATGTCTTTCGGCATTGCCAAAGACAAACGACATTTGCTGAATCCCAATCGTTTGATGATTTCAGCATCTTCCTCTTTTTCCATAAATTCATTCTCACCGACAATTCCCAAATCAGCTACACCGGTAGCTACTGTTTGCGGGATATCATCGTCACGAAGAAATAAAACTTCGATAGGAAAATTGGAAGACTGCACCAACAAAGTACGCTTCGTTGTACTGATTTTAATATCCGACTCTCCTAAAAGTGCCATTGTCTCTTCGAAGAGACGTCCTTTGGCTTGTACTGCGATTCTTAACATGATTTTATTTATTATTTTATGATTTACAATTCGAACAATTCAGAAATAAAAAAAGGCTTACCGTATTCGGTAAGCCTTCGTTATCTTTATAGAGTTATACACACTATCAATCACGCCCACCGAGTTATTCGTTAGGAAAATGATGATGATGATGTGTAGCTGTATATTTCATATTTCTTTTATTTAATGCGACAAAAGTAAAGCATTTGTTTGATACTTCCAAACATTTATCACAAAAAGTTCAGTTTTTATTTCAAATTAAAGGCAATATCTCTTCTGGCTCTACATCACACTTATCAAAGTGCATTTCATCTTTCGACTTTTCGTGCGAGAACGTAAAGTACGTACAAACCGCTTCGGTACATACTTCGCCATCCTTATTATATAACTTAGCTTCAATAATTACAATATTTCGCTTGACTTCCTTAATAGAAGCACGCAACACAATATGGGAATCAGTAGTACTGACCGGCTTGCGGTAACGAGTCTCCATTTTTGAAGTTACTCCCGTTGTCTGTAATTTACGAAGTATCACCCAAGCGCAAATTTCATCCATGAGAACAGCCTGAATACCACCGTGCAAGGTATTGATCCATCCCTGATATTCAGGACGGGGTTTCCAGATACTTACCACTTCGTCGCCATCTTCATAAAACTCCATCTTTATTCCGGCTTCATTATTAGGGGCGCAACCAAAGCAATTGTACCCTTCCAGACCTTTCCAGGGATTTATTATTTTCTTCATAATCTATGACTTCTATTTAAGTTTCACTTCCCAAATATAAGCAAAATATAAAAAAGAAGAACAATTTTCCACGATTTACTTTCGGATGCAACGAATGGCGTAAGCTTTGTCTAACCCGGTGTTTCCCTCTGCTATTTCGTTTTTATCACTTCTCAACAAGAATATTTTCTCATCCGCATCTGTCCCTGCTTCATTCAAAGTCCAATAAGAAAGATATTTTCCTTCATAGGCAGACTGAAACTTGCCGGCATACATTCCTACCGGATATCCATCAAACCCCGTGAGATTGGTAGCAGTTCCTACTATTGCACCGGCACCGGTACTTATTGCTTTCCATGTCCCGGTTTTCAACAAAGAGGCATCATTGCTCAAATAAGTTTTCAGCATATTCCAATCATTCCAATCAGGCATATTCCACCCCACAGGAAGCAGCTTATTACTGACAATTGTTCCAAAACTATAAAAATAATAACTCTTATCTGTTTGAGACAATAGATAACCTGTCGCTCCGGCATTCATAATCTCCAGTTTCGGAATTTCTTCTCCATCTATATATAATGATGTTTTCAGATTACTTCCCATCCAATACTGCGTACCAATTTTCACTATCGGGTAATTGTGAATACTACTCCCACGCACATCACGCATTATATCTTTCATGGCCAATACGGGCAACATTTCTTCAGGCATAGACAATGCTATTTGTCCGTCAGGCAAAATATACACCTTACTTCGGGCAGCCTGATTTCCAGGAGTATATTTCAATGAATGTTCTTTCAAATCCCACGCTACAGTTCCGCCGTGCACTTTATCTGCATGTCCGACCAATTGTACTACCGTTCCCTTGGATAAGTCAACCGCATGGTTATCTTTCATCGGATAAACGACAATTGCCTGTGAAGAAAAATCAGGCGTCACTAGATATTCTTTACATATTTCTGCTACCTGCTGCCTAGCACTCAACACTTTATACACCTTCGAATCGTCAAATACCAATTTTGACACATCCACATAATTGTGGAAGACTTCGGACCCGGACTGCCCTGTATTTCCATCTTCCCAACTATTGATTTCTCCTTCGACTTTACTTATCAAAACATCTTCGGTCGGGATGAAGGAAATCGCCAGCTCACTCTGCTTACCACTCTGCAACTGCAATGAGGAGGGCAATGGGCTGGTATATATCTTACCTCCAACATCCAATACGATATATTGATAGCCCAAAGTGGTTTCCTGCGGAATAAGGA
>OHLC01001239.1_pt1 | contig 10350 bp, 6 predicted proteins | sample 1568981 | NCBI WGS metagenome assembly OHLC01 (sample SAMEA3879510, study PRJEB24766) | human gut metagenome | biome: human-associated habitat; feature: feces | place: USA | collected 1985/1987 | reverse complement strand
GACGAATGTAGACGAGATATTTGCCCGTATCACTGCCATTGGTCAGCATCCGCGTAAATATGCCGATACATATATCATGTTGGAGCAGGTGGGACACCGTCTTGACCGTGAAGTGGAGCGTGTATTCAATCTTGCCGAAGCCGAGGGGCTTACGGGCATGGGAATCACTCATTATATAGAAGAATATATTGATTTGTCAAACGTGTTGCGTACTTCCAGCCGCGAATGGGATGGGGGATATGTTATTTGCGGATTGACCGGAAGCGGTGAATCTTTCGCTATCCGTGACCCTTGGGGCATCCGGCCTGCATTTTGGTATCAGGATGACGAGATAGCTGTTCTTGCTTCCGAACGTCCGGTGATCCAGACTGCTTTGAATGTTCCGTTTGAGGAAATCAAAGAATTGCAACCGGGGCAAGCATTGTTAATCAGCAAAGAAGGTAAAATCCGTACTTCGCAAATTAACAAGCCGCGCGAAAATCATGCCTGTTCTTTCGAACGTATCTATTTCTCCCGTGGGAGTGATGTCGATATTTATAAGGAAAGGAAACGGTTGGGTGAAAAGTTGGTTCCGAGAATATAAATATCGACATCACTCCCACGAGGAGTTGGAAGTTATTCTTTCCCGTCGTATTCGTAGCGAAAAGGTGGCAATCAAGGATATTAAGCTCCGTACGTTTATTGCCGAAGGAAACAGTCGTAATGATCTGGCAGCCCATGTGTATGACATTACATACGGAAGTCTGGTACCCGGTGTTGATAATCTGGTGATTATTGACGACAGCATTGTGCGTGGTACTACGTTGAAACAAAGTATTATCGGTATTCTCGACCGTCTCGGTCCGAAGAAGATTGTCATCGTATCTTCTTCTCCGCAGGTGCGTTATCCTGACTATTACGGTATTGATATGGCAAAGATGAGCGAGTTTATCGCCTTCAGGGCTGCTGTCGAACTTTTAAAGGAGCGGGATATGAAAGATGTGATTGCGGCTGCCTACCGTAAATCGAAAGATCAGGTGGGACTGCCGAAAGAGCAGATGGTAAACTATGTGAAAGATATTTATGCTCCGTTCACTGATGAGGAAATCTCTGCCAAAATGGTGGAACTGCTGACACCCAAGGGAACCAAGGCGAAAGTGGAAATCGTCTATCAACCGTTGGAGGGATTGCACGAGGCTTGTCCGCGTCATAAAGGCGACTGGTATTTTAGCGGTAACTACCCTACACCGGGTGGTGTGAAAATGGTGAACCGGGCGTTCATCGACTATATAGAACAAATGTATCAATTCTAACAACCATACAACGATTCAATAATAAGAATGAGAAATGTGACATTAATCCTTGACGACGGGAGCCGGTTTTCCGGTAAGTCGTTTGGCTACGAGAAGCCGGTGGCAGGCGAAGTAGTTTTTAATACTGCCATGACCGGATACCCGGAGAGCCTCACTGACCCTTCATACGCCGGACAGTTGATGACGCTTACCTATCCTTTGGTAGGTAACTACGGTGTTCCTCCTTTTACCATCGAACCGAATGGACTTGCCACTTTCATGGAAAGTGAGAAGATCCACGCGGAAGCGATTATCGTAAGTGACTATTCTTATGAATACAGCCACTGGAACGCTGTGGAGAGCCTCGGTGACTGGTTGAAACGCGAAAAGGTTCCTGGTATCACGGGCATTGACACACGTGAGTTGACGAAAGTTCTTCGTGAACATGGAGTAATGATGGGGAAAATAGTATTTGAAAATGAAGAATTAAGAATGAAGAATGAAGAATTTCCGTCTTATAGCGATATAAACTATGTAGACCAGGTTTCCTGTAAAGAAATTATTCATTATTTCCCTAGTGGAACAAGCAGCCACAGCGCAGCTAATTCTTCATTCTTCATTCCTCATTCTTCATTAAAAAAAGTTGTCCTGGTAGATTGCGGTGTGAAGACTAATATCATTCGTTGTCTGCTGAAACGTAATGTTGAGGTGATTCGTGTACCTTGGGATTATGATTATAACGGATTCGAATTTGACGGACTGTTTATTTCTAACGGACCGGGGGATCCGGATACCTGTGATGCTGCGGTGCAGAATATCCGCAAGGCAATGTCAAACGAGAAACTACCTATTTTCGGAATCTGCATGGGTAATCAACTGCTTTCGAAAGCGGGAGGAGCCAAGATTTATAAATTGAAATACGGTCACCGTAGCCACAACCAACCGGTGCGTATGGTAGGTACGGAACGTTGCTTCATCACTTCGCAAAATCACGGTTATGCCGTAGACAATAATACGTTGAGTGCAGATTGGGAACCGTTATTTATTAATATGAATGATGGCTCCAACGAAGGAATCAAGCATAAAAGAAACCCTTGGTTTTCTGCACAATTCCATCCGGAAGCAGCGAGTGGACCTACGGATACGGAATTCCTGTTCGACGAATTTGTAAAACTATTATAACCCATATTCATCACGGATTATAAAAAATCTGTGTTAATCTGTGTAATCTGTGGTGAACTAGAAAGTAGAATCAATGAAAGAAAATATAAAGAAAGTATTGCTGCTGGGTTCCGGTGCCTTGAAAATCGGTGAAGCCGGTGAGTTTGACTATTCCGGTTCGCAGGCACTCAAAGCCTTGAAAGAAGAAGGGATTGAAACCATTCTTATCAATCCGAATATTGCTACCGTACAGACATCCGAAGGAGTGGCAGATCAAATTTACTTCCTTCCGGTCACTCCGTATTTTGTAGAGAAAGTAATCCAGAAAGAAAAGCCGGAAGGTATTATGCTGGCATTCGGCGGACAGACCGCGCTGAATTGTGGAGTTGCTTTATATAAAGAAGGAATCCTTGAAAAGTATAATGTAAAAGTACTCGGTACTCCCGTACAAGCCATTATGGATACGGAAGACCGTGAACTCTTTGTACAGAAACTGAACGAAATCAATGTCAAGACCATTAAAAGTGAAGCTGTAGAAAATGCGGAAGATGCCCGTCGTGCAGCGAAGGAATTGGGATATCCGGTCATTGTCCGTGCGGCTTATGCGCTGGGTGGCTTGGGCTCCGGTTTCTGTGACAATGAAGAGCAACTGGATGTACTGGTAGAAAAAGCCTTTTCTTTTTCTCCGCAAGTGTTGGTGGAAAAATCGCTTCGGGGGTGGAAAGAAGTCGAATACGAAGTCGTCCGCGACCGTTTCGACAACTGTATTACAGTTTGTAATATGGAGAACTTTGACCCGCTGGGTATTCATACCGGTGAGTCTATCGTTATTGCTCCGTCTCAGACACTGACCAACAGTGAATATCATAAACTTCGTGAACTGGCTATTCGTATCATCCGCCACATCGGTATTGTCGGCGAATGTAATGTACAGTATGCTTTCGACCCCGAATCGGAAGATTATCGCGTCATCGAAGTAAATGCCCGTCTTTCCCGTTCCTCGGCCCTGGCCTCTAAGGCAACCGGATATCCGTTGGCATTCGTGGCTGCCAAACTGGGACTCGGCTACGGACTCTTCGACTTGAAAAACTCGGTGACAAAGACTACTTCTGCTTTCTTCGAACCGGCTTTGGACTATGTGGTATGTAAGATTCCACGTTGGGACTTGGGAAAATTCCATGGTGTAGACAAGGAACTGGGTTCTTCCATGAAGTCGGTAGGTGAAGTGATGGCAATCGGACGTACTTTTGAAGAAGCGATTCAGAAGGGCCTCCGTATGATCGGACAGGGAATGCACGGATTCGTGGAAAACAAAGAACTAGTAATCCCTGATATTGACAAAGCACTGCGCGAACCGACCGATAAACGTATTTTTGTGATCTCAAAAGCCTTCCGTGCAGGATACACCATCGATCAGGTGCATGAACTGACGAAGATTGACAAATGGTTCCTTCAGAAGTTGATGAATATAATGCAAACCTCCAAGGAGCTTCGGCAATTGACAATTGAAAATGGACAATTGACAATGAAGAAAGAAGTTCTTGCAACCAAAGATCCGCAAGGTAATTGTCAATTGTCATTTGTCAATTGTCAATTGAGAAAAGCGAAGCAACAGGGCTTTTCCGATTTCCAGATTGCCCGTGCTATCGGTTATGAAGGTGATATGGAAAATGGAAGTCTGTATGTCCGCAAGTATCGTAAGGCTGCTGGTATCCTTCCGGTGGTAAAACAGATCGATACACTGGCTGCCGAATATCCGGCGCAGACCAATTATCTGTATCTGACCTATAGCGGAGTGGCAAACGATGTACATTATCTGGGTGACCATAAATCCATTGTCGTATTGGGTTCCGGTGCCTACCGTATCGGTTCTTCTGTAGAGTTTGACTGGTGCGGTGTGCAGGCTCTGAATACCATTCGCAAGGAAGGTTGGCGCAGTGTTATGATCAACTATAATCCGGAAACGGTATCTACAGACTATGACATGTGCGACCGTCTCTACTTTGACGAACTGACATTCGAACGGGTAATGGATATTCTTGAACTGGAAAATCCGCACGGTGTCATCGTATCTACCGGTGGCCAGATTCCGAATAACCTTGCCTTGCGTCTGGATGCCCAGAACATTCACATACTGGGAACAAGTGCTCAGAGCATCGACAATGCCGAAGACCGTGAAAAGTTCTCTGCAATGCTCGACCGTATCGGTGTAGACCAGCCACGCTGGCGTGAGTTGACATCGCTGGAAGATATTAACGAGTTTGTCGATGAAGTCGGTTTCCCGGTTCTTGTCCGTCCGTCTTATGTGCTTTCGGGTGCTGCAATGAATGTCTGCTCCAATCAGGAAGAGCTTGAACGTTTCCTGAAACTGGCTGCCAATGTATCAAAGAAACATCCGGTGGTAGTAAGCCAGTTTATCGAACATGCGAAGGAAGTGGAAATGGATGCTGTGGCGCAGAATGGTGAAATCATAGCCTATGCAATCAGCGAACATATTGAGTTTGCCGGTGTACACTCCGGTGATGCTACTATTCAGTTTCCTCCGCAAAAGTTGTATGTGGAAACTGTCCGTCGCATCAAACGCATCAGCCGTGAGATTGCCAAGGCATTGAATATTTCCGGTCCGTTCAACATCCAATACCTGGCAAAAGATAATGATATTAAGGTAATCGAATGTAATCTGCGTGCCAGCCGTTCTTTCCCGTTTGTCAGCAAAGTGCTGAAGATAAACTTCATTGAGCTGGCAACCAAAGTGATGTTGGGTCTTCCTGTGGAGAAACCGGAAAAGAATCTCTTTGAACTGGACTATGTGGGAATTAAGGCTTCGCAGTTCTCTTTCAACCGTTTGCAGAAAGCTGACCCTGTATTGGGAGTGGATATGGCTTCTACAGGTGAGGTCGGCTGTATCGGAAGTGACACTTCCTGTGCCGTACTGAAAGCCATGCTGTCTGTCGGCTACCGTATTCCTAAAAAGAACATCCTGCTTTCTACGGGTACAATGAAGCAGAAGGCTGATATGATGGATGCAGCACGTATGTTGGTAAACAAGGGATACAAACTCTTTGCAACCGGCGGTACTCATAAAACCTTTGCTGAGAACGGCATTGAAAGTACGCTTGTCTACTGGCCGAGTGAAGAAGGACATCCGCAGGCATTGGAAATGCTTCATAATAAGGAAATTGACATGGTAGTCAATATCCCGAAGAACCTGACTGCTGGAGAACTGGACAATGGATATAAAATCCGTCGCGCGGCTATCGACCTGAACGTACCGTTGATAACGAACGCCCGTCTGGCAAGTGCATTTATCAATGCTTTCTGTACGATGACCGTTGATGATATTGCCATCAAGAGCTGGGAAGAGTATAAGTAAAAAATAATAAATTGTTGTATAATAAGTTGGAAAAGTCGTTCCCGTGCATTCGGGGGCGGCTTTTTTTATGAATTTCTGTTTTTGGGATGGTGTCACTATAAGCATGGGATAGTGTCACTATCCTGTCAGTATGCTTACACTATCCTTCCTGTATAGTGTCACTATCTTTTTTTAATGTCTATAAGTTGCATGATTGGACAAATTGGTGTAAATTGCGCAATTATTTCACAAATATTCTAAAACAGGGGAGTAATATGAGCATGGATAATCATATCGTAATTATGGCTGGTGGCATCGGTAGTCGTTTTTGGCCGATGAGTACACCGGAATGTCCCAAGCAATTTATTGATGTAATGGGATGCGGGCGTACGTTGATTCAACTGACTGCTGATCGTTTTGATGGCATCTGTCCACGGGAAAATGTGTGGGTAGTGACGTCCGAGAAATATATTGATATCGTCCGGGAGCAATTGCCGGAGATTCCTGAAAGCAATATCCTTGCAGAGCCTTGTGCACGAAACACTGCTCCCTGCATCGCCTATGCTTGCTGGAAAATCAAGAAAAAACATCCGAACGCCAATGTGGTGGTGACTCCGTCGGATGCATTGGTTATCGATACGGGTGAATTTCGCCGGGTAGTAGAGAAAGCACTTCGTTTTACTGACAACAGCAGTGCTATCGTAACGCTGGGTATCAAACCGACTCGCCCGGAAACCGGATATGGATATATTGCTGCCGGAGATCAGATCATGACTGATAAAGAGATTTTTACGGTAGATGCATTCAAGGAAAAACCGGACAGGGAGACTGCCGACAGATATCTGGCCGAGGGTAACTACTTCTGGAATGCAGGAATTTTTGTTTGGAATGTGCGTACTATCACTTCCGTGATGCGTGTATATGCTCCGGGCATAGCGCAAATCTTCGATCGTATTTTCCCCGATTTCTATACGGAGAAGGAAAATGAAACGATTAAAAAGCTGTTCCCTACCTGCGAAGCTATTTCCATAGACTATGCCGTAATGGAAAAAGCACAGGAAATCTATGTACTTCCGGCTTCTTTCGGTTGGTCGGACTTGGGGACCTGGGGAGCGCTCCGCGGACTGTTGCCACAAGATAAATCCGGAAATGCTACGGTAGGGGCCGATGTCCGTTTGTACGAAAGCAAGAACTGCATCGTACATACCAGTGAAGAGAAACGGGTCGTTATTCAGGGTCTGGATGGATATATCATTGCTGAGAAAGATAATACACTGTTGATTTGTAAACTGGAGGAAGAACAGCGGATAAAGGAGTTTTCAAAGTAATCCTTAATTCTTTTGATATTCCTGAGGCGTCATTCCGGTCATTCGTTTGAAAAACTTGCTGAAGAAAGACGGATTGGGAAAGTTTAATTCATCTGATATCTGATAAACAAGGCGGTTGCTATGTTTTAGCAATACTTTAGCCTCTAGTATAATGGACTGGTTTATCCAGTCCATTACTGTTTGCTGGCTGGTTTGCCGGATTACAGTGTTCAGATAACGGGGAGTGAGACAAAGTTTATTCGCATAGAAACTGACATTCCGCTCTGTCTTGCTATAGGTGTTGACCAAAGAAATGAGGCGCTGAAAAATGTCGTTTTGATGGGTTAATGGACTGAGTTCGGCCTGCCCTTTGCTTTTGGCTATATACTCTATATTATATAGTAATCCTACCAGTAAATGCTGAATGACCTCTTTTCTGAATACAGGTTCTTGCAATACACTCCACATGACCGTCACAAAATTCTCTATCTGTATTTGTTCTTCGGTAGACAGTGGAAACAGGAGATTTTTCTTTTGTTGGAGGAAATGGGTGAAGAATTCTTCCTTTCCGGATATCGGCAGAAAGTTCAGGTCTACTGCCATCATGTGAGCATCAAAATCGTGAGATACTTCTATGATTTGTATGATAGAGTTGGGAGCTATCAGGGATATATGGTCGGGCAGGAAAATATATTCGATCAGATTGATTAAAACACGTGCCGAGCCATTAGTGACAATAGCAATACGGCCTTCCTGTAGCCGGTACGGTTGTCCGACACTGAAGATAGTCGTTTCCATTTTAGAGAAACTTGTCACAAATCCGAATTCGGCATTGATGAAGCGAAATTCGTTGTGACGTACTATATTTATATCCTTCAACAGTTGGAGGCCTAATTCCATCGGTTTCTTCTGTTCCATTTTCTCAGTTCTTTTCCGGCAAAGATAAGAAATAGCCCTTGAATCTTCTCTTTTTTTAGGATGAATCGAACTATTGGGACATATTTTCCAACTATCAGAATGTGAAACTATTACTTAAAGGTCTATCTTTGTCTTTTGAAGAATTCATAGAAAAAATGCGTATGAAAAGAATTATTTTTAGTCTTTCGCTTTTACTGTTCATGCCCGGAATGTATGGGCAGACCGGGCATATAACATTAGAAGAATGTCAGCAAAAAACGCAGGATAACTATCCGTTGGTGCGTCAATATGATTTAGTGGAGAAGACGAAAGAATATAATCTGGAAAATGCGGCGAGGGGATACTTGCCTCAGTTTGCTCTTTCGGCAAAGGCGTCTTATCAAAGTGATGTGACGGAGTTACCCATTGCCATTCCCGGTGTGGATATCAAAGGGATGGCCAAAGACCAGTATCAGGTGATGCTGGAGTTACAGCAACAGATATGGGATGGCGGAGGAATCCGGATGCAGAAGAAAAAGGCTACGGCGGAAGCGGAGATCGACAGGGAAAAGTTGAACGTCGATATGTATGCGTTGAATGGCCGTGTGAATGATCTGTATTTTGGAATTCTTATGTTGGATGAGCAGTTGGCTCAGAATGCCTTGCTGCAAGACGAACTGGGACGGAACTTCCGTCAGATTACGGCTTATGTGGAAAATGGAATAGCTAATCAGGCCGATTTGGATGCTGTGAAAGTGGAGCAGTTGAATACCCGTCAGAAGAGAGTGGAGCTGACTTTTTCCCGTATGGCTTATTTGAAGATGCTTTCGTTATTGATGGGAGAGGTGCTTTCGCCGGAGACAGTATTGGAGAAGCCTGTTCTTCAAAACGAATTGTCGGCTGTCAGTGAGATTCACCGACCGGAGCTGTCGTGGTTTGATGCACAAGGGGCCGGTTTGCAGGTACAAGAGAAAGCCTTGAATGTGCGCCATCTTCCTCATATCGGATTGTTTGTGCAGGGAGCTTACGGTAATCCGGGATTGAATATGCTGAAGAATGAATTTTCTCCTTATTATATTGCAGGTGTCCGGCTTTCATGGAATTTCGGGAGTCTGTATACGCTGAAGAATGACCGTCGGGTGATTGAAAATAAACGGAAGCAACTGGATAGCAATCGGGATGTGTTTCTTTTTAATACGAGACTGGAAATGACGCAGCAAGATCAGTCTGTCCATTCGTTGGAGAAGCAGATGCAGGATGATGATGAAATTATCCGGTTGCGTACGAATATTCGTCGGGCTGCGGAAGCCAAAGTAGCGAATGGTACGTTGACAGTAACAGAGATGCTCAGAGAACTGACGAATGAAAGTCTTGCCCGTCAGGCGAAGGCAATGCATGAGATTCAACGATTGATGGGTATCTATCAATTGAAATATACTACTAATCATTAATAAAAATCTTTCGGATATGAAACGAATGACAAAAATAGGAATATACGGGATGGCAGTATGGTTGCTTTCTGCCTGTGGGAACGGAACGCCCGATTATGATGCAACGGGAACCTTTGAGGCTACGGAAGTGATTGTTTCCGCCGAAGCGGCGGGAAAACTGCTGCAACTGGAAGTGGAAGAAGGAACGAGATTGAAAGCCGGCGAAGAAGTAGGGCTGGTAGATACCGTCCAGCTATATCTGAAAAAGTTGCAACTGGAAGCAAGTATGAAATCGGTGGAAAGCCAGCGTCCCGATCTGGCCAAACAGATAGCTGCTACCAAACAGCAAATTACTACAGCGCAAAGGGAAAAGAAGCGGGTAGAGAACCTGCTTGCTGCCGGAGCTGCCAATCAGAAACAACTGGATGACTGGGATGCACAGGTAACCTTGCTTCAGCGGCAGTTGATTGCTCAGGAATCCTCATTGATGAAGAGTACGAACAGTCTGACGGAACAGGGAAATTCGGTCGGTATACAAGTGGCACAGGTGGAAGACCAGTTGAGCAAGTGCCATATTCAGTCGCCTATTGAAGGCACGGTGCTGGCAAAATATGCGGAAACGGGAGAACTGGCATCCGTTGGCAAACCGCTGTTTAAAGTGGGTGAGGTAGACCGGATGTATTTGCGGGCTTATGTTACTTCAGAGCAATTGTCCCAAGTGAAATTGGGGGATGAAGTGACGGTGTATTCCGATTATGGAAATTCGGAACAGAAAGCCTATCCCGGTGTGGTCACTTGGATCTCGGACCGTTCGGAGTTTACCCCCAAAACGATTCTGACTAAAAATGAACGTGCCAATCTGGTATACGCAGTGAAGATTGCCGTGAAAAATGACGGTTCGTTGAAGATTGGTATGTATGGCGGAGTAAAAT
>OHLC01001232.1_pt1 | contig 10417 bp, 10 predicted proteins | sample 1568981 | NCBI WGS metagenome assembly OHLC01 (sample SAMEA3879510, study PRJEB24766) | human gut metagenome | biome: human-associated habitat; feature: feces | place: USA | collected 1985/1987 | reverse complement strand
CTTCTTATCCCTGTCATAATCCTCGTACGCATCCATCAGGTAGATAAACTTTCCCATGTAAAATCCCATCGTGCGGAGTTCCTCTGCCCATTCGTCTTCCTTCCAGCAAAACACCTCCGCAACCATCTCTCCGGTCAGACCGGCAACGAGATCAAGATTTGTCTCCTGGTGTTTCTCAACATCCCCGGTCTTTTTCATATATTCCTCAATGGCACCTACCTGTCTCGGATATTTTGACATGATACGAGTATAATCCTTATCCAGCATTTTTGCAAATGCCTTCTTGGTATACGACCTGTCATCATTCCAGTCGTCAATCAGATTGTGGTACGCTAAGATCAGATTCATATCCGCCGCATATTTTGTGGCGTCATTGATCCATGCAATACGCTTCTGCGTCGGATGCAGCGCACATGTAAACTTTGTTTTTTCATTCGGAAGTTCATACAAACCGGTCAGCAGAACAATCAGAAACGTCATATCATATGCAAGCAGCATCTGTCCCTTGGTTCCACAATTTGATTTCAGTTGTCTGCAAAGCCCACAGTAATATGCCTGATATGCTTTTTTGCCTTCTTCCGTCAGCTCTTTTTGATTGATATTGATATAACCAAACACAAGGCCTTTCTCCTTTGTCAGCTTTTTTTAATAAATTCTGTTTTACATTTTGGACAGGTAATGCAGATCTTTCCTCTTCCCTTCGGCACCCTGACTGTCTGCTTACACTGCGGACATTTAAAGAAACGGTAAGTACTGCGCTGTGCCCAGCGTTTTTTCAGATTGTTTTTCTTTACCACTGCCCGGTATTTCGCATTTAAATATCTCTGGTTCTCTTCGTAACGCTTTGACACATTCCGTGAGAGTATTCTGAAATAGGAATAAATTAACAATGCGAGGCCAAGCCAGTATAAAATATTTACCCGGAAAAATGCAGATAAAAATGTGGATACAAGTAACAGAACCATCGACACGATAATCTGTGCCCGTGAAAGATCGTCCACTCCATATCTGCCGATCATAAACTGTCGTAATTTTTCTTTCATCTATGACATCCCTTTCTACCCAGATACAACCGCGTGTAATCACATGCAGCCTTATATAACTGCATGTATCCCGTCAATCGCATTTTTATTTATGTACGGAAAAACGGCACCTTTCTGGCACCGTTTTTTGTCCATGACGCTATGGTAAACCCAATACTCACAAACGTCAACATTCCTATTGTCTTTTAAGAAACATTTTAGATTTTGGTTATATTTCCACATATGGATATCTTCTTATCTATTGATATCTGATTTAAGCAGGACGATAAGCCGGGTTATGTCTAAACTGCAGCAAGCCACAGTCGGAATGATCATCTATCTAGGACGACTGTTACCAGCCGCCTCAAGCAACCTACCTAAAGCTGGCGGGCCACGTCAACGCTTTTGTTCGGTCTTGCTTCGGATGGGGTTTACATGTGCCCTCCCTGTTACCAGTGAGGCGGTAGTCTCTTACACTGCCATTCCACCCTTACCACAAAAGTGGCGGTATATTTCTGTTGCACTGTCCTTAGAGTTTCCTCCACCGGCCGTTAACCGGCATCCTGCCCTATGAAGCCCGGACTTTCCTCACCTGCGGTCTTTCGACACCTGCAGCCGCGATCACCTGTCCTGCATATTTATTTAATATACCAAGCATTTTTCCAAAAATCAAGCCCTTTTACCAACTTTAATAAACGAAATATAAAATGTTTCTTAAAAGACGATAGGTCTATTGACGGTTTTTATCTTCAATATTATCTTAATAAATGTAAAGAACGATTTAAAACCTCAAATTCATAGCGTGGACACTGTATGAGGTAAGAATTTGGCTATAATGAAAATATAGGGCGAGGCGGTAATATGAGAGAAAAATTTATCAGATTTATGAATGGAAGAAACGGGATGGACGAGCTTGCAAGGGCTGAGTCATGGGTAGTAATGATATTACTTGTGGTTTCAATATTTACAAGGTCGGCGATACTTGATATACTGGCTATAGGACTGATGATACATATGTATTTTCGTGTATTTTCGAGAAATGTAAACAAGCGCTATGCAGAGAATCAGAAGTTTTTAAATGCCAGGTATGAGTGGACCGTAAAGGCAGAGCGCAGGAAAAAGCGCTTTGCACAGAGGAAGCAGTACAAGTTCTTCAAGTGTCCTATGTGCAAGCAGGAGGTCAGGGTGCCAAGAGGACATGGAAAGATCTGTATAACCTGTCCGAAGTGCCGGGAGCAGTTCGTGAGACGCAGCTAGTACATCGAATAATAAGTAACCAGCCATATGACTTGCCTGATTTCCCATCTGCGGCGTTGTAGTCAATCGACGTAGCCACCGCTACGCCTCATTCCTCCGCCTTGCAGATGAAAATTCATTCTGCGTCATATAGCCAGAAACTTATTTTTCGATGTACTGGTACGTCAATATATATACCTGTACATAAGAGCATGGAGAAGAGAAATGTTTGGATATATAACTGTCAATAAGGACACCTTGTCCGAGGAAAATAAAAAAATATATCAAAGCTATTATTGTGGGCTGTGCCAGACAATGAAGTCGCAGTATGGCAGGCGTGCACAGATGGCACTAAACTATGACATGACTTTTCTCATAGTGCTTCTGACAGGCTTGTATGAGCCGGATAGTGTAACGCGGGATGGATTTGTATGCAGCGTGCACCCTACGAAGAAGCGTACACTTCGCACCAATGAGATTACAGAGTATGCTGCAGCCATGAACATCCTGCTTGCATACTACAATCTGATAGATGACTGGAAGGATGACAAGAGCCTGACGAAGAAGACATACGCAGAGATGCTGAAAAAGGACTTTGAGAAGGCAAAAAAAGGCTATCCGATACAGGCTAAGGCGATAGAGGACTACATTGCAAGGCTTGCAGAGTGCGAGAAGAGCAATGATACCAATATTGATGCAGTTGCAGGGCTGACAGGAGAGATGCTCGGCATACTTTTTGCGTGGAAGCAGGATGAGTGGCAGAAGGATTTGAAGGAATTTGGCTGCTATATGGGCAAATTTATTTATATAATGGATGCGTATGAGGATATTGGGGATGATGTGAAAAAAAAGTCATATAATCCACTTATACAGCTTATGCATTGCTGCAATAATGATCAGGAAAAATTTGACAAATCCTGTCGGCTTATGATGACATCTATGCTTTCAGAGGCAGCAAAAATATTTGAGAGGTTGCCAATTCTCTTACATGCGGATATAATCAGAAATGTTCTATACTCCGGTGTGTGGAGCAAGTATGAGTATATTCAGATGAAGAAAAGGAAGAAACATAAATGATAGATCCATATCAGGTGCTCGGTGTCAGCCGCAGTGCAAGTGACGATGAAATAAAAAAGGCCTACAGGAACTTAAGCAGAAAATATCATCCTGATGCCAATATCAACAATCCTAACAAGGATCAGGCTGAGGAGAAGTTTAAGCAGGTGCAGCAGGCATATGACCAGATAATGAAGGAAAAGCAGTCCGGTGCTGCCGGAGCCGGTGGATATGGCAGTGCAGGAAGCAGCAGCTCATACGGCGGCAGCTCCTATGGTGGAGCATATGGTGGTGGACCGGGAGCAGGTGATCCATTTGGAGCAGGTGGACCGTTTGGTGGTTTCTATGGCCGCTATACCTACAATAATGCAGGCAGCAGTGCACAGGATGACAATCCAAAGGTGCGTGCAGCAGGCAATTTCATCAGCAACGGCTACTACAATGAGGCACTGAAGGTGCTTGAGGAGGTACCTTTTGCTGAGAGACGCGGAAGGTGGTACTACTACAGTGCTATCGCAAACCAAAAGCTCGGCAACACAGCGACAGCCATAGAACACATACAGCGAGCAGTGTCGCTTGAGCCAAACAACATGCAGTACCGCCAGTTTATGCAGATAATTGAAAATGGTGGCTCGTGGTATTCGGATATGGGAGACATATACGGACGCCCTAGTGGCAGGGGCAGCGAGTGCTGCAGCCTGCTAGCCACATTCCTTTGCTGGCAGCTGTTCTGCTGCTAGATGTCAAGCTTTTCTGATGTTACAGATGGAAATTCATGCAAGTTATTGGGCTGGTTATTTGCAGAACGATGGACTGGTATATTAATCTGTGAATTATTCTGAATAGTTACCTGAAAAATAAAATGCGGTCATGCGACCGCATTTTTTATTTATGGACATAAGTAACTATTCAGATCCACACATATATGAGCAAAATCAGCTGCGCAGCAACGGCTGTATTATTCCAGCGAATCCGGAATACCATCATGATCCAAATCTGCCATGTCTGCTCCGTGCGCACCGATATCCACAGTGTTTAAGGTGCGTCTTTTAAGTCTTGCGGCCTCAGACTGCTTGAGCAGATAGCTCTTTATCTCGCGTGAGTGCTTTACGTGAACGAGCTTAAGCTCAGGGTTTGTGACGTCGCCTGTGTAGCAGACTATGGTGCCGAGCTTAAAAATGCGCTCCATCAGTGATGTGGTGAGCTTTACATCAGCTACCTTATACATGTAGCAGTCATCCTCTGTGGTGCTCAAGAGTCCGGACTCTACAGTGATAAAGGACGGTGTGACGGTATATTTTGTGAAAGTCCACGGCAGACCGAGAAACAGCAGTCTCTTTCTTTCCTTAAAGATTACGGCATCGTCATCATCGATTGCGCCGGCTGTGGTGTTTTTGATTTGTGATTCATTTACAGACATATTATTCTCCTTTTTGATGTTAAAATTGTCGCAATTGTATGAAAACTTCAATACAATTGCTAAGCGTTCAGAACAGTTATATTCTGTCATATATTCTACAACAAAAAAGTGTAAAAGCCAACTTGAATATTGCGCCAAGTTATTATATGATAGAAAAAATGTAATAAAAATTGTTACGCGAAAAAGAATGGAGGCAAATTATGCGTCACTTAATGAGTCCGTTGGATTTTTCTGTAGAAGAGTTGGACAAGCTTCTGGATCTTGCAAATGATATAGAGGCTCATCCTGAGAAATATGCACACAAGTGCGATGGAAAGAAGCTTGCAACCTGTTTTTATGAGCCAAGCACGAGAACCAGGCTTAGCTTTGAGGCTGCCATGCTTAATTTGGGAGGCTCGGTGTTAGGTTTTCACAGTGCTGATTCGTCATCTGCGTCAAAGGGCGAGAGCGTTTCAGATACTATCAGGGTTATTTCCTGCTATGCGGATATCTGTGCCATGCGTCATCCTAAGGAGGGTGCACCGCTTGTGGCTTCAGAGAAATCGCGTATCCCTGTAATCAATGCAGGCGATGGAGGTCATCAGCATCCTACCCAGACACTTGCTGATCTCCTTACAATCCGTTCCATCAAGGGCAGATTGAATAATATCACAATCGGCTTTTGCGGAGATTTAAAGTTTGGACGTACAGTGCATTCACTGATCAATGCACTTATCAGATATGACAATGTGAAGATTGTGCTTATCTCGCCTGAGGAGCTTAAGGTGCCTGACTATGTGCGCGATGATGTGCTTCGTGCCAACAATATCGAGTTCAAGGAGGTAGAAAAGCTCGAGGATGCCATGGGAGAGCTTGATGTGCTCTACATGACACGTGTCCAGAAGGAGCGTTTCTTCAATGAGGAGGACTATGTGCGTCTGAAGGATTTCTACATTCTGACAAAGGAGAAGATGGAGCTTGCAAAGGATGATATGATTGTACTTCATCCGCTCCCACGTGTGAATGAGATTTCTGTTGATGTGGATGATGACCCGAGAGCATGCTATTTCAGGCAGGCACAGTATGCGGTTTACGTGCGTATGGCGCTTATTCTGACATTGCTTGGACTGGCTGAGGACTAAAGGAGGATAATATGCTGAATATAAGTGGAATACATGAGGGCTTTGTGCTCGATCATATCAAGGCAGGTATGAGTCTTCAGATTTACAGGGATTTAAAGCTTGACAAGCTCGACTGCACAGTTGCAATCATAAAGAATGCAAAGAGCAGCAAGATGGGCAAGAAGGATATCATCAAGGTAGAGTGTCCGATAGAATCATTAGATCTCGATATCCTTGGATTTATCGACCACAATATCACTGTAAATGTGATAAAGGGTGACAAGATTGTGGACAAGATGGAGCTTAAGCTGCCTCATCAGGTGAAAAATGTCATCAAGTGCAAAAACCCAAGATGCATCACTTCAATTGAGCAGGAGCTTGACCAGATTTTCGTGCTTTCCGATGAGAAAAACGAAATCTACCGCTGCAAGTACTGCGAGGAGAAATACGAAGGAGTTAAATAGTATCAGTTATGTATGCCAACGTGATTGTGGATATATCCCACGAAAAACTGGATAAGACATTTCAGTACAGCATCCCGGATGAGATTTTATGCGACATCCGTCCGGGTGTGTGCGTGGATATTCCATTTGGCAGCCGCACTATCACAGGCTATGTGATTGAGGTCACGGATAAGCCTGAGTACGACCCGGCAAGGACAAAGCCTCTTATCGGGATAAAGGCAGACTCTGTGGCTGTGGAGGCAAAGCTCATCGCACTTGCGGCATGGATACGGCGCAATTACGGCTCTACTATGAATCAGGCACTTAAGACGGTTATACCTGTAAAGAAGCAGGCTAAGGAGCAGGTGAGCCGCAGTATTGCACTGAAAATAGACAAGGTAAAGGCAAGGGCGCAGCTTGCGCTTTGCGAGGCAAAAAAACAAAAGGCAAAGGCCAGGCTTTTTCGTGCGCTGATTGATGCTGATGATGGGGCGCGCCTTGAGTATTCCTTTGTGACAGGCAAGCTGTCGGTGTCGGCTGCCACTATAAGAGCGCTTGAGCAGAGAGGTTTTATCGAGGTCATCACACAGAGCGGCTACAGAAATCCTGTGGAGCATATGAGTGTGGACACCTATGATAAGGTACTGAATGCTGCGCAGCAGAGTGTGGTTGATGCGATAGAAGGCGATATTGCCGCTGGTCTTAGAAATACTTATCTGATTAAGGGTGTCACCGGAAGCGGCAAGACAGAGGTGTACATGGAGCTTATCTCACACTGTATACAGTCCGGGCGTCAGGCAATTGTGCTGATTCCCGAGATTGCCCTCACTTACCAGACCGTGATGCGTTTTTTTGCCAGATTTGGGAACAGGGTTTCGATAATCAATTCAAGACTTTCAAATGGTGAGCGTTATGACCAGTTTGAGAGAGCTAAGAATGGTGATATTGACATCATGATTGGCCCGCGGTCGGCGCTGTTCACACCTTTTTCAAATTTAGGACTTATCATAATAGATGAAGAGCACGAGAATTCATACAAGAGCGAGTCGGTGCCGCGCTATCATGCCAGGGAGGTGGCGATAGAGTACGCGCGCATGTCCGATGCTATTGTGGTACTTGGCTCTGCAACACCGTCGGTGGATAGCTATTACAAGGCAAAGACAGGCGTTTACAGGCTTTTGGAGCTGGATAAGCGTGTGGACGACAGACCTCTTCCAAAGTGTGAGGTTGTCGATTTGAGGCAGGAGCTTCGTGAGGGAAACCGCTCGATTCTTTCCACCAGGCTTCAGGAGCTTATGGAGGAGCGGCTTCTAAATGGCCAGCAGACCATGCTTTTTTTAAATAGAAGGGGCAAATCGGCATTTATGTCGTGCAGAGCGTGCGGTTTTGTGGTAAAATGTCCTCATTGCGATGTATCACTCAGTGAACATGGCGGCGGAGTGATGGTCTGTCACTACTGCGGCTACAGACAGCCGGTGCCTAAGGTGTGTCCGAGCTGTGGCTCGAAGTACATTAGCGGCTTTAAGGCCGGCACACAGAAGATAGAAGCGATGGTGGCAAAGCGTTTTCCACAGGCGCGTATACTGCGCATGGATTATGACACCACGAGGGCGAAGGATGCGTATGAGAAGATTCTGCAGGCATTTTCCAATCATGAGGCCGATATACTTATCGGTACGCAGATGATTGTAAAGGGGCATGATTTTTCAAATGTCACGCTGGTTGGTGTGCTGGCGGCGGATATGTCACTGCATGTGAATGATTTTCATGCGGCGGAGCGCACCTTTGCTCTGCTGACCCAGGCGGCAGGGCGCGCCGGCAGAGGAAAGCTGCCCGGCAATGTGGTTATCCAGACCTACGACCCTGACCACTATGCCATCCGGACTGCCAAAGAGCAGGATTATGAGGCTTTTTACGATAAGGAGATAGAGTACAGAAGGCTTATGAACTATCCACCTGTATGGAATATGCTTTTAGTACATGTCACATCGCCTGATGAGAGTGAGTGCGGCAGCATGGCACAGCAAGTGTACGATATAGCGTCGCAGATGATATCGCATACAGATGAAAATCAGAGCCCGGATGATAGGCATCTGATTCAGCTCATCGGTCCTGCGGATGCGACTATCGCCAAGGTAAATGACATATACCGCAAGGTGATTTACATGAAGACATCTGACTATGCGGCGCTCATTTCCATAAAGGATGTCATAGAGCAGGCTGTGAAAGCTGATACGGCAATGAAACATGCTAATATCTCATTTGATTTCAATCCGATGAGTGGATTTTGATAGATATAGAAGGAGGCAATTATGGCACTTAGAACTATTAGAGTGGAGGGAGACCCTGTACTTGGCAAGGTCTGCAGAGAGGTTACGGAGGTGACTCCAAAGATAGTAACACTTATTGATGATATGCTTGAGACTATGTATGAGGCTAATGGTGTAGGACTTGCCGCACCACAGGTTGGCATATTAAAGAGGATCGTTGTTATCGATGTGGGCGAGGGTCCAATCGTGATGATTAATCCTGAAATTATCGAGTCTGACGGAGAGCAGACCGGCGATGAGGGCTGTCTTTCAGTACCGGGAAAAGCCGGACAGGTGACCCGCCCGAATTATGTAAAGGCTCGCTTCATGGGCGAGGATATGAATGAGTATGAGATAGAGGGAGAAGAGCTTTTGGCCAGATGTATCTGCCACGAGCTTGACCATCTCGACGGACATCTCTATGTGGAGAAGGTTGAGGGCGCACTTCACGATGTGACATATGAGGATACACAGGAGTAATCATTAGGATGACATTTGTTATCTGAGCTTGGAAAATATCTGGGAGGCAGTAAGATGAGAGTAATTTTCATGGGAACACCGGACTTTTCGGTGGGAACACTTGAGGCAATTATAGAGGCAGGGCACGAGGTGGCACTGGTTGTCACACAGCCCGACAAGCCAAAGGGCCGCGGCAAGACAATGCAGTATACACCGGTCAAGGAGTGTGCGCTTTCGCACGGTATTGAGGTATTCCAGCCGGTTAAAATAAGAGAGACTGCTAATATAGAGTATCTCAGAAAGTTTAATGCAGATATAATAATCGTGGTTGCTTTTGGACAGATTCTGTCAAAGAGTATTCTTGATATGCCTCGATACGGCTGTATCAATGTGCATGCTTCACTTTTGCCAAAGTACAGAGGTGCGGCTCCTATCCAGTGGGCTGTGATTAACGGTGACGAGTTTACAGGTGTCACTACCATGAGGATGGATGAGGGCGTCGATACCGGCGATATGATTGCAAAGAGTACAGTCAGACTCGCACCTGATGAGACCGGCGGCAGCCTGTTTGATAAGCTCTCAGCAGAGGGAGCAAAGCTGTGTGTGGAGACCATGAAGATGATAGAGGATGGCACTGCAGAGTATACTCCTCAAAACAGCGAGGAGGCCACACATACATCAATGATCAGTAAGGAGCTTGGCTTTATCGACTGGACAAAGCCGGCTGTTGAGATTGAGAGGCTTATAAGGGGGCTTAATCCATGGCCGAGCGCATACACCCACCTGAATGGTAAGACATTTAAGGTGTGGAGTGCAAAGGTGATTGACGGCAGCGATGATTATGAGCCGGGCTGTATTTATCATATCGGAAAAAATGATATGTATGTACAGACAGGAAAAGGAGCATTATCTTTAGTAGAGGTACAGCTCCAGGGCAAGAAGCGCATGGATACAGGTTCATTTTTGAGAGGCTGTCATGTGGAAGAGGGCTCATTTTTCACGTTATAGTTATTCATTATAAGTAACTAAAAACATAATTAAATGTGAGTCAATGTTCTCAAAGATACTCAAAATCCAGAGTATTCGTTTGTGCTAACGTCAAAGCAGTCGGAAACGTTGAGAAGTAGCCAGTGCAAGTTGAAACAGTCTTGCTAATTATAGGATAGAACCTTGATGGTAGCGTTTAGACAATGGTAGAAGCCTACGAAAACCAAGTAGCGAAACATAAAATATTAAGAAAGGAAAAGCTATTTAGATGAAAACCTATATCTAATCAATTTAAAGAATTTATAGGTATGTACCGATGGCTTAGTCGGGAATTTACGACTGTGGAGTGTACATGAACTTGTGAGTAGCGTATTGTTTACAATCG
>OHLC01001229.1_pt1 | contig 10430 bp, 8 predicted proteins | sample 1568981 | NCBI WGS metagenome assembly OHLC01 (sample SAMEA3879510, study PRJEB24766) | human gut metagenome | biome: human-associated habitat; feature: feces | place: USA | collected 1985/1987 | reverse complement strand
TAAGGACGTCCGGTCCATGGCCGAGAAGATGATCACCCTTGGTAAGTCCAGCGACCTGCACACCAAGCGCCAGGTCTACAGCTACATCACCAAGGAAGATGTTGCGAAGAAGCTGTTCGACGAGATCAGCCCCAAGTATGCTGACCGTAACGGCGGCTACACCCGCATCATCAAGATCGGCGCACGCCGCGGCGACGCAGCCGAGATGGCCGTGCTGGAGCTGGTCTGATCTGACCGCTTAAACGGTTTTAAGAAGTCCTTTCCCCTTTGTGGGAAAGGGCTTTTTTGTTTTGTTCGCAGCAAAAATTTGGAGCGGTACGGTCCCCGGGACCCGCCGGTGTGCATATCCTCTCGGTGCTGAAGCATATGGTTGTGACGGCGAAGAAAGGGGGAAGGCGTTGTGGAACAAAACAGCCTGGCAGCGGCATTGTGTATGACCACCCTGGCGGGACTTTCCACTGGGTTGGGCGGTCTTTTGGTGTTGTGGCGTCTGCCGGGGAAAAAGCTGCTGGCCCGGTCGCTTGGGTTTGCAGCCGGTGTGATGCTGGCGGTCAGTTTAGGGGATCTGACTCCTATGGGGATGAAATATTTTTCTGCACGGCTGCCGCCCGCAGCAGCGGGGGCAGCAGCGGCCGGGCTTTTGCTGGCAGGGATGCTGACTGGTGCAGCCATGGATGGGATCCTGCCGGAGGAAAAGGTGCTCTGGAACAGCATAGCGGGGCAGGATGCCGATGACCGGCGCCGGGCGCTGCATTGCGGCGTGGTGGTGGGGCTGGCACTGGTGGCACATAATCTGCCGGAAGGGATCCTGACCTTGTTCAGCGGCGTTCAGGACCCCCGGGAGGGGCTGCGCCTTTCGCTGGCTATTGCGCTGCACAATCTGCCGGAGGGCATCAGTACGGCAGCGCCCATCTGGTATGCGACCCATAGCCGCAAAAAAAGTGTTTTGGCTGCGTTTGGTTCGGGTCTGGCAGAGCCGCTGGGGGCGCTGCTGGCCTACTTTGTACTGTCGCCGGTGCTCAGTCCGGGTTTGCTGGCGGGGCTGACACTGGGCGCTGCGGGGGTCATGTGCTGGGTCAGTGTGTCGGAGCTGCTGTTTGGCGGTTTTGCGCTGGGCAGACGGGGGGATACTGCTGCCGGGTTTGCCGCTGGTGTGTGTGGAATGATACTTGGAATTGCAGTCCTTGCATGATATACTAAAAGCCGGAGAGACGGGAAACTGCTCTCCGTTCCGTTTTGAAAAAGCGGGCAATACTTTCGATGGAAGGAGGCGCCCTCTGTGCTGAAAAAATATCTGGGCGCTGCGCTGCTGCTGTTCTGTCTGCTGCTTTCGGGCTGCAGTTTCACCTTGCAGGAGACGATGCAGGTGGAGGAGCTGCTGCGGGCGCCCCGGCTTTCCGGTGACTATGGTGCGCTGCAAACGGCCCTGGATGAGTGGCTGGGGGAGAGCGCACAGCTCAAGTATCCTATGCAGGGAGAACCGCTTTCTCCCTTTGTCCTCCACGATCTGGATGGTGACGGGCAGCAGGATGCGGCGGTGCTGTACACCACAGCCCGCACCTCCAACGTCTGTGTAGCGGTGCTGCAGCGGGACACCAGCGGCGTCTGGCAGGTGCGCCAAAGCGTAGAAGGGCTGTCGGACACGGTGGAGAATGTGCGTTTGGCGCAGCTCCAGGGTGGGGATGCAGCACAGCTGACGGTGGGGTATCTGGCCTCTCCGGGAGACCGGTATCTGGCGGTATATTCCTATGCCGAAGGGCAGCTGTCCACGATCCTGGAGCAGCCCTATGAGCAGTATCTGGCGGAGGATATCACCGGCGGCGGCAACGAGGATCTGATCTTGATGTCTACCCTGGAAGGGGGCGGCGTGCAGATCGAGCTGCTGACCGCCAACCGGGAAGGCGTGTTCCAGCAGGCCGCGGTCATGGGCCTGTCGGCCGATAAATTCACCGGCTGTGCATCGTTGGCTGCCGGGGTGGGCGCAGATGGCCGCCATTACCTGGCGCTGGATGGATGGACCGGTATTTCCGGCAACAACCTGGCAACAGTGCTGCTTTGCTTTGATGAAAAAAAACAGCAGATGGTGCCTGCCCGGCAGATCAGTACCGAGGAGCTGTATAACGCTACGCTGCGCAATGTGCCGGTGCTGACTAGTCAGGACCTGGACGGCGATGGGGTAGTGGAGATCCCCACCCAGCCGGATGAGGCGGGCCTTTTGAATATGAGCCAGAGCCGCCGGATGGATTTTATCGTCTGGATGGATTTTACCAGCCGTTCGCCCAAAAAGAGCTTTGGCCTGCTGGATGAGGAAACAAACTGCTATATCGAGCTGCCGATGGAGTGGGAGGGAAACCTCAAACTCACCGACAGTCAGGAAGTGGAGGATGCAGTGGAACTGCGCACCATGGACGAGGATGCTTTGGTGCTGACGGTGCGCCTGGCCGATTCGGCAGCAGATGCAGAGGGCTGGACCCGCCTGGGCATCGTGGCCTCCCGCCAGATGCAGGCCCAGCTGGGGCCGGACGTGGTCATTACAGATCCGAACTACCAGCTGGCAGATTCGCTGTACCTGCTGGATTAACGTATATCCTGGGATGGAGGAATGTTTGGATGGCAAAAGTGCTTATTGTAGAGGATGAAGCCAGCATCCGTGAGATGATCGCGCTCAACCTGCATCTGGCTGGGATGGAGGCGCTGGAGGCCGAAAGTGCGGAGCAGGCTTTGACCTTGCTGGAACAGCAGCCGGACTGTGATGCGGCGATCCTGGATGTGATGCTGCCGGGGATGAACGGCTTTTCGCTCTGCGAAACCATCCGCCGCACGGATCAGAAGATCGGCATCATCATCCTCAGCGCCAAAGGGCAGGAGCAGGATAAGATCCGGGGACTGTCCATTGGTGCAGACGACTATATGACCAAGCCTTTCAGCGTCAGTGAGCTGTTGGCCCGGGTACTGGCGCTGTGCCGCCGGGTCAGCCGCACAGCGGATAACGCTGTGGAGGAGAGCCCGTCCTCTCTGGTCAGCGGGGAATTTGTGCTGGACGAGAACCGCCGTGTCCTGCTGAAAGCCGGGCAGCCCATTGAGCTGACCCAGGTGGAGTTCCAGATCATGGAGCTGTTTTTCCGCAACCCGGGCACAGCTTTGGTGCGGGAAAAGATCCTGAAAGGGGTCTGGGGCGAAAACTACTTTGGGGATGTGAAGATCGTGGACGTCAACATCCGCCGTCTGCGGATGAAGGTGGAGGACGAGCCGTCCCACCCGGTGCATATCCTTACGGTATGGGGCTATGGCTACCGCTGGGAGGAGTGAACCGATGGGCAAGAGCCGTAGAATTCGCAGCGGCATCACCCGGCGCTGGCTGCGGGGCAGCCTGCTGATCACGGTGCTGCTGGTGATGCTGGCGGAGGGGCTGTTTTTGTACAGTGCGACCCGCAGCTATTACAACGGGGTACAGCAATCCATGTACCGCCGTTTTTCCTCCATTACCGGTCAGCTGAAAATGTACGCTGGCGACACCCCGCAGCGCACCTCCTCCAACCGCAGCATGGCGCTGCGGCGGATGGTGGAGCAGTTTGCGGACAAGGATAAATATGAGTTCATGCTGCTGGACAGCTACGGCTCCGTGATCGCCACTTCCAGCGGTACCGGAGCCGAGGGCATCGTCAGCCCGGCAGATTTTGAGCAGGCACAGCAGGCATCGGATGGCATTGGCCTGGCCATCTACCGCACCGCCTCCGGGGAACCGGTGATGGCGGGCTGCTGCCTGGTGCCCTATGCGGCGGCAGATATAGCGGCGATCCGCATGGTCACCAGTCTGAGCCTGATCGAGAGCCAGCTGAAGGATGCGCTGCTGCTCAGTTTGTTGGTGGCGGCGGCAGTGCTGGGCTTTACGATAATGTCCGGCCTGTATTTCGTGCGCAGCATCGTTTCTCCGCTGGGGCAGGTGGAGCGGACGGCTGCATCCATCGCCCAGGGCGAGCTGAATGTCCGGCTGCCGGTCACCGGTGATGAGCGGGACGAGGTGGACCGGCTGCGCGGCACCATCAACCGGATGGCGGAGGGGCTGGAAGAAGCGGAGCGGATGAAAAACGAGTTCATCAGCTCCGTCTCTCATGAGCTGCGCACCCCCCTGACCTCGATCCGGGGGTGGGTGGATACCCTGCGCACGCTGGACGACCCGCAGGACGAAAACTATCGCAAAGGGCTGCAGATCATCAGCAGCGAGACAGGGCGGCTGTATAATATGGTAGAGGAGCTGCTGGATTTCAGCCGCCTGCAAAATGGAGGCATCCGCATGGACAGCCGTCCGCTGGACCTGGTGGCAGAGCTTACCGACGCAGTGCTGTTTTGCGAAGCCCGCATCCAGAACGAAGGGCTGGTGCTGGACTATGCTGAGCCGGAGCAGATGATCCCCGTCTATGCCGACCCGAACCGCCTGCGGCAGGTGTTCATCAATATCCTGGACAACGCCATCAAGTATTCTGCTCCCGGCGGGCGGATCACGGTCAAGCTCTGGGCCGGGGAATACAAGGCATTTGTGGAGATCCTGGACCAGGGCCGGGGCATCCCGCCCGAGGACCTGGAAAACGTCAAGACAAAGTTTTTCAAGGGCAAAAACTCGGTGCGGGGCAGCGGCATCGGCCTGGCGCTGGTGGATTCCATCATGACCGCTCTGGACGGCACGATGGACATCAAAAGCACCCTGGGCCGGGGCACGGTGGTCACCCTGGGCCTGCCGCTGTACCGGCGGTAAGCCGCAGGCTGCAAATTGCCGGCACTAAACTTTTGTCACATTTTTGTGGTAAAATAAAAAGCCTGGGGCAAAACAAGGCCCTGGCAGAAGGATAGAAAAAGAGGAGAAACTCCCAATGAACCAACCCAAGCCCGAATGTTTTAAGACCAGCGTGGGCGGCCAGGCATTGATGGAAGGCATCATGATGCGCGGTCCGCAGCAGATCTGCTGTGCGGTGCGCAAGCCGGATGGCAGCATCGAGACTAAGCTGGAACCTACCCCTCATCATGGCGTTTGGTCCCGGATCCCGCTGGTGCGGGGCGCAGTGTCCATGGTGGAAAGCCTCGTCATGGGCTACCGCTATATGATGTACTCGGCGCAGGTGAGCATGGGGGAGGACTACGACCCCCAGCAGGAAGAATCTGCCTTTGAAAAATGGGTGGGGGATCACCTGGGCAAAAAAGCCGAGGATATGCTGCTGGTAGCGGCCGCAGTCGTTGGCGGATTGTTTGCCATTTTGCTGTTCACGGTGCTGCCCACGGTGCTGGTAGGGGGGCTGGATCATCTGATCCCCCTGGGGCGCTGGCCCAAGGTCATCCTGGAAGCGGTGCTTAAAGTGGCCATCTTTTTGAGCTATATGATGGCCATCTCCCATATGAAGGAGATCCATCGGGTGTTTGAGTACCACGGTGCAGAGCATAAGACCATTGCCTGCTATGAGGCCGGGGACCCGTTGACGGTGGAAAATGTGCGGAAGTATACCCGGTTCCACCCCCGGTGCGGCACCAGCTTTTTGATCCTGGTGGTGATCGTCAGCGTGTTTTTGTACAGCGTGCTGCCCTGGGGCAGCATGGGTCTGCGGGTGCTGTTCAAGCTTTTACTGCTGCCGGTGGTCATGGGCATCAGCTATGAACTGCTGAAATGGTGCGGCCGGTCGGACAACTGGGCCACCCGCATCATCCGTGCGCCGGGCCTGCTGGTGCAGCGTCTCACGGTGTTTGAGCCGGATGACAGTATGATCGAAGTTGCCATTGCGGCTGTGACCCCGGTGCTGCCCAATACACCGGAGGAGGGCAAATGGTGACCGGGGGGCTGACGCCCCGGGCGGCGGTGGCCCTGGTGCAGCAGCGCTTAGCTGCGGCGGGCTGCCCGGATGCGGATTTTGACGCCCGGGAGCTGTTCCGCTTGGCGACGGGGAGAGACCCCCGCTTGTCCGAGCGCATTTTGACCGAGGAACAGGCTGCCCGGCTGGAAACCTTGTGTCAGAGGCGGGAGTCGCGGGAGCCGCTGCAGTATCTCTGCGGACGCTGGCCGTTTTTGGATTTTGAGCTGGCGGTGGGGCCGGGGGTGCTTTGTCCCCGGGCGGATACCGAGGTGGTGGCCGAGGCCGCCGCACAGACCCTTGCGGGCTGTGCAGCCCCGAAGGTGCTGGACCTCTGTGCAGGTACCGGCTGCCTGGGGCTGGGCGTCAAACGTCTGTGCCCCACAGCCAGCGTGACCTGCGTGGAGAAAAGCCCGGAGGCACTCCATTACCTGGTGTGCAATGTGCGCACAGCCCTGCGCAGCCTGCCCCAGGGCAGCACCGAGGATGTGCTGGAGGAGGACGAGCCTACGCTTGGCTCCGGACTGCTGGGCATCGCCGCCCTGCCGCCCGCAGCGCAGGCGGTAGAGGGAGATCTGTTCGACTACTGGCGCGGCCTGCCGGAGGGCGGGCTGGATCTGATCGTTTCCAATCCGCCGTATCTGACGGCATCGGAGATGGAGGATCTGCAGCCGGAGGTGGCAAAGGAGCCGGCCATGGCCTTGGCTGCCGGGGAGGATGGACTGGACTTTTACCGGGCTTTGGCGCGGCATTACCAGACCCCGCTGCGCCCCGGCGGGACGTTGGCGCTGGAGATCGGCTGGCAGCAGCGGGAGGCTGTCTGTGCCTTGCTGCAAGCCGAAGGCTGGACGCAGATCCGCTGCATCCAGGATCTGGGCGGCAATGACCGCTGCATCCTGGCCCAAAGACCGGAATAAAGATCTGCTTCTTAGTTTGAAAATCAAACAACTTCCTGTTGTAATATCTTGGATTTGTGGTATACTGAAAGGGAATAGAACAGCGGCTTTTTAGCCTGCACAGAAACCTTACGGTAAAGGAGCAACGCACGATGGCAAAAAATCAGAATACGGTGGTCACCGCCACCCAGAAGACCGAGCCGAACGCAAAAAAGGATGCGCTGGCCACGGCCCTTGCCCAGATCGAAAAGCAGTTTGGCAAAGGGGCGATCATGAAGCTGGGCGATAACACCGCCATGCAGGTGGATGCGATCTCCACCGGCAGCCTGGGGCTGGATCTGGCTCTGGGTGTGGGTGGTGTGCCCCGCGGACGTATCATCGAGGTCTATGGCCCGGAGTCCAGCGGTAAGACGACCCTGGCCCTGCATGTCCTGGCTGAAGCACAGAAAAAAGGCGGCGAGGTGGCGTTTATCGACGTAGAGCACGCACTGGACCCCACCTATGCAGAGGCTCTGGGCGTGGATATCAACAGCCTGCTGGTCAGCCAGCCGGATACCGGTGAGCAGGCCATGGAGATCTGCGAGGCGCTGGTGCGCTCCGGCGCCATTGACGCCATCGTAGTGGACTCGGTGGCGGCCATGGTGCCCCGTGCAGAGATCGAGGGCGAGATGGGTGACAGCCATGTGGGTCTGCAGGCCCGTCTGATGAGCCAGGCCATGCGTAAGCTCACCAGTGTCATTGGCAAGACCAACACGGTCTGCGTCTTTATCAACCAGCTGCGTGAGAAAGTGGGCATCGTTTACGGCAACCCGGAGGTCACCACCGGCGGCCGTGCGCTGAAATATTATTCCTCGGTCCGCATCGATATCCGCCGTGTGGAGGGCTTGAAGGATTCTTCCGGCCAGTTCATCGGCAACCATACCCGGGCAAAGGTGGTCAAAAACAAGGTGGCGCCCCCGTTCAAGAAGGCCGAATTCGACATCATGTTCGGCGAGGGCATCTCGAAGATCGGCGAAATCATCGACCTGGGTGTGGACTACGGAATCATCAAGAAATCGGGTTCGTGGTTCTCTTACGGCGACCGCAAAATCGGCCAGGGCCGCGACAGCGTGAAAGAGCTTCTCAAGAACGATGAAGCGCTCCGCAACGAAGTCGAAGCCAAAGTCCGCGAAGCGATGATTGCCGCCCGCAAAGCATAAAAAGCGAATGAAGAGCCGACCGGGGCCTGTAACAAAGGCAGGAAACGCCCAAAAGACCGGTCGGAGTCTTCTCTCTTCGGACAAATACAGGCAGCGACGCACGGTATAGCCGGGACAGTTATAAAACGGCACCCCGGAAACGAAGCGAAAAACGATATTTTACGATAGAAAACGAGATCGTCGGTACGAAATCCGTCGAAATTCGTAGTTGGACCCTAAAACAGCATTGGATGGTATGGATTTTACGCCGGAAGACGAACGATTAATCAAGGAGAAGTGGGAGGAACTGCTTCAGTCGTGCACCAAAATCTGTAAAAACGACGAAGACTGGGAGTTCATCAAACGCGCTTTTTTCCTGGCGAAAGAGGCGCATGGCGGAGTGCGTCGTCGCTCGGGCGAGCCGTACCTGCTGCATCCCATCGCCGTAGCCAAGATCGTCGTGGACGAGATCGGGCTCGGCGTCAAATCGGTCGTCGCCGCCCTGCTGCACGACGTTGTGGAGGATACGGAGTACACGGTCGAAGATATGGAGCGCATCTTCGGGCCCAAGATCGCCAAGATGGTCGATGGGCTTACGAAGATGTCGGGCGTATTCAATGCCGATACTTCGGAGCAGGCGGAGTATTTCCGCAAAGTCCTGCTCACGCTTTCGGACGACGTGCGGGTGATCCTGATCAAAATCGCCGACCGCCTGCACAACATGCGTACGCTGGGGTCGATGCCTACCAACAAGCAGATCAAAATCACGGGTGAAACGCTTTACCTGTTCGCACCGCTGGCGTATCGGCTCGGCCTGTACACTATTAAGAGCGAACTCGAAGACCTCTGCATGAAATATCGCTTCCCGGTACAATATGCCGAGCTGTCGGAAAAACTCAAAGCGACCGAAGAACAGCGCGAAGCCTTCATCAGCAAATTCAACGCCCCGATCATCGAAGCGCTCAAGCGGGACCATATCAACTTCGAAATTTCGGGACGTGTCAAAAGCCTTTACTCGATCTGGAGCAAGATGCAGCGCAAACAGATTCCCTTCGAGGAGGTTTACGACCTGTTCGCCATCCGGATCGTCTTCCAGCCGCTGCCGTTCCCCTCGGAAAAGACACAGTGCTGGCAGATATTCTCGACTATCACCGACATCTATACGCCGAAACCGGATCGCCTGCGCGACTGGATTTCGATGCCCAAGGCCAACGGCTACGAAGCGTTGCACTCGACTGTTATGGGTCCCGACGGAGTATGGGTAGAGGTGCAGATCCGCACGCAACGCATGGAGGAGATCGCCGAAAGGGGATTCGCCGCTCATTGGAAATACAAAAACGCCTCGCTGTCGAACAACGAGGACGAACTCGACCGCTGGCTCAAAAAGATACGCGATGCACTGAATGGTCCGACGGAAAACGCCGTTGACTTCCTGGATAACTTCAAATTATCGCTATACACATCTGAAATAGCGGTATTTACACCCAAAGGAGAGGCTCGGAAAATGCCGTACGGAGCCACCGCACTGGACTTCGCGTACGACATACACTCGAAGATCGGAAACAGTGCCATCGGCGCCAAGATCAACCACAAGATCGAGCCGATCACCACACAGATCAACAGCGGCGACCAGATCGAAATCATCACCGCCGACAACGCACGCCCCAAAGCCGAATGGCTCGACATCGTCACCACGACCAAAGCTAAGCAGGCGATCAAGAGTTTTCTCAAACGCGAGCGGCAAAACAACATCGAACGGGGCATGAAGATGCTCGAGGAGCGAATGCAGCAACTCAATACCCCGCTCAGCGGTCGTGTGCTGCGCAAAATCGTCCCGATTTACGAATCCAACAACAAAGAGGAGCTTTACAGCAAAATCGGGGCGGGGATCGTCGATCTAAAAGACTTGGACAAGGTCCTGAAAGTCAATGCCACCAGCAAGATACTCAAGTTCTGGACGCTTTTTATCAACAAAAAGGAGGACGAGGAGGGCGACGATGCCGAAAATCCGGAACCGAACAGCGCGAAAGCCGAAGAATCGGCAACGGCAGGCGAACCGCAATTCGTCATGGCCGAATGTTGCAAACCGATTCCGGGAGACAGCGTGGTAGGGTATAAAGACCCTGCGTCGCACCGTATCATCGTGCATAAATCCAACTGCAAGGAGCTCGACCGGCTGGCCGCTCAATTCGGACGCAATATCCTCAAGGACGAAATCAAATGGTCGCAACACAAGGCCATGTCGTACCTATCGACCATCGAACTGCGCGGCATCGACCGCACCGGCATACTGCTCGACCTGGCAAAAACGGTCAGCGAGGACTTCAGCATCAATATCCGGCAGATCAATATCCAGACGCACGACAACATTTTCGAGGGCACGATCAGCCTTTATGTCAAGGATGCGGAGGGCCTGCATGCAATCATGGACAAAATCCGCAAGATAAAGGGCATAGACACCGTAAAACGTAATCAGGATTAAACCATCGGCACTATGGACAAAGATATCATCCAAATACTGT
>OHLC01001194.1_pt1 | contig 10674 bp, 7 predicted proteins | sample 1568981 | NCBI WGS metagenome assembly OHLC01 (sample SAMEA3879510, study PRJEB24766) | human gut metagenome | biome: human-associated habitat; feature: feces | place: USA | collected 1985/1987 | reverse complement strand
GTTATACTCAATATCACTCATTTACCGGGCGTCATCGCTCTGATTGTCAGTCATGCTTTTGGTTGGGAACAGGCACTGGCAGGAGGAGTCGGCATGGCATTGATGCAAGGTATCAAGAGAGGGCTCTTCAGCAATGAGGCCGGTATGGGATCGGCTCCGAATGCGGCTGCCACAGCTCATGTCAGTCATCCCGCGAAACAAGGATTGATACAGACTTTGGCAGTATTTACGGATACATTATTGATTTGTACTTGTACGGCTTTTATCATTCTGTTTAGTGGTGCTCCGCTGGATGGATCGACCAATGGGGTGCAGTTGACTCAACAGGCATTGACGAACGAGATCGGTTCTTCGGGCAGCGTCTTCGTTGCTGTGGCTCTTTTCTTTTTCGCTTTCAGCAGTATTCTGGGAAATTATTATTACGGGGAGGCCAATATCCGCTTTATCACTCACCGGAAGTGGGTGCTTCATGGTTACAGGATATTAGTGGGCGGTATGGTGCTCTTCGGTTCACTTGCCACATTGGATATGGTATGGAGCCTGGCAGATGTCACGATGGCGTTAATGGCTATCTGTAATCTGATCGCTATCCTTTTCCTCGGAAAATATGCTATCCGTCTGCTAAATGATTACCGCGCGCAAAAGAAAGCTGGCATCCAAAGCCCTGTTTTTAAGAAAGAGACAATGCCGGACATCGAAAAGGACTTGGAATGTTGGTGAAAACCAACACTTTTTCGTACCTTTGCGGCTCATTAAAATCTCCACACACGATTTGTAAATTGTAAATTATAAAATAGTAAATATAACGATGGGCTTATTTGGTTTATTCAAAAAGAAATCCGATGAAACAAAAGTCGGCAATGTAGAAGATTTCATATCACTGACCCGGGTTTATTTCCAGTCAGTCATCGCTACTAACTTAGGTATTACCAACATCCGCTTTTTACCGGATGTGGCTAACTTCAAACGTTTGTTCAAGATTCCTACGCAGGGAGGTAAGCTGGGACTGGCAGAAAAGTCGGCTTCACGCAAAATGCTGATGCAGGACTACGGACTGAATGAAAATTTCTTTAAGGAGATCGACAGTTCCGTGAAGCGTAATTGCCGTACGCAGAATGATATACAGTCGTATCTGTTTATGTATCAGGGATTCTCCAACGACTTGATGATGCTGATGGGAAATCTGATGCAATGGAAGTTCCGTATGCCGTCTATATTCAAGAAGGCGCTTTACGGGATGACGCAGAAGACGGTACACGATGTTTGTACGAAGACGGTGTGGAAGGCTGATGATGTGCACAAGACTGCAGCGGCTGTACGTCAATACAAGGAACGTCTGGGATACTCGGAACAGTGGATGACGGATTATGTGTATAATATTGTCTTATTAGCAAAAAAAGAGCCGAAACGCAAGAATGATGACACGGAAACGAAAAAATAAGTTGCTCTAAAATGTTAGAAAATCGTAAAGATTAGCACGATAGAAAAAGCGGAGGTATAAAACTTCCGCTTTTTTCGTATCTTTATATACCATTAAATAGAGAGATTGCTTATGAAACAAAAGAAAATGCTTACACTTACTTTTTCACAGTTGAAACAAATCTATAATCAAGAAATTCCGGAAGTGGTGGAGATAGCTGATAAGAGCTCTTCTGTGGAAGAGTTCAAGGCTGGGATGCTGCGTTTTTTGGAAATTTGCAGGATAGAAAATGAGGCTGCGGAGGAGGCGAGGGAGCAAATTCGACTCTTACTCCAGTATGATGGACAGGATGTTCATGAACTGTCTACGGGACAGGATATTTCGGTACAGACGATACGGTTGCTTTATCAGTTTCTGACAGAGAAGTTGGAGAATATAGAGATGCCGACGGATTTGTTTATTGAAATTTTTCAGATGTTTAAACGGTTGAAGGGAGAAGTTATGCCTTTGCCGTCACCGCAGCGTATCAAAAGTCGGAATGACCGGTGGGAAACCGGACTGGATGAAGAGGTACGGGAGATACGGGATGAAAATAAGGAGCGGATGTTGCACTTGCTGATTCAGAAGATTGAGAACCGGAAGTCGAAGCCTTCGGTGCGGTTTCATTTTGAGGAAGGGATGAGTTATGAGGAGAAGTATCAGTTGGTAAGCAAATGGTGGGGAGATTTCCGCTTTCATTTGTCGATGGCTGTGAAAAGTCCGGCTGAGTTGAATCGCTTTTTAGGAAATTCACTTTCGTCGGAGACGATGTATTTGCTGAATCGGGCACGTAAAAAGGGAATGCCGTTCTTTGCTACGCCTTATTATTTGTCGTTGCTGAATGTGACGGGGTATGGGTATAATGATGAAGCGATTCGGAGTTATATACTTTATTCGCCACGATTAGTGGAGACGTATGGCAATATTCGTGCATGGGAGAAGGAAGATATTGTGGAGGCAGGAAAGCCGAATGCTGCCGGATGGCTCTTGCCGGACGGACATAATATTCACCGACGGTATCCGGAGGTGGCTATCCTTATTCCTGATACGATGGGACGGGCTTGTGGAGGGCTTTGTGCATCTTGCCAGCGTATGTATGACTTTCAGAGTGAACGGCTGAATTTTGAATTTGAGACGTTACGACCGAAGGAGTCGTGGGACAGTAAGTTGCGACGGTTGATGACCTATTTTGAACAGGATACGCAGTTACGCGATATTCTGATTACGGGAGGCGATGCGCTGATGAGTCAGAATAAGACGTTGAGAAATATATTAGAAGCAGTGTATCGTATGGCGGTACGCAAGCAAAGAGCGAATCTTGAACGTCCGGAAGGTGAGAAATATGCGGAATTGCAACGGGTGAGACTGGGTTCTCGTTTATTGGCTTATTTGCCGATGCGTATTAATGACGAGTTGGTTGACATACTGCGGGAGTTTAAGGAAAAGGCTTCAGCTGTTGGCGTCAAGCAGTTTATCATTCAGACCCATTTTCAGACACCGCTGGAGGTGACGCCCGAAACAAAAGAGGCGATTCGGAAAATTCTTTCTGCCGGATGGATTATTACGAACCAGTTGGTATATACGGTGGCTGCTTCACGCAGAGGACATACTACGCGGCTTCGCCAGGTACTCAATTCACTGGGAGTGGTATGTTATTATACGTTCTCAGTGAAGGGATTTAATGAGAATTATGCGGTGTTTGCACCCAACAGTCGCTCAATGCAGGAGCAGCAGGAGGAAAAGATTTACGGACAGATGACTCCGGAACAGGCGGAAGAATTGTATAAGATACTGGAAACCAAAATCAGTACAGGTATAAATGAAGAAAACCCGAAAGAGGATGCTGACACCGCCAAACAAATAAGACGGTTCATGAGAAAGCATCATCTGCCTTTCCTAGCTACCGACCGCAGTGTACTGAATCTGCCTGCTATCGGCAAGAGTATGACTTTCCAATTGGTAGGATTGACTGAGGAAGGCAAACGAATTCTTCGCTTCGAACATGACGGTACCCGTCACCATAGCCCTATTATCGATCAGATGGGACAAATCTATATCGTAGAGAATAAATCACTGGCAGCTTATCTACGCCAACTCAGCAAGATGGGGGAAGACCCGGAAGACTACGCTTCTATCTGGAGCTATACAAAAGGGGAAACCGAACCTCGTTTCAGCCTCTACGAGTATCCAGATTTCCCCTTTCGGATTACAGATAAAATGAGTAATTTAGAAATAAGTAATAGGTATTAGGTAATAGGTAATAACCGTAGCTACTGGTTAGTTTATCCGCATGGCTTAATACCTATTACTTATTACCTATTACTTATTACTTCACTCTAATTACCATATTAGCAACAATTGCAGTTAAACCTCCGGTGGTGATTCCTGAAGAGAAAATACTTCGAATCGCCTCTGGAGCTTGTTTTAATACGTCCGGCATTAGTTCCACACCCAAACCTAAAGATAGGCTGACTGCTAAGACTAGGGTTTCTTTGCGGCCTATTTCCTGTGAGGAAACGATGCGGATACCTGCTGCCGCTACTGTACCGAACATTAATAAGGTGGCGCCTCCCAGTACCGGATCGGGCATCAGAGAGAATATAGCTCCTACAATGGGGAATAATCCCAGCAGAACGAGCATAGCGGCAATATAATAGCCTACATAGCGGCTGGCAACTCCTGTTAATTGGATGATACCGTTATTCTGTGCGAAGATGGAGTTCGGGAAGGAGTTGAATATACCTGCTAAAAGAGAGTTGAAGCCATCTGCCATCACACCGCCGGAAACACGTTTCAGATAAGAATCACCTTCAATCGGAAGTCCGGAAATCATGGAGTTGGCTGTCACATCACCTGTGGCTTCAATGGCAGTGATCAGATAGACCAGGCCAATGGCGATAAATGAAGAGATATTAAAATCAATACCGTATTTAAAAGGTTGCGGGATGTTGAAACTCATCAGCATCTCGACATTTAGTGCGCTCATATTTACTTTTCCCAGGGCGAAAGCCAGTCCATAACCCAGACAAAGGCCGAACACGATGGAACTCATGCGCAGGTATTTGTTTTTGCAGCGATTGAAAAATAAGACGCTCAACAATACGAGTGCAGCAATGAACAGATTTTCCCACGAACCGAAGGAGCCGTCGTCCATCGCGCCATATCCGCCGCCACAGGAAACGATACCGACTTTGATCAGACTCAATCCGATTAGTAGTACGACAATGCCGGACACTAGCGGAGTGATGATATTGCGAAGATACTTGAAAGTACGGCTGACGACCATTTCAATAGGTGCGGCAGCTATACAGGAGCCGAATATCAGCGGAAGTCCGCCTACTAATCCGGTCGCTATGATAGGACCGATAAAGGAGAAACTGGTACCTTGGATACAGAGCAGCTTCGCTCCTATCGGGCCGATACGACGGCATTGTATAAACGTAGATACCCCCGAAGCAAAAAGGGACATAGATACCAGAAAGCTTGTTTTTTCAACATCCAGCTTCAGTGCGCTCGCAATGATAAGAGGAGGTGTAATGATGGCTACAAAGATAGCCAACAGATGTTGCAAGGCAGCAAACAGGGCATCTTTAAATGGGGGGCGGTCTTCTACGCCATAGATCAAATCTGTTTTCATTCGATATTTTTATTCAATAATTGATGTATATCCACTGGGGAATTTTGTACTTCGAAGTTTAGTTCAGCGTCCACTTCAAAGCCAGTGTCGGAATTACATAGAAGCCGTCACGACCACCGAAGTTATTGCTCAGTTCCACTTCAGAACCGACACTCAGGTTAAAGTTTTTATTCACTCCCTTGATGCGGTTCAGGTTTACCCAGAATTGCAGTTCGGAGAGGAAAATGGTTTTTCCATACTTGGTTTCTTCACGCCACCAGTCGGCAAAACCGGAGAAGGTGAGCAAATCCTTGCAAAAGTTCATGTACCATGTTCCTGTCAACTGGAAGTTATTCGGGGATGGGTGCTTTTGTATATACTTATACATAGCAGTCAATGTGAAGCCTCTGGAAAAAGAAGCATTATTATAGGTATAGGTGGCTCCCGCCAGGTAAGCGTTGTTGTAGGAGAATTCTTTTGCCAGTCCGCCATTGTATTCGAGATGGGCGGAGAAAGGACCTTTCCAGAATTTCAGTTCACGGGCTATCTCCCAGTAAGCGGAAGCGACTCCTTCGGACGTATAGTCCATATCGATAAAGAAGTAGGTACTTCCCCAGTTGTCGGGATGGAACTTCTCGACAGTGGAGGTCAACAGCGGGCGTCCTTTCAAGTCTTTATCATACAGGGAACGTCCGAAATCATAATGTAACTGAATGTTTTGTGCCTGCAATTCCGGTACGGCAGAAAGCAGCATACATAGGAAAAGAGCAGAAATGATCTTTTTCATGACAAATGTGTTTAAATGAAGGTGCAAAAATAGTTAAACCTATACATATATTCACATTCCGACACTAAAATTTTAATCCAGACTATTATTTCCTGTATCCCACCACAATCGGGTACCTCCATGATCGGGCCCGCCCAGAGCCTCCACAAGAGCCAGGTATTGCTCTCTGTCTTCGGTTTGCAGCGTACCGGGAAAGTTGAGACGACGTACCATTGTCTCTGTGTCAATACATCCGTTCTTGCTATGGTTGAAGCGTACCGGAAACAGGCGGGGATATCCCGTGCGGCGCTGTTCCGCCCATGCCTCGCAACCTTCCGGGAATAAGGCAATCCATTTCTGCGTAATGATCTTTTCCAGCTTTATTTCCTTGTCGTCTGCGGGATTCCATTTAGGAGAAACCCGGCAACGGGCAGGAATGTTATTTTCGGAGTCTTGTGTGTCGATGAAATCGGCAGCCGTCCGCTCACTGTTCAGATAATCGTCCATCTGATAAATGCCGTGTTGATGAAGAGACGCCTTTATTCCGTTCAGATAACATTCTTCTTCATCTTCCGGAATCCATCCGCGCAAAGCAGCTTCGGCACGGAGAAACCAGACTTCGGCGGAGCTCATCAAAGGGGCATCCGTACTCTGATCGACGGACAATTTGGATAAGCCTGCATAATGATTATGCGCAAAGCAGGTTCCCTGACGGATGCCGCGATACTCTCCTGCATACGCCTTGTCGGTACAGGTTTCAAAGTAAACTTTCAATCGGGGATCATCGTAGCCTGTCAGAATAGATTCCATTGCAGCGCTCATATAAGTTTCATTCCATACCCGGTTGAGCTCTCCCAACGGGTTCGTGAATCCGGATTTCGTAGAGACTGCTACCCGTTCAGCTTCCGCTTCAAAGACACCAAATTCATTTTCCAGTCCCTTCCGGAACTCGGCGCGTGCCTTATCCGGATCAACCGCAGAAATACGCATTGCCAGACGCATACGCAACGAATTGGCAAACTTGATCCAGGAGGAATATTGACCATCCAGCAAGATATCAAAGCGGGTGAATCCATTGGAGTCGGGCTTCTTGTCTATATAATCGGTAAGAGAGACAACAGCCGAATCGAGTTCATTAAAGAACTCATAGTAGACTTCTTTCTGCGTATCAGGGCGATATTGATTCTGGGCATTCGCGAAATTCTTATAAATAACAGGGCCGTAATAATCTGTCACACGGTGCATGACTTCCACTTTCAGCACTTTGGTAATGCCGAACAAGGCAGGTTCCGTATCACGGGTGGCATTCTCCGACTGGTAGATTTGTGGAAAGATATACGAATACATATGTGTCCACATGGCGCTGTTCCAGCCATCCTGCATATTATAATCCGAGTTATGCGTACCTCCGTTCAAGGGTTTGCCGTCGTGCATATAACCGGAGAACATATCCGCGTTCAGATTCTGTATCAACTGGAAAGGCCAGTTCTTGCCTTTACCGAAATCATAGTTAAAGTAAATGCCTTGCTGGATAATCCCCAGACGAATACCGAAGCCATTGTCGTCAATCAGCAAATCATCGTCCGTAATTCCCGACTGGTCGGTATTAAATTCACGGAATTTTCCTGTACAACCAACAGAAAGCAGCAGCATCCCCAGCAAGTATAGATATACATATTTTCTCTTCATTTCTCTCTCCTGCCTTTAAAATTCACATTTCAGAGTAAAGCCCAGACTACGGGTCGTAGGCATTCCGAACACTTCAATTCCTTGATTATCATTTCCGGTAGAAAGTACCAGATCGGGATCGAAAGGCGCTTTCTTGTACAGAAAACAAAGGTTGCGGGCTACAAAAGAAAGTTGCAGGTCTTTCAGACAATTCATTTTCTGTACCCATTTTCGGGGGAAGCTATAACTCAGCGATACTTCCCGCAGACGGAGGTTGGTAGCGTCATACATATAGTATTCCGTCACGCCGGCGCGTCCGCCCACTACATTTTTATAGAATCCTTTGACATCGCTTATTTGCTGGCCTTCCAGCGAAACATATCCTTTATCACGGGCTTGTGCCGTCGCTTTCGATACTCCATAGAGGTCCATCTCCGCCTGGGTCTGCGAAAGGACTTCACCTCCATAGCGCCAGTCAAGCAGGAAGTAAAGGCTGAAACCTTTGTAGGAGAAGGAATGATTCCACCCCAACATAAAGACCGGATTGGCATTGCCCACCTTTACAGTATTTCCATCGCCTTCTACCAACGGAAGTCCTTTATAGTCTCCGTCCGTTCCATAAACGATGTGCCCTTCTTCATCACGTATAAAGGCTTTACCGTAAATATCGCCGATAGAGCCGCCTTTCACCAGTTTCATCGCATAACTGGACGAGAAGCTGGTAGGTCCGTAAACAAATTCTTTCAGTTCTTCATGGAGTTCTACAATCTTGTTCTTATTGGCAGAGAAGTTGAGAGAGGTCTTCCACGTGAAGTCGGGGGTCAGTACCGGAGTGGCATCCAGCGTTATCTCCCATCCCTGATTCCGGATATCTCCGGCGTTGACGTATCGATAGGCATACTTATCGCCCGCAAGCGCAGGCAGTTTGAAAAACTGCTCATACGTGTCGGTACGGTAATAGGTCAGATTTAATCCGAGGCGGTGCTGCAAGAACTTCCATTCCATACCCAATTCGACAGAATGCGTCATTTCCGGTTTCATCTCGGCGAAAGGAGCCGCATCGCTTGCCAGTATCTCTCCACCGGCAGTCACATACGAAACAGGATAGGTGATAAAGGGAGGCACCCCATTGCCAACGATACTATAAGCACCGCGCAACTTCGAGAACGAAACCCATTCGGGCATCTTTACCCACTTATCCGGAAGGAAAGAGACACCGACGGAAGGATAAAAGAATCCTTTCTTCTCGTACTTCGTGTAAGCCAGCGTAGACGACCAGTCGTTACGTGCGGTCAGGTCAAGGAAGACTCCTTCTTTATAGCCAATCTGTGCCGTCGCAAAGACCGATTGCAGTTGGTAATGGGCATCTATTTTCTGATCGATACTGGCAGAACTGCTCATCACGATATTGGCAAGATTAAACACATTGGCATATTTCAACGAAGCATTCTTCGAATCAATGCGAGTAGAGTTAGTGATTCTGTCATTGATACTGCCACCAATGGCTACATCCAATGTGAAGTCATTCAGTTGCTTCTTGACCATCGCCATCACATCTCCGTACATCTGCGTTTCCTGATAATCCATTTCAATATAGCGCCCGTTCATCCCACAGAGTGCCGTAGCGGTGGAGGCATAAAATTTCTGACGCAGTTTATCGGCTGAGTAATCCAGATTGCCACGAGCCTGAAGTGTCAGCCAATCAGTGACTTTCAAATTGGCAGAAAGGGAAAGAAGCAGGCGGATACGTGCATCCTTACTCTGTATGCGGTTTTGTATCCAATACGAATTCTGTTCAAAGTCTTCGGTAAAAGTATGCCAGTTTTGTGTATTCAGCTTTCTGTCCTCGTCATAACGCTCATAGTTATCTTTATAATAAGCCAAGTCCTCGCCACGAGGAAAGCGGTATAGACCTACCAGCGGATTCATATAAAAGCCTCCCGATACGGGTTTATTCTTCACTGTCTGCTTCATGACATTCACGTTTGCAGCTTGTCATTTCCGGAGTTGACGGATACAGAAGTGATCGACGTCAGTCCGGTACGGAAAAAGTCACCCAAATTATCGTAAACCGTCAGATTTTCTTTTTCTCCCCAACTGTCTGTTACATCACTTACTCCGTAGCTGTTCTGCATTTCGGGCAGAGAGAAAGCCTTTTCAAAAGTCAGTCCGGTAGAGAAATGAATATCCCTCCGTCCTACGGTATTTCCTTTCTTTGTAGTAATAAGAATGACTCCGTTGGCCGCCTGGCTACCATACAAGGCTGCGGCAGGAGCTCCTTTCAGGATGCTGATACTTTCCACATCCTCCGGATTCAGATTCGAGATTCCGTCTCCCCCATCCCGGTTACCGGCATTTGCCGTACCGCCGATAGCCGAATAAGCCTGTTCCGAAGTAGAATTTAGCATGGGGACACCATCTATCACGTACAGAGGCTGATTATCACCGACCACCGATCGTACCCCACGGATACTGACTTTCGCCGATCCGCCCATGCCGGAAGAGTTCTTGCTGACCTGCACACCGGCTGCCTTTCCTGCCAAAGCCGTGATCATATTCACTTCTTTCACACGATTCAGTTCTTCTCCCCTCACCTTTTGCACGGCATAGGCCAAAGAGGATTCTTTCTTTTCAAGCCCCAAAGCAGTTACAATCACGTGGTCAAGCAGCAGAATATTTTCTTTCAGACATATTTCAAGCATTGACCTACCCTTTACACTGACTTCCTGAGACTCGTAACCTACGAAAGAAATTTGCAGAACAGCACTATCCGGAACGGATAAAAAGAAATTCCCCTCCACATCTGTCACTGTTCCATTCGCTCCGCCTTTCTCTCTGATTGTCGCTCCGATAAGTGGTTCACCATAGGTATCAATGACCCGCCCCCTTACCGTAAAACTGGCAGAGGAAACTTTCACACATTCTTTCGACCCCGGCCGTGAAGCATAACAATCTTCTTCAAAGAAAGCTAACAAGCTTATAAAACAGCAACTTATAATTATTCTTGTTTTCAACGTCAGCTTCAGCGTCGTCGATTTCAAGTTCCTCGTCAATACTTAATTCATCTTCCACGATCTCGATCAAGTCCGTCAATTTCGGGGCTGGAGGAGGTGGTGGGGGTGGCTTCATCATTTGTTGAGTAATAGGAATGATTTCCTCCTCAAC
>OHLC01001181.1_pt1 | contig 10748 bp, 9 predicted proteins | sample 1568981 | NCBI WGS metagenome assembly OHLC01 (sample SAMEA3879510, study PRJEB24766) | human gut metagenome | biome: human-associated habitat; feature: feces | place: USA | collected 1985/1987 | reverse complement strand
CAAACCACGATATAGGCAAACTGCTGAATTATTACGGGCTTGACGTGCGGCTGACAATAAATTCTCCGGACAATTAAGGAAAAGCCAGTTGGAAAAAGCTGTCCCGACTTCAGGAAAGATCTAAAACCTCTTATCCTGTTTCGCGGCAGCGGCGGTTAGACCAATGATGATATCTTTGAGCAATAAGATGACGGTTTGGTCTTCCGCTTTAAGAAACCCCGCCGTTTTCGTCCGGCGGGGTTTTGTTTTTAATTTATATCTCTTTACCTTTGTGATAGCTGAATGTTTTTCTGTTTCTTTTATTGTTGCGTTTGGACGGGTCACGATTGCCGCGTTCCGGATTTTGGTCATATTCGGCGGTTGAAGGGGAATTGACCCGTTTTTCCTGCTGCCGCATAAATCTTTCGGTTTTGGCGAGTTTTTCTTCCATCTGCGTTGATTCGATGAAGACTTTTTCGGTATGTGTCCGTTCTTCTGCTTTGGGCCCTTGGCCGAATTTGGTTCCTTTTTCGGGGACTATTTCCCGGCCCATTTTTTGCAGCGCCTTTTTGGCCGCTTCGTTATGTTTGGTCAGGTATTGGCGGCAGCCGGGCGGTATGCTTTGCAGATGTTCGGCTTCCAAATTGATGACGCCGGGCGGGTTCTTTAATTTCATTTTAAATTGCAGAGCGGCGGCCAGCAGTTTGTCACGGAATTCCGGCGTACGAATATTGTTGAATTCAATGGTGTCGGCTCCGTTGTCGCGGGCGGCTTTGACCAGGGCGTAAAAGTAGTCGTAGCTGAGCGGTTTGCCGGCTTCGGGGTTTTTGATGGTGACGTCGATTTTATCCGGCTGCGGCGCTTTTTTCACCATATAGACGGCGCCGGCATCGCCGCGTTTGCGGGCAATCGGGCTCAACGGGCGGACTTCGATTTCCACGGACGCAGGTTCCCGGTTTTCATCGGTTTGCACCCGAACTTCTTTAATTTCGCGTTTGGGTTCTCCGGTTTTTTTATCAACGGCGGTTTCGCACCATTTTTTCAGTGAAGCGGGATAGCCCTTAATCCATGAGGGTTCTTCGGAGTGATCAGAAGCTTCGGGTTTTTCTTTCTTTTCGGGAGCGGTTTCTTTTGCCGGGGCCGGCGGTGTATCTTCCTTTGGGGCCGTTTTGTTTTTTTGCTCGCGACGGGCAAGCAGCTCATCTATTCTGCGGGTGGTGTCGTTTTCCTGCCGCGTATTGGATTCGTTTGATTCGGCAGTCCGGGAGGCAGGCGTTTGTCTTTTTCTGGATTGCGGAAGTTCGGGCAATTCTTCGCTGATGCTGAAGATTTTGATTTTGGGAGCAGGGCGCAGTTCCTCGGTTTGGGACAGGGGCGGCTGTCCGGAAACGAAAGAATCCGTGTATGCTTCTTCAAAAGTCGGATTATGCTTGTCAAAAGAAAATTCAATCTGCGGCGTTTCGGCTTCCAGTTCTTTTTCGTTGAGCGAAATGATGCCTCTTTCGCTCAGAATGCCGATTTTATCCAGGTTCAGTTTATTGTCATCGCCGATGATTTCTTCCAAAGCTTTTTCGTCGTTAATGATGTAGTTCAGCTGTTGCAGCCGTTCCTTTATTTTCCGGAGGGTTGCCTGCCGCTTGTCCGTGTTCGGCGAGGCAGCTTTGCGGGTGGCCGCGTCGGCTTGTTTGCGATATTGGTTTTCCCTTTCGGCTTTGGATAGAACTTTCATGTGCCAATCGTCCTGATGGTTAGATATGAGATCATACTATCATAAAAAAATAATTTTGTCTAATTTTTTTCTACATACTGCAGAGTTTGTTCAGACTGGCAGGGGTGACGGCCTGAAGATAAGGATTGCAGTGTTTTTCCAGACCGAGGGTTACCGGTGCGACCGGTTTTCCCTGTTTGATTTTGCCCATGGCCTCTTCCACATATTGTTTAAGCAGCTGGCTGTTGGGGTTGAAGTATTGGGCGAAGCCGATGCCGTGAATGGTATATTCATGACCGGGATAGAATTTGACGTCGTTCGGGAGTTCTTTGATTTTATTCAGTGTGGCAAACATTTGTTCGGCGCTGCCTTCAAACAGACCGCCGATGCAAAGGTTAAACAGCGTGTCGCCGGTGAAGAGGGCTTTAGCTTCAGGAAAATACCACAGAATATGGCCGATGGTATGACCGTCAGCGCGGATAATTTCGGCGCGGGAGCTGCCGAGGCTGAACGTATCTCCGTCATTCAGGCCGATGTCTATGCCCGGAATACGGTTGAGGTCGGCTGCTCCGCCGACAACCTGTGCGCCGTAAAGCGCTTTCAGTTCCAGGTTGGCGTCGGTATGGTCGTAATGGTGATGGGTGTTGAAGATATATTGCGGTTTGATGCCCAATTCTTTGCATCTGGCAATAATCGGTGCCGCTTCGGAGGGGTCAACCACGGCGCTTTGTCCCGTTTCTTCATCGGTGAGCAGCCAGGCGTAATTGTCCATGGTGCCGGCCCGGCACAGAACTGGTTCAATTCTTAAGTTACTCATGCTTGTTTCTCCGTCAGTGTCTTATTTATAAATAGTCATCGGGGTTAATTTCATCAATCTGTTCCGGTGAAATATATTGTTCGGCGTAGTCCAAGTAAACTTTGCTGGTGATGAAAACCTTGTAAAGGTCGGGATCGATATGTCCGTTGTTTTTCATGTCGCGCATAATGGCCAGAACTTCCGAGAGTTTTTTCGGCTCTTTATATGGGCGGTCGTTGGCGGTAAGCGCTTCAAAAATGTCGGCAATGGCCATAATTTTGGCAGGAATGGACATTTGGTCGCCGGTTAGGCCGTTGGGATAGCCTTTGCCGTCTATGCGCTCGTGGTGGGCGCCGGCATATTCAACGACTTTTGAGAGTTCTTTAGGGAAAGGCAGAGCCTTGAGCATATCGATGGTGACAACAATGTGTTCGTTGATCTTTTCCCGTTCCTCTTTGTTGATGGTTCCGTGCGGGATTTTCAGGTTATAGAGTTCGCCGCGGTTATATTGGTCAAAGAGCAGGTCGCCCCGGTCCTGAAGAAGATTTTCAACACCCGGCTGTTCGTAAATTTCAGGGTTTTTGATGTGGTCGCGTTCTGCCCAGGAGAGCCCTTTCATACGGTTGAAGTAACGGGTGAAGGTGATGCGGGAAATCCTGTCCAGTTCGGCAAAGTCGCGTTCGGTCATGTCTTTATCGCCGATGTTGCACTGGGCGATAAAATCGTAATCTTTTTCCAGCTGTCTGACTTTGGCGACAAATTCGGCCTGCAGGTTCTCCGGCGTGTCCGTATCGGCCAGGCGCTTTTTCAGGTAGTCGATATGTGCGTCGCGGCGCAGAATCTCAAAGCGGCTGCGTATTTCATGAATGCGGTTGTAGATGGTTTCCAGCTTGGTGGCTTTGTCAACGATATATTCCGGTGTTGTGACTTTGCCGCAATCATGCAACCAGGAGGCAATATGCAGCGTGTACCAGTCGTCGCCGCTCATTTCAAAGTCACGCAGCGGGCCGCTGTCTTCCTGAACGGCGGCGGTAGCCAGCAGGCGGGCAATAACGGGCACGCGCTGGCAGTGGGCTCCGGTATAAGGCGATTTGGCGTCAATGGCCCGGGCCAGAACTTCAATGAAAGATTCCAGCAGCTGTCCGTAGGCCTCATTAAGCATTTTGTTTTCCAGCAGAAGACCGATGAGCTTGCAGATTGAAATGGTGTTTTTCTGGGTGTCCAGCGTAAAGGTCAGGGTGCGTCCGCTTTCGTCCCGCGGATTGACAAACTGCGCAATGCCGACAACGTAGCCGCGGCGGGTGGTTACCGGAATGCTGAGAACGGAGACGGTGGCATAATTGTTGTCTTCGTCAAACTCGGCGAAAAAACTGTTGTCAAATTTATTGTCGGCGTAGATGTTATTGGAATTAATGACGCCTTTGCTGAAAAAACAGGCGGCGGCAATGGATTTCTGCGGCTGGTTTTTGATTTCGGGCAGAAAAACGGTCGGAGCATAGACCAGATTGTCTGAGCCGCGGCGGGTGATTTTCAGGCTTTTGTTGACGCTGTATGAAAGGGTCAGAAACTTATCATCATTGACATTGTAGAAAAACCAGCCGTCCGCGTCACACATGTCGGCGGCGGTATCCATTATTTTTTCGACGATTTCGGCATGGTTGGCCTCTGCCAGCATTAAATCGCTCAGCTCAAGAATGGAACTTAAATTTCGCGTATTCGTCGACACCAAAGGCCGCCTCCTTCCCTTTACAAGGGTATAGTCTATACGCATTTAGTTAAAAAATAATCAATTAACTGATTTTTGAAATGAGGTAATTGACATCATCTTCGCTTAATTCCTCGCTGGTGGAGCTTATCGAAAGAATGCGTTCAATCACTTTGTGAATGAAAGAAGCACGATCGCTCTTCTGGCAGCCGAAGCGAATGTCGCGGATGACGTTCAGGGCGCTGAAAACCGCGGGGAACATACTCTTGGGGATAAAGGCCTTGCGGAGCAGATTGCGAATCATAAAGTCAACCTGCAGGTTAAACAATATTTTGCGGACTTCCAGCAGCGGAGTGTTGGAAAGGTAAACCAGCGCATATTCAAAAAATTTCAAATCGCCCATGCAGATTGAACGCACAACCAGTGACGGCGTCAGGTGATTGGAGGCGTAAAGCTGGTGAACCAGTTCTTCAATCTGTTTATCGGAGCTGTATTCTTCCGAAATGCGCAGCGTGGTTTTTTCCTTAACCTGTTCAACAATGTCGGTGGCAATGTTATTGGGCAGATTATGGGTGGTAATCAAACGTTTCTGCAGTTCGTCGGAAAGAGAACTGACAATCTTTTCAATGACCGAAACCGGCAGGTCGGAACGATAAACCAGATGTTTTTTGATATTGTCGCTGTCGGAATATTTATCAATAATCGAATCGTAGGTCTTTTCAACGATATTGGCGCTTTCATTGGAGATGAGAACGCCGACGACATCTTCCGAGCATTTATCAACAATATACTGCGAGACGTCTTCCGGCAGATTTTTGCGCTGGGCGACCGCTTTCTGTTTGTTGCTGCTCTGCGCTTCGATAATGCTGATCAGGTCTTCTTTGGTGAGGTTGGCGTAATATTTGATGAAAGGAACGGCAACGCTGTCCTGATCGTTAATCAGTTTGACGGTGATATCGCGGGGAATTGACTTGCAGTTTTTCAAACTTTCGGAAAGGACTTCCCTGACTTTGACCTGAACGTCTTCAACCATAATGCGGAAAATGTCTTCCGCCAGTTTGCGCCCGCGCTCGCTGATGTCGGTTCCGTCATAATAGGCGGAGATTTTTTGGGCCGCAGCTGCTTTGTTCTCAACAGACAAGTCGTGAGACAGGCGGTTAACATCTTGCATTGTCAGGCCGAGTTTTGTCATTTTTTTCTGCACTCGCTTTAATTAACTATCTATTTCTTATCATAAAATAAATTAAATGAAAAGTGTAATTAATCTTTTGTTACAAAATTTTGTCGAGCAACCATTATTTTTCCGCGTCCGGAATTTTTGCGTCCAGCCAGTCAATGTCCCCCAGCGTTGCCTCATCAAAATTCGTCAGCTCGTAAAAAGTCATGGTATATTCAAGCAAACCGGCAAAATTCCGGAGATTGGTGTCGAAAATCATGGCATTGGCAAGCGCTTTGCCGGTGACGGGTTTGTCACGGTTTTCAATTTCGGCGCGCAGAAAACGCAGCTGTTCATAATTTACGCCGGAGTTGATTTTATGGGTGTATGAGCGCATAGAGGCCAGCAACGAAGGGAAAATTTTGTATTTGTAGCTGTTGTCTTCGGTTTCGTCTTCGGGAATCAGTCCGAGTTCGTTTGAGTACCACAACAGTTCGCGGTAAAGCGAATTGCCTTCGTTGGCCGGGCGGTTGGTGCCCCAGTTGCTTTCAATGGCAGCGGCGCCCATCAGCAGAGAAGGCGGCAGTTTGTTGACGCGGAGCAGCAGTTCTTTGAAAATGTAAGCATAACGCCGTTCTCCCGTGAGACGGGTGAAAATGTCATATTTTTCCGCCTGCTGTTCAAGAAATTTTTCTTCTTCCGCAGTGAGGTTGTGCTGTTTTTGGAAGCGGTCTTCCAGCAGGCGGATATGCAGCCGCTCTTCACTGAGTTCTTCGCCAAGTTTCAGAGCCAGAGGGCCGACGATTTGCAAGAAGAGCTTGTTGCGTTTTTGCGGGTCTTTAATTGAGCGGAAGTCGCGGGGGAGACGGGTGAGAAAAATCGGCGGATAAATCCAGTCCCGCATGTAAATGTAGTCTTTATAGCCGTATATCCGGTAAAAGTCTTCCAGTTCGGCAACCGTGATGTCATGGATATAAATGCCGTCAACCTTGTATTCATAAACGGGAGTATCCGGCGCTTTGGCGCCGCAGATAAAAAGGACGCTCAGAATCAGGGCTGTGACGGCGGTTAATGTTTTCATGCTTCGCTGTTTTCAAAATTTCTGACTTCTTTGACTTCAGGGATATAGGATTTGAGAACCCTTTCGACCCCTTCTTTAAGGGTAATCATGGCGTAAGGACAGCCGGCGCAGTTGCCGCGCATTTCGACATAGACAATTCCGTCTGCGAAGTTTTTGAAAACGATGTCGCCTCCGTCCTGTTTGACAGCCGGGCGGATGCGCGCATTAATCAGCCCGATGATGCGGTTGACGACGTCTGTTTCATCGGCAGCCGTTTCCGGCGTTTCGATGACGGCTTCGTCGCCAAGAGCGGCGTAGTCCATAATTTCGGCGAGAATCTGCGGTTTGAGTTCTTCCCAGTCGGCTTCGTCTTCTTTGGTGACGGAGATCATTTCTGCCGTCATAAACAATGATTTTATGCCGCCGAGGTCAAAAATCTGCTCGGCCAGCGGTGACTTGCGCAGGGATTTGGCATCAACGAATTCGGCAGTTCCGCTTTTCAGAATCCGAACCGGCGGAAAAAAGTTTAAGACATTGCGGTCAGGGGTTTCTTGTGTTTCAATCAGCATTTTATTTCCTTGCAGGGGCTTGTTCGTTTAAAGCTTCGGCAATCAGGGCAAGCAGATTGCGGGCTTTCACGATGTACATGTTTAAATAACTCAGGTGGTTGGGTGCGGTCAGGCTGTTCAGCTCGCCGTTGCGGACAATGGCCGGTTGGACGGACGAGGCGTCTTCCAGAGCTTTGATCAGGCTTATCCAGTTTTGATATTGTCCGGCGGAAACGATGATGTTTTTATAATCATTGCCGAGCGCTTTGAAAAGCAGGTAATAAGCATAGGCTTTGCCCTGCTGATAATAGAAAATGTTATCGGCTTTGGTGTCCCACCAGGAAGAACTTTCCTCCCGGATTCGGGTTTCAAGAGCGGCGCTGCTTTTGCCAAGGTTTATTTTGGATTTGCGGAGCAGGTAAGCGAGGTCTGCCGGGCTTTTGTAAAAGACTTCGCGGCCGGCACTGAGGCTTTTGTTGTAATTAATCAGGTGGCGGCGAGCCTTGCGGTACTGGTTGTTGGCCGACGGTGCCAGCAACAGTTTGTTTTCGGCGGAAAACATCCAGACGGTTCCGGGGTAACGCAGCAATTCCGCCGCGGCCCGCAGGTCGGAAGGTTCATCTTCCACGGTAATCTTTTTATCAATTCTTTTGGCAAAAGAAGAAGTAAATTTATTTAGGGCGTCAAAAATGCCGAGCTGAAAATTAGGCATATTGTCAAGGAAATAAGAGGGGTAGAAAAACGGCAGGTTCGGCGTCCAGATTTTTTCGTTTACTTCACGGTTGACCAGAAAAGAAATCATTTCCACGCTGCTGGATTGTTCAGGGTGTTTTTCATCAATTTCATAATCGGTGGTGCGGTCAATGTTGCTGATGAGCAGTCCGCCGATAGGATAATAAAGAAAAACCAGCGCGGCAAGCAGAAGAACCAGTGTGTTCCACCAGGTTGCAAGAAAGTTCATTCCCCGGTCAACCATGGCATCAAAAGAAAATTTCGGCAGGCGGATTTGCCGCAGTTTGCCGTATTGTTGCAAAAGCCAGTTTTTAAGCTTGTTTTTGAGCATTTTTCTTTCCCCGTGACGAAAGCATTTTAAGAATGTCGGTTAAACAAAGCACACCGGTTAGTTTAGCCATTACGCAGAAAGTTGCAACACCCAAAATGCATAATCCGGCGAAAAGCGGAATTTTTATGCCGTAAGACAGCAGCAGCCAATTGTCAAACTTCCAGGTTATGCCGAGTTCTCCCAAATAAATAACTCCGCCCATTACCAGCGAGCAGAGCGTGATTTTGAGAATTTTGCGGTTCAGCTCGGCGGAATAGCTCCAATAACCGCGTTTTTTCAGGCCGCGAAGATATTGGTAGAGCGAGACGAAAGAGGCGACGGAAGTTGCCGAAGCCACGCCGACGTGGCCGAAAGGAATCATCAAAGCTATGCTGAGCGACAGGTTGGCAATCATGACAACAATGCTGTATTTGACCGGGGTTTTGGTATCGCCGCGGGCAAAAAAGTTCGGCGCAAGGGCTTTAACCATAACGTAAGAGGGCAGACCGACGGAGTAGGCGATAACTGCCCGGGCGGTCATAACCGAATCTTCGGCGGTGAAACGTCCGTGGCGGAAAAGAATATCTATAATCGGATAAGCCAGAACAATCAGGGCAACCGTTGCTGGAATGGAAAGCAGGGCGCCGTATTCAACCGCTTTGTTTTGGCTGTGACGGGCTGCTTCGATTTCTCCGGCTTTGAGGTGGTGGGAGAGTATCGGCAGCAAGGCAACGCTGATAGCTGCGCCAACCACGCCGAGCGGCAGCTGCTGAATGCGGTTGGCATAGTAGAGCCAGGAGATGGCTCCGGTTCCGACCAGCGAAACAACAATGGTGTCAACCACCATGTTAATCTGATAGACGCCGGCTCCGAGAATGCCGGGAGCAATACGTTTGAACAGGGTTTTGATTTCAGCATTATGCAGCAGGCGGCGGATGTTGAACTGCGGTTTGACGCTGACGTCAATCCGCCGGAGAAAAAAGTGCAGCCAGAGAATTTCAAGCAGACCGGCAATGGTTACGCCCCAGGAAATGCCGTGGGCAGGGGTTTCGCCAAAGGGAACAAAAGCAAAAACGGCAACAATCATTGTCAGATTGAGGATAACCGGTGCTGCGGCCGGCCCGGCAAATTTGCCGAAAGAGTTTAAAATGCCGGACTGAAAAGAAACAATCGAAATAAACAGCAAAAACGGAAAAGTGATGCGGGAGAGTTCGACCGACAAAGCCATTTTTTGCGGATCGGAAGCAAAGCCCGGGGCCATCAGTTCAACCACCCAGGGCATGCAGAATTCCATCAGAATAACAAAAAGGGTAAGAAAGAAAGTGAGGACGGAAATGGCCTGGGAGGCAAAACGAATGGATTCTTCGCGTCCGTCGGTTACCAGTTTGTGGGACAACATGGGGACAAAAGCGGTGGTGAAAGCGCCTTCGGCAAACAGGCTGCGAAACAGATTTGGCAGTTTGAAAGCAACGAAAAAGGCGTCGGATACGGCACCGGCACCGAGGAAATTGGCAAGAATCATATCCCGGGCAAATCCGGTAATGCGGCTGACGAGTGTGAATCCTCCGAAAGTGGCAATTGACTTAAATAAAGACATTTTTTTCCCATTAAACTGTTATTTGTTAAGGATATTTTATTGATTTGTATGCAGTATATTGTATAAAGATTAAAATTACGAACAGAAAAATCGTTTTATCGCCTTATATTTTGAGAAAAAGCCAGTTTAAATATTGACAAAAGACAATTATATTGCGATAATAGACAAAAGAGATAAGCAAGAATAATAAAAATCTTAGGAGAAGTTTTATGGTTAACATGGCTAATTTGCCGCAGGGAAAAGAGTTTTCTTTGAAAGGCGGCGTTAAAAGCATAGCACGGGGAAAGGAAAAATCTTCGGATCCGGCTCTTTCTCTGGCAGCACAGATTTTGATTTCGCGAGGATATAATGGTTTGGGATCGTCCGTATCCCATGAAGCCGATGCTCATAAAAATATGTTGTCAAATAAAATTTTGGCAAACAATGGTTTGGAATTGCAGGCTGACGGTTCTTATCGTCAGGTTTCTGCCGAGAAAGCCCGGGCGGCCGTAAATGCTGCCGAAACGGGTGCGCAGATTATTTCTAAGGGTTTGACACGCTAACTTTTGATTAGAAATAAAACTTCTCGCAATAATCGTTAAAAAGTCCTCCGGTAACGGAGGACTTTTTTTATGATTATTCACAAAAGACGATTGCTGCCGAATTTCCAGGAGAGTTTTGACAATAGGATAGTCTGATTGATGAACCGCCTAATGTTTTGCAGGTTTCTTCAATGTGGTCGCAACTCCAACCGGCATTACATTCTGAACCGCAGCCCATTCCGCAACAAGAGGTCATATAACCGCTAAAAACACATTCATATCCATTCCAAGATTCATAGTAACTACAGCAGCTTTTGCATGAGCTGTATTTTTTTACAGTTCCTGAGTAACAAACCGTTGCTCCGCTTTCACCGCCGCAGGTGCATTCCTTGAAGCCGTCGCAGGCATTGGCGCTGCGTTTGTATTTCATTGTTCCGCACGAATTGCACACCTCGCCCGGCGTGTAACCCTGCGCATTCGCTTCCGAGGCCGTATAGTCATATCCCCCGCAGGGATTGCACACGCACTTCTTATAGCTCTCGTTATAAGGGCAGCTCTGATTAGTGTCGCCGACTTTCCCTGCCTCACAGGTCAGGCTGTAGCCAAGCTCCTTGCAGGCGCGGATATTGTCGGTCT
>OHLC01001168.1_pt1 | contig 10834 bp, 7 predicted proteins | sample 1568981 | NCBI WGS metagenome assembly OHLC01 (sample SAMEA3879510, study PRJEB24766) | human gut metagenome | biome: human-associated habitat; feature: feces | place: USA | collected 1985/1987 | reverse complement strand
GCGCGCCAGTTCGGGATGGAACCACACGTCGCCGGCCATCGACTCGCGGTTGCCGTCGAACGCCAGTCCGATCACGTCGCCCCGGGCGTTGAGCACCGGGCTTCCCGAATTGCCGCCCGTGATGTCGTTGTTGGTGAGGAAGCAGAGCTGCATCTTGCCCGTCTTCTTGTCCAGGTAGCGACCGTAGTCGGAAGCCGTCATCAGCTCACGCATCACGGGCTGTGCGGCATATTCCTCGACCTCTGCGGCGCGGTCCATCTTGGTGACGATGCTGGCAGCGTCGGTGTAGTAGCCACTGTCATGGTTGCCCATGCGGAAACCACCTACCTGGCCGTAGCTTAGACGCATCGTGAAGTTGGCGTCGCTATAGTGGGGCAGATCCATCTCCATCTGTACCTTAGCCTCGCAGAGCTTCTTCTCCTGAGCCACGATGGCGATCTTCAGCGGGAGATACTCACCAATGATCTGGTTGTTCACAACGATGATGTCGTTCATGGCCACAGCTGCGGGATCCTGCTGTACTCTCTCCATGTCTTTGATCATGAACTTCTTGCCCTTCTTCAGCAGCTCCGACTTCTTGTAGAGCCACTCCGTGTAGCGTGCGAAATCGCCGTTGAACTTCGCCTGTACCGTGTTCTTGAAGAAAGCGGGCCAGTACTTCTGCGGCACTTGCTCGTAGTAGTTCTTCAGCATGGCGGTCGTCAGTTCCTTGTCGAGGGCGAGGTTCCACTCGTCGCTATTGTCCTCAAACTCCACATACTGCTTCTTCGGGTCGTTGCCGCCCTTGACCTCCATGCCGCGCATGGTCCACAGGCGCAGTCCGCGGTTGAAGAGCTCTGAGACACCGAAGAACGACTCCTGGACATAACCCAGCGCGTGGACGGGTTCGGCGCAGTCGGCGTAGGCCTTCTTCAGTGCGTCGAAATCGACGTTCACATACGGGTCCTTCGATGCGCCCGAGGCGAGCCACTGCTGAATCTTCCGCTCGAAGGAAGCCTTGTCGCTGATCAGTCCGATGGAGTCGATACAGTGGTTCATACCGATGGAGTTCTTGTAGTAGTTGGCTGCTCCCACATAGGAGTCCTCATACTGGATGCGCGTCTTCTCGCTCATGGCCATGTGCTTCTTCATGATGCCCAGTTTGATGGCGCGGCTCTGTATGCGGATGGCGTTGCCGATGTCGCGACGCTCCTGGATGCCGTAGCTGGAAAGGTAGCGGTTGGTAGAACCCGGGTAGCCGATGGTCATGGCGAAGCTGCCCGGCTCATAACCCTGGAGGCTCACGGGAGCCCACTGCGTGGGGTGATAGGGCACGTTGTCCTTGGAGTAGGCTGCAGGACCGTTGGTCTTCGGGTCGGCATAGATGCGGAAGACGGAGTAGTCGCAGGTCTGGCGCGGCCACATCCAGTTGTCGGTTTCGCCACCAAACTTACCCATCGACTTGGGTACGGTGAAGACCAGGCGCACGTCGGTGAAGTCCTGGTACGTCATGGCGTAGTATTTGTTGCCCTCATAGAAGGGCTTCACGACGACGTGGAGCGTGGGATCGATAGCCTTCACCGAGTCGGTCATGGCGTTCTCCAGCGAGTCGAGAAGCTCGCCCTTGCGCTCGTAGGTCTGGCCGTTGAGCATAGCAGTCACCTTGGGGGTGATGTCGGCCTGATGCTTCATGAATGAGACGAAGAGGTCCTCGTTGGGCAGCTCCTCCTCGTAGGTCTTGGCATAGAAGCCATTGAGCATGTAGTCGTGCTCCACGGTGGAGTGGGCGTTAATGGCAGAGAAGCCGCAGTGGTGGTTGGTGAAGACCAGGCCGTTGGGGCTGACGACAACTCCAGAGCAGTAGCCGCCGAAGTTGACGACATAATTGCTCAGTGCGTCGGGAGCACCGTAGAGACGGTCCTGGCTCAACTCGAAGCCTTCGGCCCGCATCTGCTGATAGACGGCCTCGGGGAGGTTGTAGAGCGTCCACATACCTTCGTCGGCCTTCGCCTGCGTGCCCATAGCGAGCAGCGCTGCGGCGAAAAGAAGTGATTTTTTCATACCTTGATATTGATTTTTGCGTAATATATTTTTAGGCGTAACTATATAAAAACGCGTATGCGCGATGATTATTGTGTTGTGTGCTAAAAAACTTAGCTGACGCAGCCCGTCAAAACGGCAAAGGCAAAGGGCATAAAGCGTCCTTGCCTTTGCTGTGCGTTGTTGTGTCGAGGCTATTTGTCGAGCTTCCACGTCACGCCGTCCTTGGTGTCCTTCACCTCGAAGCCGGCTGCGGCGAGTTCGTCTCGTATCTTGTCCGACGTGGCCCAGTCTTTGTTCTTCTTGGCCTGTGCGCGCAGTTCGAGTACCATATCGACGACCTTGCCGAAGGCGTTCTCCCGAGCGGAGGAGTTGTCGCCCTGCTCGCTTCTCAGTCCGAGGATGTCGAAGATGAAGATGCGCTGCACGTCGGCAATCTCCTGTATGTCCTCTGCCGAGAGTTGTGACTTGTGGTCGAGCGCGCTGTTGACGACGTGGCATGTTTCGAAGAGCACGGAGATGACGGCTGGCGTCATCAGGTCGTCGTTCATCGCGTCATAGCACCGCTGGCGAAGTTGGGCGACAAACTCGTGCGACTTCTCGTCGCTGGCGCTGGCGGCCTGCACGCGGGCCAGGTCGCTGACGCTGTCCATGAGGCGCTTGTAGCCCTTCTCGGCGGCCTGCAGGGCCTCGTTGCTGAAATCGACCGTGCCACGGTAGTGGGCCGAGAGGGTGAAGAAGCGGATGGTCATTGGGCTGTAGGCTTGCTCCAGCATGGGGTGTGTGCCTTTGAAGAGCTCTTCCAATGTGATGAAGTTACCGTAAGACTTACCCATTTTCTGTCCGTTCACGGTCAGCATGTTGTTGTGCATCCAATAATGTACCATATCTTCCCCTTGGGAAGCTACGGATTGTGCAATCTCGCATTCGTGATGCGGGAAGATAAGGTCCATGCCGCCACCATGAATGTCGAAGTGCTCGCCCAAGTATTTCTTTCCCATGGCTGTACATTCGGCGTGCCAGCCGGGGAAGCCGTCGCTCCACGGGGAAGGCCAACGCATGATGTGTTCCGGTTGCGCACATTTCCAGAGGGCAAAGTCTGCGGGGTTGTGCTTCTCGCTCTGTCCGTCCAGTTCGCGGGTGGTGTTGAGAACATCATCCAGGTTGCGTCCGGAGAGCTTGCCGTAGTGATGGTCCTTATTGTATTTTTCTACATCGAAATAAACGGAACCTTCACTTTCGTAGGCATATCCGTTCTTCAATATCTCCTTTACAAGTTCTATCTGTTCGATGATGTGGCCGCTGGCATGTGGCTCGATACTGGGAGACAGCACATTCAATGTATCCATCGCCTTATGATAGCGGTTGATGTAGTACTGTGCCACTTCCATTGGTTCCAGTTGTTCCAGACGGGCTTTTTTCGCAATCTTGTCTTCACCTTCGTCGGCATCGTGCTCCAGATGGCCCACGTCGGTAATGTTGCGGACATAGCGCACCTTGTAGCCGATGTGCGTCAGGTAGCGGAACAGCAGGTCGAAAGTGATGGCAGGGCGTGCATGTCCCAAGTGCGGGTCACCGTACACGGTCGGTCCGCAGACATACATGCCTACATGCGGTGCATGCAGCGGTACGAACAGCTCTTTTTTTCTATTTAAAGTGTTGTAAATGGTCAGTTGATGTTCCATAACAGTTGATTATTAGTTCTTTTAGGAGTACAAAGGTATAATAAATCTGTGAAAATCTATAATGATATTCTGTTTTATAAGAGTAAATGCAACGGATTTCACCTTCGTTTATTACTTTTGTATCCATGAAGTCAGATAAACGTGTATTGCTTGGCATGAGTGGCGGCACGGATAGTTCCGTGGCCGCCATGAGGTTGCAGGAAGCCGGTTATGAGGTGACTGGCGTGACTTTCCGTTTCTATGAGGCAGGAGATGAGACCGGGTATTTGGAAGATGCACGGGCTCTGGCCCTGAAGCTGGGGATGAAACACATTACCTATGATGCACGCGAGCTTTTCCGTTCGCGTATTATCTGCTATTTTGTGGAAGAGTATCTAAGGGGGCGTACTCCCGTTCCTTGCACGGTCTGCAATAATGAGCTGAAGTGGGCGCTGTTGGCTAAAATAGCCGATGAAAAGGGGATTTATTGGATTTCTACCGGACATTATGTGCGTAAAGTCTTGTCCGGAGGAAAGTATTATATAGCTCCTGCTGCAGATAAGGACAAAGACCAGACTTTCTTTCTGTGGGGATTGAAGCAGGACATCCTGCAGCGTATGTTGCTTCCGATGGGAGATATTACGAAAAATGAGGCGCGCTCGTATGCGGCGGAGCGTGGTTTCGGGCAGGTGGCTGCGAAGAAAGACAGTATAGGTGTGTGCTTTTGCCCTTTGGATTACCGTTCCTTTTTAAAGCGTGAGGTTCCTGAAACACTATTACCCGGTAAAGGTAGATTCGTCGATGAAAAGGGGAATTTCTTAGGATGGCATGAGGGCTATCCGTTTTATACCGTAGGGCAACGTAGGGGCTTGGGTATCCATCTGAACAAGGCTGTTTTTGTGAAAGAGACAAGAGTGGAAAGCAATGAAGTCGTTTTAGCTCCGCTCTCTTCCCTCTACAGGCAGGAAATGTGGCTGGGAGACTGGAACCTGGTGGAGAATAGTCGTGTGCTGGGTGCAAACGAGGTTATTGTGAAGATACGCTACCGTAAGCAGGCAAACCGGTGCAGGGTGACTCTTACGGTGGAAGGTCTGTTACGTGTCCGTCTGATAGAGCCGCTGGAATCCATTGCACCCGGGCAGGCAGCGGCTTTCTATGATAAGGACGGATACTTGTTGGGCGGTGGAATTATTCTCTGAACCTTACATTCGTTTTATAGCTTCTCGAACAAAAGATAGTAAATGTTGTTAATTTTATGAGACGTCTTTTTATGAGAAACTTTTAAAACGAACTGTAATATGAAAAGGATATATATTGTAATGTTGTTTGCTGCTTTAGCAACCATAACTTATGCTCAGACGGATGATAAAGGTTATCAGGAGGGAGCTTGGGTATTGAAAGGAGTGACTGGTCTTAATATGTCACAGACTGCCATGGCCAACTGGTCGGCAGGAGGTGAAAATTCCATTGCTGGAAATGCCTACTTGAATGCATCACTGACACACAAGAAAGGAAACTGGCTCTGGGTCACCAACATGGTGCTGGACTATGGCTTGTCCAAAACCAAATCTCAGGGGATGAGGAAAAGTAGTGATAAAATAGGGCTTTCCACTCAGTTGGGATATTCTACCGACAACGTCTGGTTCTATACGCTGATGGGTGATTTGAATACCCAGTTTGCCAAAGGATATGACTATCCCGACAAAGAGCACCAGATTTCCAATTTCTTTGCTCCTGCCTATTCGAATATCGCTCTGGGTATGGAATGGAGGCCTAAAAGTAACTATTCTCTGCTGCTTTCACCCGTTTCCACCAAGATGACTTTCGTGACTGATGATTATCTCTCCGATTTGGGTGCCTTTGGTGTAGACCCGGGTGACCACTTCAAGATAGAGGGTGGCGCTTTTGTGAAAGCCCGTGCTGAATTGCCCGTGATGGAGAATGTGAATCTGATTACTACGGCTGATTTCTTTACTCCTTACAGCAAAGATTTTGGAAACATAGATGTGAATTGGGATGTACTTATCAGCATGAAAATCAATAAAGTATTGTCGGCTACCATCAATACAACTCTGAAGTATGACAATGATGTGAAAACGTTTGATGACAATGGAGTGAAGAAGGGCGCCAAGGTGCAGTTTAAGGAAGTGCTGGGAATTGGGCTGGCATATAATTTCTAATCCTTGAGGCTGATTGTTGAAATGAAAAAGTAAAGTCAAAACGTACTGACTGATTTGTAAAACGCGGATTACGCAGATTACATGGATTTATTAATTTATCCGCGTAATTTGCGTAATCCGCGCTTGATTTTTATGATATAGTAATTTACCGGTTTAGTTCCAGCATTTCCTCTATATACTCCCTCGTGTTGCTGAGCCGGGGCACCTTATGCTGTCCGCCGAGTTTCCCCTTGCTATCCAGCCAGTCATGGAAGAGGTTGGGGCGGGCAACGATGATTTCCAGCGGTTGCAGCGCCAGATTATTCTGCCTTTTAGCCTCGTAGTCGGAGTTCACCTCTTTCAGGGTATCGTCCAATACTTTGGCGAACTTCTCCAGGCTGTCCGGCATTTGTGCAAACTCTATCAGCCACTGGTGGCGGCATTTGGCATGCTTGTCCATAAACACGGGAGCAGCAGAGTAATCTACTACTTGTGCACCGGTCTCGGCACATGCCCTGGCAAGTCCTCTTTCCGCGTTATCCACAATCAGTTCTTCGCCGAACGCGTTGATAAAGTGCTTGGTACGTCCGGTGATGACGAACTTATAGGGGTTCTTCGATGTGAACTTCACCGTATCTCCAATCATATATCGCCACAAACCGGCAGAAGTGGAGATTACCATGGCGTAGTTTTTGTTCAGCTCCACCTCCTCGAGGCAGAAGGTACGCGGATTCTCCTTGCCTACATCTTCAAGCGGGATGAACTCGTAGAAGATACCGTAGTCAATCATCAGCAACATGGCAGGGTCGGCAGGGTCGTTCTGCGTGCCGAAGTAGCCTTCGGAGGCGTTATAAGTCTCTACATAATGCATCTTGCTGCTGCGGATCACGTCTTTGTATTGCTCGCGGTAGGGAGTGAAGGCAACGCCGCCGTGGAAGAATACCTCCAGGTTGGGCCATATCTCTTCGAGGCTCTGCTTTCCCGTCTTTTCCAGTATATGTTTGATGAGTACAAGCATCCAGGACGGTACACCGGAAAGGTTGCTTACATTTGCATGGATGGTTTCGCGGGCAATGGCCTCCATTTTGGGCTCGAAGTGCTCCATCAAGGCTGTCTGCTTGCTGGGTACGCGGACAAAGTTTACCAGTGGGTTGATATTTTCTATGAGGATGGCGGAGAGGTCGCCTACAAGACTGTGGTTGGTGTTCAGGTTGGGAGCGTGGCTGCCTCCAAGGATAAGCCCTTTACCGGAAAAGAAGCGACTTTCGGGATTCTGTCCCAGATAGATGGCAACGGCATCCCGGCCTCCCTTGTAATGCGTGTCGTGCAAGGACTCCCGGCTGACGGGCAGGAACTTGCTCTTGTCGTTGGTGGTACCCGATGATTTGGCAAACCAACGTATTTCCGAAGGCCAAAGCAGATTTTGCTCACCGGCACGCAGGCGGGTTACATAAGGTTTTACTTCTTCGTAAGTTTGTATGGGAAGGCGCTTCTTGAAATCTTCATAAGTACGGATAGAGGCATAGTCATGCTTCTTTCCCCATTCCGTGTTTGCCGCTGTCCGGACGAGGCGCTGCAGTACAAGCTGTTGCAATTCACCGGCATGGCTGGTGTATTGTTCGATTTCTTTCAGACGGGGAGCAAAATATACCTTATTCAGAAACTTTGTAATATTCATCGTTCTTTGTGAAATCTTATTTTAAACCGCAAAAATAATCTTATTTATCGGCATCTCTATCTTTTTTCTCTTTTTTTTCTATCTTTACGGACCTATAGAACAATAATTCAAACAAAAATATCATGAGAATAGGTATTTTGACTTCAGGAGGCGACTGTCCCGGCATCAACGCTACCATTCGCGGTGTATGCAAAACAGCTATCAACCATTATGGAATGGAGGTAATTGGCATTCACAGCGGTTTTCAGGGGCTGCTGACCAAGGATGTGGAGTCGTTTACCGAAAAGTCCTTATCTGGTTTGCTGAACTTGGGAGGTACGATGCTCGGTACTTCGCGCGAGAAGCCCTTTAAGAAGAACGGCGTGATGTCCGGCGTGGACAAACCGGCACTGATAGCGCGGAATATCGAAGAGATGGGGCTTGATTGTGTAGTCTGTATCGGCGGGAACGGTACGCAGAAGACAGCCGCCAAACTCTCTGCTATGGGGCTGAACATTGTGTCTGTACCTAAAACCATAGACAACGATATTTGGGGAACTGATTTCTCCTTCGGATTCGATTCTGCCGTCAGCATTGCTACGGATGCCATCGACCGGTTGCACAGCACGGCCAGCTCGCACAAACGGGTGATGGTGATTGAGGTGATGGGGCACAAGGCAGGTTGGATAGCCTTATACTCCGGTATGGCAGGCGGTGGTGACGTGATTCTGATTCCGGAGATTCCCTATAATATCCACCGTATCGGAGAAACGATTCTGAATCGGCTGAAGAAAGGAAAGCCTTACTCCATCGTGGTGGTAGCCGAAGGTATACAGACGGACGGGCGGAAGCGTGCCGCCGAGTATATCGCTCAGGAGATAGAGTATGAGACGGGTATCGAGACCCGTGAGACTGTGTTGGGTTATATTCAGCGAGGCGGCTCACCCACACCTTTTGACCGTAACCTTTCCACACGTATGGGCGGACATGCCACGGAACTGATTGCCAACGGGCAGTTCGGGCGGATGATTACCTTAAAGGGAAATGAAATAGCTTCTGCACCGCTGGAGGAGATTGCGGGCAAGTTGAAGCTGGTGACGGAAGACAATGACTTAGTTGTCCAGGGGCGCAGGATGGGAATCTGTTTCGGCTAATTTTTCTTGTGAGGATTCTTCAACAGCTTCTGCCATGGGATTTTCTTCTGTGGCGGTTTCTGTTGCATGGCTCCGCTCCTTGGCTGCCTGGACTTCCTCCTTGAAAGCGGCATCCTTAATTTTTTTCAATGCCATCTGTGCCGCATTTTGTTGCGACTCCTTCTTGGAATAACCGGTGCCGGTACCTGCCGATATCCCTTCGATGCGGACTTCGGTGTGGAACATCGGATTGTATTCTTCGTCGAGAAACTGCTCGATAAGCTCGAATGACACCTCCATTTTGTTCTTCTGGCTCCATTCGATGAGTTTTGACTTGAAGTTGACCTCTTTGCGAGACATCTTGTCGAGGTCGATATAGTTTTTGAAAATCTTCTCTTCCATGAACTGCTTGCAGCGGTCGTAGCCCTGGTCCAGATAAATGGCGCCGATGAAGGCTTCGAATGCATTGCCGTACATGTAGCTGTTGTGGGATGAGGAGCGGGTGGAGTATTTCACCAGTTTGTCCAGTCCGATTTCCACGGCCAGTTTGTTGAGTGTTTCCCGCTGTACAATTTTGGAACGGGTATTGGTAAGGAAACCTTCGCGGCGTCCTTCGAAATGGCGGTAGACAATATCTCCTACAATGGCGTCGAGGATAGCATCGCCCAAGAATTCCAGCCGTTCGTTGTTGATGGGACGTCCTTTTTCGGAGCGCATGGAGATGGATTTATGCAGCAAAGCCTGCTGATAGACCTTGATGTTGCGAGGGAAGAAGCCGAGAATTCTGTAAAAACAAAAATAAGACTCTCTATCCTTGCGGAACAAGAGCCTTATTTTATCTATTTGGTTACGTAACACGACCTTATTATTCTGCGTATTTCTTGAAAATGACACACGCATTATGACCACCGAATCCAAAAGTATTGGACAAAGCTACGTTCACTTCGCGCTTTTGTGCTTTGTTGAACGTGAAGTTCAGGTCATAGTCGATGTTTTCGTCGTTATCACCCTCTTCGTGGTTGATGGTCGGAGGAACAATGCCATTCTTGATGGCGAGGATGCTTGCAATGGATTCTACCGCACCGGCAGCGCCCAGCAAGTGGCCGGTCATGGATTTTGTCGAACTGATGTTCAACTCATACGCATGCTGTCCGAATACCTCTTTGATTGCTTTTGCTTCCGAAATATCACCTACGGGAGTAGATGTACCGTGAACATTGATATAATCTACTTCTTCGGGTTTCATTTCTGCATCTTCCAACGCATTCAGCATCACTAACTTGGCTCCCAAACCTTCGGGGTGAGAGGCTGTCAAGTGATGAGCGTCGGCAGACATTCCTACGCCGGCAACTTCCGCATAGATTTTGGCACCGCGTGCCTTGGCGTGTTCCAGTTCCTCGAGAACGAGACAACCGCCACCTTCACCCATGATGAATCCGTCACGGCTTGCGCTGAACGGACGGGATGCAGTTTCGGGAGAATCATTGCGGGTTGACAATGCATGCATGGCATTGAAACCACCTACACCGCAAGCGGCGATGGCAGCTTCCGAACCACCGGACACGATAACATTTGCCTTACCCAAACGGATGAGGTTAAACGCATCGGCAATAGCATTTGTGGAAGTGGCACATGCAGAACAAGTTGCGTAGTTGGGACCATGGAAACCATACATGATGGAAATTTGTCCGGCAGCAATGTCCGAAATCATCTTGGGGATGAAGAACGGATTGAATTTGGGGCCGTTTTCCTTACCGGTCAGGGCATAGTTGCCCGCCTCTTCTTCGAATGTACGGATGCCACCGATACCGGCGCCGAAGATGACACCGATTCTGTTTAAATCCTCATTTTCGACGTCAAGCCCAGAGTCACCTACCGCTTCTTTGGCTACTGCAATGGCATATTGTGTGTACAAGTCCATCTTGCGGGCCTCTTTGCGGTCTATATATTTGGTAGCATCGAAGCCTTTTACTTCGCATGCAAACTGAGTCTTGAAAAGCGATGCATCGAAATGAGTAATAGGTCCTGCTCCACTAACCCCATTCACAAGATTTTCCCAGAATTCGGGAACACTGTTGCCAATGGGAGTAATGGCGCCGAGACCTGTTACTACAACTCTTTTTAATTCCATGTTATAAACGAATGGATAAGATTACTTAGCGTGTTCTTCGATGTAAGATACAGCATCACCTACAGTACCAA
>OHLC01001161.1_pt1 | contig 10900 bp, 10 predicted proteins | sample 1568981 | NCBI WGS metagenome assembly OHLC01 (sample SAMEA3879510, study PRJEB24766) | human gut metagenome | biome: human-associated habitat; feature: feces | place: USA | collected 1985/1987 | reverse complement strand
GATAAACGCTGAAGGCATCTAAGCGTGAAGCCCCCCTCAAGATGAGATATCCCATAACATAAGTTAGTAAGACCCCTTGAAGACGACGAGGTAGATAGGCAGAAGGTGGAAGTGTGGTGACATATGGAGCTGATCTGTACTAATAGGTCGAGGGCTTAACCAAGAGAAAAGGTTAAGACGGTTTGGATAGAACAAAGAGAGTTATTCTTAAGAGTAATCGGATGAAAGAATTTTAATGTGCAGTTTTGAAAGAGCAATATGAAATATAATGTATTCAGGCAGGTCGCAAGACCTGTTTTTTTGTGCGTTTTCATACTAAATGTGGGTTTGAAAAGAGTAATAATGGATGCTACAATTAGCATAACTTTGAATTAAGTTATTACATATGAGGGGAGAGAATGAATGTATCAGTGTCCTAATTGTGGCGGACGGTTAATTTTTGATATATCGTCACAGTCGATGTTATGTGAGCATTGTAATACACATTATAATCCATATAAGCTTGGAGAAGGAAATTCGGCTGAAGAAAATAAGGAATATGATGTTACGGTATTCAAGTGTCCGCAGTGTGGCGGTGAAATTATGAGTACAGATAATACGATTGCTGATTTCTGCAGCTTCTGTGGAGCATCTACAGTTCTGGAAAGCAGAATTTCCAAAGAACTCCGTCCGGGATATATTATTCCGTTCAGCAAAACCAAGCAGGATTGTAAGAATCAATATAAGAAGATGATGAAGCGTGCATGGTTTGCACCTAAGGAATTAAAAGATGAAAAATATATTGATGGTTTCAGGGGAATCTATATGCCATACTGGGCTTATCATGTATCACAGAAAGGTCCTGTTGTATTAAGAGGAGAGAAAAGCAAAAGACGGGGAGATTACATTTATACGGATCACTTTAATATTAACGGTGATATGGACTGTCAGTATAAGGGAATATCGTTTGATGCGTCATCTTCATTTGATGATAATATAAGTGAGGCGATTGCACCGTATGATGTTAAGAATATGGCGGGATTTACGCCGGCATTTCTTAGCGGATTTTATGCTGATACGGCAGATGTAGGGTGTGATGTTTATATGAATGATGCAATTGATATGGCTGGTGAAGAGACATATGATTATGTATCCAATAATATCCCGCTCGGAGGGGTATCACTTCATGAAACAGAAAGTACTATTAAATCAAAATGTAATGCGGTAATCGAGTCTGTTGACAGGACATTGTATCCAGTGTGGTTTCTGTCGTATAGGAACAGGGACAGAGTTGCATATGCAACGGTCAATGGTCAGACTGGAAAAGTATCGGCAGATTTACCGGTTTCTATTGGCAGATATTTTGCTGGGTCAGCACTTCTGGCTGTTCCGATATTTATATTACTTAATATGTTCTTCACATTAAGACCGAAGGTAACACTTAATGTTGCAGCTGTAATAGCACTGATTACAATTATATTGTATGTGTATGAACTGGGAAAAATAAAGAGACGGGACCAGAAGCTTGATGACAGAGGCTCATGGGAAGAATCAAAGCTTTCCAGCCGCAGATATAAAGCCGGAACAGATAATGATAATCTGGCAAAACAGATGGCTGATGGCAAAAATAATGCAAGGATTAACAGAGTAAGTAAGAAAGAAAAAAATAAAATGGCACCATTGTTAAAGGTTGTTGTTATATTTGCAATATGCATGGTTGGAATTCCTAATTTTATGTTTGCTTTTTCTTTATTCAGTGCAGTATTTTCAGTGGGTTCTTCTTTTTTCGTCAGTGCGGCATGCTTTGCTATAGGCGTTATTATTACGCTTAGTAATTGCAGGACATGTAAAGAAGTATCAGGAGGAAAAAATGTGCCGGGAAGTGTAGGTGCACTTGTAGCATTGGCTGTTTCAACACTGATTCTGCTTATTAATCCGGTATCTGACCTTTTTTATTATGGTGCAGTTATATTTGTGCTTGCTTCGCTGATGTTTACACTTGTTGAGCTTATTAAGTATTACAATGTGCTTGCAACAAGAAGACTGCCACAGTTTGATAATTATAAGGGAGGTAATGATAATGCGTAGGAAAATAACATTTTTACTGACCTTTCTTGTAGCAGTTCTAATTATCGCATTGGCAGGAAGCAGAGTATACGCTGATACAGGCTATGAGGTTGAAGATTATGCTAATCAGGATTTCTGTTATGTTAATCAGGATACAGGCTATGAAGCAGTGATTGTTGATGATGCATTTCTTTTATCAGTTGCTGAGAAGAACATGCTTCTGGATAAGATGAAATTAATTACCACTTATGGTAATGTTATGTTTAACTCTATAAGCTATAACAGCACTTCGACAGAGAGTTATATTAAGTCTCTGTACAGAGAAAAATATGGCTCTGAGAGCGGAACGATATTCGTTATTGATATGGATAACAGAAATATATGGATACATAGTAATGGTGCTATAAACAGGACAATTAATAAGGCATATGCAGAAACAATTACTGACAATGTGTATACTTATGCATCTGATGCAGACTATTATATATGTGCGATGAAGGTGTATGAGCAGGAATATACGCTGCTTCAGGGAAGAAAGATTGCACAGCCAATGAAATATATAAGTAATGCATTGCTTGCGGTTGTTATTGCAGTTGTCATTAATTATATAATTGTGCGTGTGTACTCCTCAAAGAGGAAGGCATCAACAAAGAGCCTTATGAATGGATTGTTTGAGTACAGGGCATTTAATAATTGTAATGTTGTATTTACACATCAGACAAAAACATATTCTCCACGAGAATCAAGTTCTGGTGGTTCGTCAGGCGGAGGTGGCGGAGGAGGCTCATCCGGCGGCGGTGGAGGAAGCGGCGGCGGCCACAGCTTCTAATACGGTGGGCGTTTAGGAACAGTGTAAATCAAGACAGAGAAACCTTTTTGAGTTTTCTCTGTCTTTTTTTAGTGAAACAGTTTACAATACATTTATATCAAAATGTAGTGAGGAACTGATAATGAACAGAATTCTGATTGTTGAAGACGATAAAGATATAAGCAGGGAGCTTAAGGAGCTGCTGGAAAATTCAGGGTATGAGGCAGAGGTTCTGTCTAATTTTAAAAATGCATGTGACAGTATTATTGCTGCAGAGCCAGACCTGGTTCTGCTAGATATCAATATTCCGTATATGAATGGGGAAATGCTTTTGCAGCAGTTAAGGAGTAAATCAGATGTGCCGGTTATCATGGTTACAAGCAGGGATTCCGAGGCTGACGAGGTGCTTTCCATGAGTTATGGGGCAGATGATTATATAACCAAGCCGTATAATCCGACAATACTGCTCTTAAGGATTAATGCGGTATTTAAGAGGCTTGGTGCGAAGTCAGATAATACAACAACTTACCGTGGAATGGAAATACTGCCACACAAGGGTGTTATTAAGTATAAGGATGACGAGATAACTCTTACTAAAAATGAAATGACAATATTCATGTATCTGTTATCACACAGGGAGCATATAGTTTCAAGAGATGAGCTTATGACTGAGCTGTGGAACAATGAGGAGTATCTTAATGACAATGCGCTGACTGTGAATATAAGCAGATTAAGAGGCAGATTTAAAGATATTGGCATGGAAGATGTTATTGAGACAAGAAAGGGACAGGGATATATTCTTGTATGAAATTAGGAAAATATATTAAAGACAGACTGTATTCAGTGTGTATATTTGCGGCAATGCTTATCATAAGCGCACTTATGATGGCAGCCTTCAAGGTGTCTGTCCAGCTGATAATTGCAGAGATATTTATAATGACAATATGCTATATTGCGGTTGTGCTGGCAGATTATTACCACAGAAAGAAGTTCTATGACGAACTGGAGATTAACATAGCTGCACTTGAAGAAAAATATCTTATTACAGAGACACTTGTCAGGCCGGCTTTCTATGAAGGGCAGATTTTCTATGATTCTGTGAGTGACATAGACAGGTCGATGACGGAGAATGTTAAACGATACAGGCTGGGAATGGAGCAGTTCAAAGAGTATGTTGAAATGTGGATTCATGAGATAAAACTACCGATAGCCTCACTTACACTCATGCTTCATAATAACATGGATAAATGTGATAAAGAATTTGCGGACAGGATGAATACGCAGGTTCGCAGGATTAATAACTATATTGAGCAGATTCTTTATTATGTGAGAAGCGAAAATGCAGAAAAAGACTATATAATTAACGATGCCAGACTGTCTAAGATTATAAGTAATGTAGCATTAAAGAATAAGGATGATCTGCTTGAAAATGATATCACATTTGAAGTGAGCAATGCAGACAGGATTATTCTTACAGATGCAAAGTGGATGGAATTCATGCTTAACCAGATAGTGAATAACAGCATAAAGTACAAGGATAAAACAAAGGTAGAGCCTTATATTAAGATGTCGGCAGCAGAGGATAAAAAATGTGTTGTTCTAGAAATACTGGATAATGGGATTGGTATAAATGCGTCTGATTTGCCGAGAGTTTTTGACAAATCATTTACAGGGGAGAATGGAAGAGAGTTCTCCAAGGCAACAGGAATGGGACTTTATATTGTAAAGAAGCTGTGTGACAAGTTAGGACATGCCATAACCATTGAGTCGGTAAAGGGCGAATATACACGGGTGAAGATTACATTTTACAAGAATGATTTCTATAAGGAGATAACAGACAGCAATGAAAGTGGCAGTATGTGATGACAACAGAGAGTTCTGTGAGAAGGAACGGACGACTATAAAAGATGTATTTAAGCAGTATTTTCAGGGAGAAGATTGTCAGGTGGATATCTACAATGACGGTCAGACAATTATTAGTAATTATTCAGACAATGCTTATGATATGGTATTTCTTGATCTTGAACTGGGCGATGAGAATGGATTTGATATTGCGGAACAGATAGTATTAATGAATAATGACGCAATTATAATATTTGTTACATCTCATGAGAATCTGGTTTATGAAGCATTCAGATTCAGACCGCTTGGGTATATAGTTAAAGACAGATTTGACCGTGAATTTACAAGAATGATGGTAAAGATAGTTGATAAACTGATAAAGATGAGGCAGGTAATAGAACTGGGTGGAGAGAAATTCTATGTTGACAGGGTTGTTTCAATTGCAACGCAGAAAAGGAAGATATGTGTCAAAAGTCTTAAAGGAGAAATATTATTGGCAGATTCATATACCAGGCATGTTGCAGAGCTTGAAAAATATGGATTTGTGCAGTCAAGCAAGGGAGTGCTTATTAATATGAAATATATTAAGTGCATTGATGAAGATAACGATGTATTTGTGATGTATAATAACGAGCGTGTTCCTATAAGCAGGCGCAGGAAGAAAGATGTCATAGAAGAATACAGAAAATTCATGTTTGATAATAACAGGTAGGAAACAGGTATGATGGATATAATTAATATAGTGCTTACATGTGTATTCCTGTGTGTAATGAATACAGGTGTAATATTTATTATGGACAAGATAAGGAAGCTGACGGGAGATAATATAATACATGTGATTAAGATGGTTCTGTTAGTGGGTGCAGGGGCAGCAGTCTATATAATGACATATTATGGAATCAATCCATGGGTGATAATGGAACTAATGATTATCATTGCCATTCTGATTGTACAGTATATAGAACAGATAACAATTAAGGTACTACTGGAAATATCACTGATAAATTGTATCGGCATAGCCATATTATCTGCTAATCAGGCTGATATAATAGCAATATGTATCGTATATCTGATTGTGGAATTATATATGTTTGTAGTCTATCTGTCTGCAGTAATTATAAAATACAGGGAATTGGATAATCTGGAAATGATGTTCATACAGATATGTGTAAGTTCAGTGCTGGCGGGATTATTCTTTGGAACAGGCATATATGACACATATAATTATGGGGTAGAGACCGCTGGAATATTAATTGTGACAGTTTTAACATTTGAAATAATCGGACATTGGATGCAGGACTTTTTTAACAGGACAGAGGAGATTAATAAAAGGATAGAATATGCTAACGAACAGTTTGAGGTTGAACGTGTCCAGAAAATGTATGAAGAAAGCAGAAAGTTAAGACACGACCTTAAGCAGTGCCTGACTTCTGCAATTGGTTATATGGATGACAACAATTATGATAAGGCAGAAGATTTCTTAAAGAATATTATGAGTGAGAAAATCAATTCATATGCTTATAGAAAATACTGTGATAATAGAACGCTCAACTATATTCTTAATGATAAGAATGATAAATGTGAAAAGCAGAATATAGCATTTACATGTATGGTACTTGGTCAGGTTGGACTGATTGATGATATAGATATGTGTATTCTTGCCGGAAATGTAATTGATAATGCCATTGAGGCAGCAGCAAAATGCAGTGATCCGTATGTCAATGTTGAGATAACAAGCAGAGGTGGAATATTTATGGATGTGGAAAATCCTGTTAAAGAAACATTTCTTAACAGAAAGAATCCGTTCCTGACTACTAAGCTTGATAAGAATAATCATGGAATTGGTACGAAGAGCATAAGGGATATTGTTGCCAAATATAATGGGGAAATCAGGTATGAGGAAAAGGAAGGAAAGGTAACATGTCATATATTCCTTTCGACCAAATATGTTAAGAAAGATAAAGAATAATTACCACTTGTGTCAAAAAACGACCGCTTGTGCATATGCTATTGAAAACAAGTGAATAGGGAATTACATTAAGACTGTACATTGATGGATGTACAGTCTTTTTAGTATAAGGAGAAGATATGAAGAAGAAAATAAAGAGTGCAGTAATAAGTATAGTTGTTATAGCAGTATTATTATTGGCAATTCTAATTGGTGTTAAGAATGGTACACTAGATAAGCTGACAAAAGAAATGCCGACACTTGCAACAAATCAGGCAGAGACAGAAAAGGCAACGGTAAATGCGAGAAATAATTCTACAGAAAGTAAACCTTATGATGGAATCGAGGTTGCTGAATATGGAGAAGAGTTTGTAATACGTAGAAAAATAGATGGCCGTAAGTACGACGAAAATGATAGAACTACATATAATATATATCATGTAAAAGTTAATGATTGCAAGATATCGAGACAGTGTGATTTTGATATTAACAGGTTGGATTTTGGATTGGATAATAAGAAAAAAAGTTTGGATGAAAACAATAATTTTATATCAGATTTTTATTATGCAACAGTAGAATTGGAGATAACAAAGGATATTGATGATAATGATGTGATGGATTATATGAATGTTTTTCAGACGACTTGGTCTATATTAAAATTGAATAGCGATGGAACAACACAGTCATTTAAAACTAGTGCATGTGTTGGCTCTGATGCGGAAACTAATCAAATTGGAAAAACAAATTTTAGCTTTGAAAAAGGAGAAACAAGAACATTAACATTATATTATATATTGTCGGATGAAGAAGTCGAAAATGATAAACTTGTTATAAGTTTTAGCCTTAAAAATTCACCATTTATAGGTCCATTAGCAATCGTACATGAACCATAAGCAAATTAAATAAGTTTTTTAAAACAAGATAATTACCACTTGTGCAAAAAAACGACCGCTTGTGCATGGGCTATTGAAATTGATAAATATAAAAGATACATTGAAGCAGACAGGTACTTATGTATCTGATTAAAATCTAAGGAGGATTTCTTTATGGATTTAAAGAAACTAACAGGAAAGCTGACAACAATAGTTGCAGCAGGAGCAATGGTAATGTCAATTGGTGGTGGTGTAGTGTGGGCTAATAATTGCAAAGATGAGTATGCCCATATGTCATTTGATGAATCTGCGGGGGAGTATCTGGATTATACGTCTAGTAGATTGAAAGAAGATACATCATGTGGATATATCAAAGGTATAGAATCATCGAACGGATATTCTTTTAATGCAACACTTGTTGGGGTGGATGAAACGGGATATTGTGAAGATTTTGAATTGATTGATTATGATGTTAATCCAGGAGATGAGATATGGATGTATAACTATGTCAAAGAAAATGGATATAATTATGCTGCAGTAAAGTGTGAGAGTAATACAGGGGATGATTACTCAGTTGGATTTTTATGGAGTCCAGATAGTGTCTAAAGTTTAATTAAATTATTTATTAGAAAGAAGATTGTATATCATAATATATATACAATCTTTTTTCTAAAAGGGAGCAGATATGAAGAAAAAAATAAAGAGTGCAGTAATAAGTATAGCAGTTATAGCAGTATTATTATTGTCAATTCTAATAGGGGTTAAGAATGGTACGCTAGATAAGCTGACAAAAGAAATGCCGACACTTGAAACAAAACAGGAAGAGACAAAGAAGTCAGCAGAAAATGAGTCTCAAAAAAATGAAAGCAGTAACTCTGTGAGAATAAGAAATTCTAGCAGAAGAGATATAGCAAATGTTGGTCAGCAGTTTGAATTAAGAAATAATGACGTAAAATATACATATGATGAGAATAATCGAGAAACTTATAATGTATTTTATATAACTGTTAAGAGCGTCAATATTTCTAGACAATGCGACTTTGATATTAATAGAATTGATTTCGGATTGAGTACAAAAAGAGATAGTATGGATAATAATGATAATTTTATATCGGATTACTATTATATGACGGTTGAATTGGAAGTAACCAAGGATATTAATGACAATGAAATGTTTGCAGATGATTATAATAATTTACAAACATTATGGACTAGTGTTAAGGTTAATAAGGACGGTACATATAATAAAATTAAGGATTATGAAAATGTAGGGTCAAGTTCAGACAATACTCATGGAAATGTACATTTTGAAAAGGGTGAAACTAAAACAATAACATTATACTATCTTATAACAGATGAAGAATTTGAGAATGAAACATTAGCAATAGATTTTCATTATTATGGGTCACCATGCAAAGGAACATTAGCAATCGTACATGAACCAGAAGAAAATTAAATCAGCTAATCTTTTTAGTAAATAATTACCACTTGTGTCAAAAAACGACCGCTTGTGCATATGTTCTTGAAAAGAAGTGAATAGGGAATTACATTAAGACTGTATGTTGATGAAATTCAATGTACAGTCTTTCTAGTATAAGGAGAAGATATGAACAAGAAAATAAAAAGTGCAGTAATAAGTATAGCAGTTATAGCAGTATTATTATTGGCAATTCTAATAGGGGTTAAGAATGGTACGCTAGATAAGTTGACGAAAGAAATGCCGACACTTGCAACAAGTCAGACAGAAACGGAGAAGTCAGCAGAAAACGAGTCTGAAAAAAATGAAAGCAGTAGCAACTCTGCTAGGGTAAGAAATTCTAGAAAAAGAGATATAGTAAATATAGGACAGGAGTTTGAATTAATAGATTGGGATATAAGGTATGGATATGATGAAAATAATAGAGATACATATAATGTTTTCAATGTAACCGTAAAGTCAGTAGATATATCAAGAGAATGTGATTTTGATATAAAAAGGATTGATTATGGTTTGACAAATAAAAAAGACAGCATGGATGATAATAATAATTTCATATCAGACTATTATTATGTAACTGTGAAATTAAATGTTAACAAAGATATTAATGATCATGATGTACCGCCTGATGGAGAAATAAGTATGTTCCAGACAATGTGGTATATAGGAAAGATAGATAGCAATGGAACATTACAGCGTATCAGTAATAGCGGAGCTGTTGGTTCAGATGTACCGGATAAGCATGGAAATGTATATTTTGAAAAAGGGGAAACTAAAGCAATAACATTGTATTTTCTAATAACTGATGAAGAATTTGAAAATGAAACATTAGCAATAGATTTTCATATTTATGGGTCACCGGATAAAGGAACATTAGCAATCGTACATGAACCAGAGACAAATTAGATAGGGCATTTTCATGAAATATTTACCACTTGTGTCAAAAAACGACCGCTTGTGCATGGACTATTGAAATTGATAAATATAAAAGATACATTGAAGCAGACAGGTACTTATGTATCTGATTAAAATCTAAGGAGGATTTCTTTATGGATTTAAAGAAACTAACAGGAAAGCTGACAACAATAGTTGCAGCAGGAGCAATGGTAATGTCAATTGGTGGTGGTGTAGTGTGGGCTAATAATTGCACAGATACTGAAGTTAGAATGTCATTTAATGAGGCAGAGGGAGAGTATCTACATTATACAAGTGGTAGAATGAAACAAGATACATCTTGTGGATATATAAAAGGAGAATCTTCTTCTAATGGGTATTCATTTAATGCATCACTTGTTGGTTCTGATAGATATAGTAATTATTATGAAGATTTTGATTTGATTGATTATGATGTTTTTCCAAGTGATGAGATATGGATGTACAATTATGTAAAAGAAAATGGATATAGTTATGCAGCTGTTAAATGTGAGAGTAATACAGGAAGTGAGTATTCAGTAAAATTTTTATGGAGTCCAGATAGTGTATAAAATCTGATTAAATTGTTTGTAAAAAAGAGATTGTATATCAGATAATAATATACAATCTCTTGATTAAAAAGGGAAAAAATGAAGAAGAAAATAAAAAGTGCAGTAATTAGTATAGGCATTATATCAGTATTGTTGTTGTCAATTCTAATAGGTGTTAAGAATGGAACAATAGATAAGCTGACAAAAGAAATGCCGACACTTGAAACAAAACAGGAACAGACAAATATACAAAATGAAAATCAAAACAATACAGGTAATGATTCTGCAAGAGAAGAAAACTTAAGTAAAAGAGATGTGGCGTATATAGGTCAGCAGTTTGAATTGAGGGATGATGATATAAGATATAAATATGATGAAAATAATCGGAAAACATATAATGTATTTTATATATCTGTTAGAACCGTTAATATTTCCAGAGAATGT
>OHLC01001148.1_pt1 | contig 10987 bp, 10 predicted proteins | sample 1568981 | NCBI WGS metagenome assembly OHLC01 (sample SAMEA3879510, study PRJEB24766) | human gut metagenome | biome: human-associated habitat; feature: feces | place: USA | collected 1985/1987 | reverse complement strand
TAAATTTTATTATTTTCAATTTCATCAGCATGGTTCAACTTTTAGTTCATTTTATAGTTCATTGTTAATTGAACCGCGTTGAACATGTTAATTAGTCTGTTATACCAGTTCAATTAGTTTAATTTATGTTTTTGAACTATATATCGAACTATAATTTAACTTCTCTTGTTTCAGTTCAATATGCGTTCAATTTTAGTCTTTATATTTTTGAAATTCCTTTTATTTATGCGGCTTTCTTGTCATTTCGCAGATTCTGTTTGTTCAATTTTAAGTTCAAAAAGCACATGTTTTCGTCGGAGATCAGACTCACATTGGACAATTCTGTCTGAGAAACTTTTTCTATGCAATCAAATTTACAGGCTTTTCCACGCCTTTTCTTTCCTTATTATCTCGTCAGATGATTTATTATGTGATATGAAACATATCATAATGTCGTTCTCTGACAAAAAATAAGTCCACTGCTTACTCCTTTTATAAATAATGCAGTGGACTTATCCGTTAATTTTATTCTTTTGTTATTCTGTAGTTTCGTTGCTCATCTGTACAATTTATATCGCATTGATTTTATTGTACGTTTTATTTCTCTGGATTTACAATTTTACCAGCAATTGCACACGCTGCTGCTGTTTTTGGTGATGCAAGGTAAATCTCTACCTTAGATGTTCCCATTCGACCAAGGAAATTTCTGTTATTTGTAGCTACTACACGTTCACCGTCGGTAAGGATACCTCCTGCACGTCCACAGCATAATCCACATCCGGGATGTGTGATCATTGCACCTGCTTCTGCCAGAGTATCCATAATTCCCTCTGCAATTGCCTGACAGTATATTTTACGACTTGCAGGAGTTACAATCAATTTAACGTAATCTGCTACCTTTTTGCCCTTTAACACCTCTGCTGCAGCTCTGAGATCCTCCAGACGGCCATTTGTACAGGAACCGATAAATACCTGATCTATTTCTGTTCCTTCAAGTTCACTTACATTTTTAATCTTATCTACCTGAGACGGACATGCCATAACCGGTACAAAATCCTCTGCGCGATAAGTGATTGTTTTCATATAGGTTGCATCTTCATCTCCTGTAAGGCTCTTCTGGAACTCATTCAACTCTATGTCACAATATTCTGCAGTTTTTTCATCCGGTGTAAACAGCGCACATTTTGCACCTGCCTCAATCGCCATATTTGCCATAGTCATACGGCTTGCTACTGTCATATTCTTTACTGTACTGCCGGTAAATTCAAGTGCTCTGTATGTTGCTCCATCAGCTCCCAGATCACCGATCAGACGCAGGATGATATCTTTGGACATAACATTTCCCGGAAGTTCTCCCTCGATCACAACCTTAATTGTCTCAGGAACTTTGATCCACATAGTTCCTGTTCCCAGAATACTTGCCATCTCTGTATATCCGATACCGGAAGAGAAAGCGCCTACACATCCGTAGGTAGTAGTATGGCTGTCTGTACCAAATACAATATTTCCCGGTTTTACATAACCTGCCTCTGTCATTAACTGGTGGCAGATTCCATCACTTCTGTGAACATTTTTCATGCCATATTTTCTGGCAAAAGCATCTCCCGCATGGAAATGTCTGGTATCATCTAACTGACTTGCAGGAACCAGATGGTCATATATGAGTACTGCTTTATCTGGATCCCAGAGCTTCGTAAAGCCCATTTCTTTAAACTTTTCTGCTACAAATGGAATAAATATATCATGAATCATAACCCTGTCTACATTGACCGTTACAATGTCTCCAGGCTTTACTGTTTTTCCAACATTGTTTCTTATAATTTTCTCAATAACTGTCTCGCCCATTTTCCTCTCCTTTCCAAATCAATCCAGCCCATTCAGTTTGCGCATGGCTTTTACAAGTCCGCCAGCCTGAATAATGCTCATCAGATTTTCCGGAAGAGAAGCAATCGGGTACTGTTTTCCATTGTAATCTACATGTTCATTCATTACCACAGTGATTTCATCACCTTCTTTGATATCATCATGAAGATCTGGCTGCTCGATCAGTAACAGACCATTATTAATAGAATTTCTGAAGAAAATTCTCGCAAAAGATTTGGCAATTACACACTGAATTCCCAGTGCTTTGATAATTTCCGGTGCCTGTTCTCTGGAAGAACCACATCCAAAGTTCTTTCCTGCAACAATAATGTCGCCTTTCTGAATCTGTCCTGCCAGTTCCGGACGCAGAGGACTGAATCCGTACTGTTTCATATCGTCGATTGTTTTCAGTGCGAGATATTCTGTTGGAATAATAATATCTGTATCAATGTCATCATCCAGAACCCACACTTTTCCTGTGAATTTTTCCATAATCTTACCTCTTATCTTCTATCTTCACTTGTAACTGTTCAGTACTTTCACAGTCACAAGTTAAAATTCATTCAAACGAATTGTGAATATCCGCTTTGCTACGCGACTCTATACCATACCGAATAACTACTCCGCAGTTTATCAGGATGAGCTTGCTCTCCTCCTGATACAAACAAATCTCCACCTGCTGTCTATTGCTTTTCGCAACCTTCGCAGGAAATTTACTTGATTCGGTTAAATGTTTCACGTGAAACATTTATAATTAGCACCACACTTCACTTGCCAGCGCAATCTTTCCTGTAATGGCAGATGCTGTAACAGTAGCTGCTGATCCCAGATATACTTTGGAGCTTGGGTGTCCTGCACGACCTTTGAAATTACGTGTTCCTGTACTGATCAGAACTTCGTTCTCACCGATCACACCCTGACAGCTTCCCCAGCATACACTGCAGTTCGGATTCATAACAATGGCTCCAGCCTCCATAAACGTGTCAATAAGCCCCTCTTTTAATGCCTGGCGGTAAATAGTCTGGCTTGCAGGCACAACGAGAAATCTGACGCCCTCAGCAACCTTCTTGCCCTTGATGATTTCTGCACCGACACGCAGATCTTCAATACGTCCGTTGTTACAGGATCCCAGAAATGCTTCATTGATTTCAATTCCGCAGGCTTCTTCTGCAGGCACAACATTGTCTACAAAATCAGGTTTCGCAACTACAGGACGGACTTTTGATAAATCAAATGTATATTCTCTCGCATAAACTGCATCCGGATCACTGTGATATACAGCCTTTGGCTCACGTCCATGTTCTTTCAGATATTCAATAGCTTTCTCATCTGCTTCAAAGATACCTGTCTTTGCACCGGCTTCTACTGCCATATTGCAAAGCGCCATACGATCACTGATACTGAGTGTTTTCGCACCCTCGCCTGTAAATTCCATTGCCTGATAGTTACATCCATTTGCTCCGATTTCCCCAATGATTGTAAGAATCAGATCTCTTGCGTAAACTCCTTCCGGAAGTTTACCTGTCAGATTAAATTTTACGCTCTCAGGAACCAGTACCCATGAAGTACCTGTTACCATACCATAAAGGAAATCTGTACATCCTACGCCTGTTCCAAATGCACCTAATGCACCGTATGAACAGGTATGGCTATCTGCACCAAAGATCAGTTCACCCGGACGGACATAATTCTCGATCATAACCTGATGGCAGACACCTTTTCCTTCCCAGAAATCAATGTTATGTTCTTTTGCAAAATCTCGCATCTTCTTCTGAGATGCTGCTGTTTTCGGGCTGTCAGATGGTACATTATGATCCACGATAAACACCAGCTTGCTTGTATCTGCAATGTGCGGATTTTTCAATTTATTGTTATACATATCAACCGTAAGATGTGTGGTTCCATCATTACTCATGAGACGATCGAGTTTAACTGTATGGATATCTCCCGGTTTTACGCTGTCAACACCTGCTGCCGCAGCAATAATCTTTTCTGCAATTGTCATTCCCATTTTACTTCTCCTCCTTGTTCAGAGATGCGATCAGACCACCCTGATTCAAAATATTCTGCATATATTCCGGAAGTTTTGTGCAGGAATATGTTTTTCCGTTAGCTTCAACTGTTCCCTCTGACATATGAAGAACCATCTTATCTCCGGTATTTACTTCGTCCGGAAGATCTTTGCAGACAATTACCGGCAGACCAATATTAATAGAGTTTCTGTAAAAGATTCGAGCAAAAGATTTTGCTACAACTGCCTGTACTCCCAACGCTTTCAGAACACCAGGCGCCTGCTCTCTGGAAGAACCACATCCAAAGTTTTCTCCACCTACCACGAAATCTCCCGGTTTTACTTTCTTTGAAAAATCCGGATCCAGAGATTCAAATGCATGACCTTTCATCTCATCCAGATTAGGAAGTAACAGATACTGTGATGCTATGATCTGGTCTGTATCCAGGTCATTATGAAATTTAAAAATTGTTCCTGTTTCCATAAAAACTGTTTCCTTTCTGTATCATTTTATCTTTTTACAATTTATCACTTGTCTCTCTTTAACGATTTAGTCAGATAAATTCTTTTCCTATTTTAGCACAAAAGACAGGAGATTGAAAACGCCTGTTTTCAATATTCCTGTCTTTTTTTACAATCGTTATTACATTAACTCTTTTAAAACAGAATGTCCAATTGTTCCCTCAGGCATTGGCACTCCAAAATTCTCCGCCACAGAAGCACCGATCACAGCAAAAGTATCTTCGTCTTTTATCGCACCGCCATTTTTCATTCTCTTTGAGTAAGCAATGAATGGTACATATTCTCTTGTATGGTCAGTTCCTGTATAAGTCGGATCATTTCCATGATCTGCAGTGAGAATAAGCAGATCATTCTCTCTCATTTCTTCTAACAACACACCCAGATTTTTGTCAAATTTCTCAATCTCTTTTCCGTAACCTTCCACATTTCTTCTGTGTCCCCATAATGCATCAAAATCTACAAGATTAACAAAACATAACCCTCTGAAATCTCTCTTGCAGATTTCAATTGTCTGCTCCATTCCATGTACAGAGCTGTCTGAATGATGAGTTTCTGTAATGCCTTCTCCGCAAAAAATATCATGAATCTTTCCAACACCGATCACATCAAATCCATGATCTTTCAACACGTTTAACGTGGTAAGTCCGGTGGGTTTCAATGCATAATCATGACGGTTACTGGTACGTTTAAATTCACCTTTTTTCTTACCAATGTACGGTCTTGCAATAACTCTGCCAACTCTCCATTCATCCTTCATGGTAATTTCTCTTGCAATTTCACAGCAGCGGTACAGATTCTGAAGATCAAAAGTTTCTTCATTTCCGCAAATCTGAAGAACAGAATCTGCTGAAGTATAAACAATCATTGCACCCGTCTGAATCTCCTCTTCGCCCAGTTCCTCAATAATCTCCGTTCCGCTTGCGCTCTTGTTTCCTATCACTCTTTTTCCGCATCTTTTCTCCAGTTCTGCGATCAGTTCCGGCGGGAATCCTGTTTCTGTAAAGGTTTTAAATGGTTTTTCTGTTTTGATTCCCATCATCTCCCAGTGTCCGGTCATCGTATCTTTTCCGTTGCTCGCTTCCCGCATCCGCATGAAGCGCCCCTCGGGAGACTCGACGCCTTTCATATCTCCGCCGCACTTTAAGTTCAGAAACCCAAGCCTGCGAAGATTCGGAATATTCAAAGTTTTTGTTTTCTCCAAAATATGTCCGAACGTATCCGCGCCTTCATCTGCGAACCGAGCCGCATCCGGCATCGCCCCGATCCCGAGAGAATCAAGAACGATTACAAATATTCTTTTATACATTTCCATTATCCCATCTCCCTGTACAACACTCTTATATCTTGCCCTTATTCCCAATAAATCAATACTGTATCCACTTTATTCTTATGAACAGTCTCCCCATTTATACCGCAATTTGTAATTACTATACTGATGATAATCCAGATATTTCTCCTTTTGAAGTCTTCCGATAACAATGTAAGGCATCACATTCTGAGTCCGTGCATAACTACAGATTGCTTCAAATGTAAAGTCTCCTTTTTGGATAAAACTTGCATAACTCTCCGGTGACAAAAGTCTATCTCTCGCAAAAAGATCTGCTGCCGTCTCCTTATCCACATCACTCCCGTCATCTATAAATTTAATACTTTTACCTATATCTCCATTTACAATATGTCCCAGTTCATGAAATAAAGAAAACCAAAAAATATCCGCAAACGCTCCCCTTATCGTCAAAACCATTTGATACACCCCATCGCTCCGCCGAAAAATATACCCTTGCACAGGCGCTCCTCTAAAATTTTTCACAACAGAAAAATCTATGCCATATTCTCCCAATACAGTTTTCAAATGATTTTGAAAATCCACATTCTTCTGACACATAACATTTTTTATTTTACCTATCAATTCGTTTATATGCTCTACTTCAAACTTTGTTGAAACATTTTGATTATTCTCCAAAATTTGACACAAACGAATCCATGCCCCCAACACATTTCTATTTACCGATAAGTTTCCGGACATCCGAAATGCTCCCCCGGGAATTATTTCATTTAAATTTACCAAATTACTAATCTGCAGAATTTTACGAAGAGAAAGTATCGAATCATCTTTATTTTCACGACTAGGCATCATGCCTCTTTCTCTAAAGTATTTCACAATTTCTTTTAAGTCTTCCCTCACGATACGCTCTTCTTCCGTAATCGTCTGTAATTCATTTGCTTCCAAAAGTTCCGCCTCATAGTTCGCCTGAAGATTCAGCCAAAAAGACTTTGGTACTCCGATTGCATACTCTAATCCTCTGGCAAAGTTTGCAGATATCCCTTTCTTTCCGGCAATAACATTGCTTACGTAAGCCGGAGAAACGCCTGCACTCGACGCCAGTTCACTCTGTGTGATTCCACGTTCTTCCAAGACGTCTGCAATCGTTTCTCCCGGGTGAATTATTAAATCACGGGATATACCAATTTTCTTTGCTGCCATGATAATCACTCACTCCTTCCACTTCTATTTCCGTACAAATCATAACCGTATCCTGTTCGGCATTCGGCTCGATAATCAATCTTACATTTGCCGCTACATGCAACGAATATCGAATACTTTCGCATCCTTCTAACTGTTCAGGCTTTCCTAATCTCAATTTCAAAAAATCTCCAAAACATTCCGCCGCTTTTAGTCTGTCCATATGCTTTTTTATTGTTTTCACCCACTCAAAAGGCAGTTTCTTTTGCATCTTTTTATAATCTTTAAAGTATTTTTCAACTTTTCCATTCGCATATGTTATTTCCACTCAATACATCACCCTCACATTAACCTTTTGGTTAATTTATTATGTCATGTTTTCTTTTTCTTGTCAATCGTTCCTACAGATACTCCGACCCAAACCCAAACGGCAAAAGTTCTTCCAACCGAAGGATTCTATACTTTTCCCTGCCTGATGCCAATATCACCTTGAACTTCTTCGGATCGCAAAATTCTGCCATAACCTGACGGCACACTCCGCAAGGAGGCGTACATACTGTTTCTGAAATATCTTTTCCACCGATGATGCAAATTGCGCGAAACTTCCTTTCTCCTTCGCTCACCGCCTTAAAAAACGCAGTTCTCTCCGCACAATTTGTCGGTGAAAATGCAGAATTTTCTATATTGCATCCGGTATAGATCCTGCCGCTTTCAGCCAAAAGAGCTGCGCCTACTTTAAATCCCGAGTAGGGACTGTATGAATACGCCAGTTGTGCAGTCGCTGTCTCAATTAACTTTGCGATCATTCCCTGCGATAATTCCATTTCACAAGTTCCTTCCGCCGGGTTTTCTTCTTCCGTTTTCACGATTTTTACAATGCGGCTCGTTCCGAGTCTGTCTGCCCCAAGCTCCAGAAATCTTCTGGCATCATCCAGCGAAGAAATGCCGCCCGCCGCTTTCATCTTCACGTTACCGCCGACATGATCCGCAAACAGGCTGATATCGTCAAAAGTCGCGCCTGCTTTTGAAAAACCTGTGGACGTTTTAATATAATCCGCTCCCGAACGAGTGACGATCTCACACATTTTCACTTTTTCTTCATCTGTCAAAAGACATGTTTCTATGATCACTTTAAGAACTTTACTGCCGCACGCATTTTTCAGAATGCGGATTTCTTCTTCGATCTGATCGTATTTTCTGTCTTTCAGCCATCCGATATTGATAACCATATCGATCTCATCCGCTCCGTTTGCGATCGCATCTTTTGTCTCAAATTCCTTTACGGCAGTCGTCTCGTAACCGTTCGGAAAACCGATCACAGTACAAATCGGAACTCTTCCGCCTACATATTCCGCCGCTTGCTTCACATAACTTGGAGGAATACAGACTGACGCCGTATCATATTTCACCGCATCATCACATACCTGACGAATCTCATCCCACACAGCTTCCTGCGACAGCAATGTGTGATCCACATGCCGTAAAATTTCTTTTTCATTCATATCCTTCATTTGACCGTTTATTTCCTCTCTCGTATTATAAAGTAGTAGTATTTATAGACCCTCTCCAAGGTCTGTATGCTATTTCCATCATAACCATTCTTTACCTTTTCTACAGGTATGGTTATGATATATAAGATGCTGTGGACTGGTGTTTCCTCTCTACCACTTTGATGGTTTCAGAAAGTGTCCAGCCACAGTCTCTTTGCTTGATTGTTAATCAGTTAGATACCGCATGACGGTTTATTTAGAACGAGTTCACAACTGCGAAGAGCAACTGTGGTTCTAAAACAGTGTCAAATATATTCAAAGGAGATTTGCCATGATTTATATTGGTATTGATGTTGCAAAAGACAAACACGATTGTTTTATCACAAACTCAGAAGGAGAAGTGCTTTTTAACGCATTTACTATTCCAAACAATGCGGATGGTTTCCATGACCTCTTTCAAAAGATTTCTTCCTTAACAAATGATTTTTCTAACGTAAAAGTAGGACTGGAAGCTACCGGACACTACAATTACAATCTGTTAGGTTTTCTCATTGATAAAGGTCTCCCCACCTTTGTCATCAACCCTTTGCATACCAATCTGTTTCGTAAAAGTCTTAGCCTTAGACAGACAAAAACCGATAAAGTGGATGCCCATACGATTGCTCTTATGATGATGTCTGGAGTAAACTTACAGTCCTACTCAAACACATCTTATCACAACGAAGAGCTTAAGTCATTAACCAGATACAGGTTTGATAAAGTACAAGAACGAGCAAAACTGAAAACTTCTATCTCACGCCTTGTTAACATCCTTTTCCCTGAACTGGAAAAACTTGTTCCTAGTCTTCACATGGTTTCTATATACGCACTCTTAGCCGAGTTTCCTTCTTCTGCTCAGATTGCTTCATGCCATCTGACTCGCCTCACAAATCTGCTGGCGAATGCTTCTAAGGGACACTACAATAAGGAAAAAGCGATAGAAATCCGAAATGCCGCCAAACATTCCATCGGTTCAAATATGCCTGCAAAATCTCTTGAACTAAAGCACACAATTCGGCTTATTCAGGAATTAACTTCTGAGATTGATGAAATAGAATGCTTCATTAAATCCATTATGGACGAAATCCGCTCTCCAATTCTTTCCATCCCCGGTATCAATTACCGAATGGGTGCGATGATCATTGCTGAGATTGGCGACTTCAACCGTTTTAGTTCCCCTGACAAGATACTTGCCTATGCAGGACTTTCTCCCTCTACTTACCAATCAGGTCAGCTTGACGGCTGTTATTCTCACATGGAAAAGCGTGGTTCCCGTTACCTCCGCTATGCGCTGTTTAATGCGACAAAATTTGTCTGCATTTGGGATAATCAGTTCTCTGCTTATCTTGCAAAGAAGCGTTCCGAAGGCAAACACTATAATGTTGCCATATCCCATGCTGCCAAGAAACTGGTCAGGGTTATTTACCAACTAGAAAAGTCAGGGCAGCTTTATCATAGAGCAGCATAAAATTTAACTTCATATCTCCTTTTAGAGCACCTGCAAAGATGCTCTTATTGTCATGCAGTTTTCAAGGTTCAAATATATCTGAAAAGCATTTCTGCAATTTACTCAAAAAATCTTCATTTTAACCTTGACTTTTAATAGTTAGACTTTCATGCAAAAAAGGCAGGATACCTTCCTTTTCACGGGAACATATCCTGCCTGATGTTTTGTCTCTATTTTTCTGTTATCACAAATTTTTCCAAAGAAAAACTCCCCAGATAAAACTGGGGAGCCTCCAGAAGCTATACCTTGCGGTCCTACGGCTTCGTTTAAACATTTATAAAGCACCCACTGTATCTTGATTGCTCAAGTGTGGGACTTAATCATAGTATCTCTGTTCTTCTTTATTATATGCAACTACCTTCTCTTTGTCAACAAATTTTTAGCAGTCACATTTTTACAGGTTGTATGCTCTTTTGAATTTTCCTTTTACAAGATTAAAATCTTCCGGTGTTAAAGTACCAATACATCCTCGGTTCGCATCCAGCCTTGACTTACTAACTGCACGTATCTCTTCACATTGAATCATACTGTCTTTATCCAAAAATTCATAAGTATGCATAGACGCGGGTATCGTTCTTCCCGGAATCACTTGTTTTTCTTCATCTTCTGTATCAGAATATAACAAAAACCATGAATCCTGAATTGGTAGACATCGTGCATTTACCTTTCCTTTTGCATCGGTAATACATACCACTACCACTTTTTCGGAATTATTGATTTTATTATTAGACATCACCAATACCAGACGCATTTTATTCTTTTCCGTTCCTACGTTATAGCCTAAATCACAAAACCATATTTGTCCATGTAAAACCTGTCTGTGCTTATTCGTATTAAATTTTGATATCCGATTGTAATTTACTTTATCCTTTGTCCAACTGGCAATATTATAATATTCCTGTGCTTCTTGATTCATTCGTATCACCTACTCATACTTGATAAGATTCATTACAATTCGCCTCATGTGTATCTTCAACTATTTTTATCAAGGTAAACTATATCTATAATGAAGCAATCAAAAGAAAACACACTCACTACAAGATAAATCACATAAGCTGCAGTAATCACTCCGGCAAGCAGCATGGGAAGATTCTTCGCCTGAAAAACATAAG
>OHLC01001147.1_pt1 | contig 10990 bp, 7 predicted proteins | sample 1568981 | NCBI WGS metagenome assembly OHLC01 (sample SAMEA3879510, study PRJEB24766) | human gut metagenome | biome: human-associated habitat; feature: feces | place: USA | collected 1985/1987 | reverse complement strand
CGAGGGAGCGCACCAGCAGCGTGAGCGTCTGGTTGCCCGAGTTTCCCGCCATGCCCGCCACAATGGGCATCAGGGCGGCGAGCGCGACCACGCGCTCGATCGTGCCGTCGAAGGCCGAAATCACGCGAGACGCGAAGAATGCGGTGCACAGGTTGACGCCCAGCCAGAGCCAGCGGCTTCTGGCGGCCTCCCACACGCTGGCGAAGATGTCCTGCTCATCGTCAAGACCGACGGCCGCGAAGGCGTCCTCCTCGCTTTCCTCTCGGATCACGTCCACGATCTCGTTGACCGTCAGACGGCCCACCAGACGTCCCGCCTCGTCGACCACGGGAGCGCTCACGAGGTCGTAGCGCTCGAAGGCCTGCGCGGCGTCGCTCGAGTCCTCAAGAGGATTGAGCGTCAGCATGTCGGTGTGCATCAGGTCCTTGACGGGGACCGCGGGATCCGTCGTGAGGATCTGCGAAAGGGACAGCGTGCCCTTGAGATGCCCCAGACGATCGACCACGAAGACCTGGTCGGTGTGGTCGGGCAGCGTCTCGAAGCGGCGAAGGTAACGGAGCACGAGCTCGATCGTCGTCTCCTCCCGGATCGAAACGATCTCAAAGTCCATGCGCGCGCCGACGCTCTCCTCCGGATACGACATGGCCGCTCGAAGCTGGGCGCGTTCCTCGTGGGAGAGACCTTCCTGAACCTGCGCCATCACGTCGGGCGGCAGGTCGTCCACAAGGTCGGCGATCTCGTCAGTGTCGAGAGTCTCGACGGCATCGACGAGCTCGTCGCGATCCATGGCGTCGATCAGGGTTTCACGGACGCCGTCGTTGACCTCGACGAGAATGTCACCGTCGGACTCGCTCTTGACGAGGTTCCAGACGGCCAGACGTTCGTCGAGAGGCAGGGCCTCAAGAATCCAGGCCACGTCGGCCGGATGGAGGGGTTCGAGAAGTTGCCTGAGCTCGGTTGCAGCCTCGTCGCTGATGGGCAGCGCCTCGTCATCCTCGTCCCCCTTGCGCTCCACGCCGCCGTGGTGCTCGTCCTGATCCTTCTCAAGGATCTGCTGCACCCACTCGAGGGCGCGGGAGGCCTCCTCCGAGTCGCGGACAAGGTGGCCCTGGCCGTCATGCAGCTCGTCGTAATCCTTCAGACTGTGAGGCATCACCTTCTCCGAAACACTTGAAGAGCCCCTGAAGGGAGGGACTCGGAACCCGTCATGACTTTTCGCAGGTGGGAGCCTACCACGAGTATGAAGCCTTCGGGTAGGGGCTCCCTGAAATTTATTGGCGCAGGCGGAGCGGGAATCACCGCCCTGTCACCTGCGTCCGGGACTCAGGAAGCGGATGACTCGGACACGGTGTCCCCGCCCTGAGCTTCCTCTCCCCCTTCGACTGCGGCCTGCTCTTCAAGAGCCGCCTCCTCGTCCTCATCCTCGTCCGAGGTGTCGGCGGTTTCGTCAAGAACACGCAGAAGCCTGGAATCCATGACGAGGTCCACGAGGTCGCACCCCATGATCTGCAACAGGACCTTGCGGCCGCGAGGCAGATCCTCGGGAAGACCGGGCACGCGCTGCATGAAGGGAAGCCCGTCGATGCGGACCAGATCGCCCTTGACGACGATGGCCTCGATCTGGCCGACGCTCTCCTGCATGATCCAGCGCAGGGACCAGTAGCGCTCCATGCGGGTCTGGAAGTCGCCGTAGAGCGTGTAGATGTTTTCAAACTGGCTCACGATCGTGAAGAGCTCGACGTCGTTGCCCTGATAGGCGGGCGGCTCGCCAAGCACGGCCGTGATCATCTGGCGCTGGTTGACGAGGTCGACGTAGCGGCGCAGCGGCGAGGTGCTCCACGCATAGCGCACCACGCCCAGACCGTCGTGCGGCCCCGGGGTCGTGCTCATGCGCACGCGGCCCATGCGCTGCGAACGATAGATGCCGGGCGTCCCGTGTTCCTCCATCCAGAGGCCCCAGGTGCTGTTGGCGAAAATCATGAGCTCAGCGACAAGCAGGTCGAGCGGCGCGCCGCGACGGCGGCCCTTGACGCGGATGAGCGCATCCTCGCCCTCGCCTTCAAGCGCGAAGAACCAGTCGACACGGCCCACGGGTTCGGGACGGCCCCTGACCTCCTCGCGGTCCTTCTGAAGCTTTTTGGCAAAGCGCCAGAGCCAGCAGATCTCGTCCGCGAACTCAACGTCGAGCGTGCCCGACTGAATCGCCTCCTCGGTCACGAGCGAGTCGATCTTGTCGTAGCGCAGATTGCGCGTGACGCTCACGCGCTCAAGCCTCGTCTCGGTCTTCTCAACGGAGAAGGTCTCGTCGTCCACCGTCACGTAGAGCGAGAGGCAGGGCACCGCACGGCCCTCGTCAAGCGAAAAGGCCTTGATCCACGGATCGGGAAGCATCGTCGTCTTGAGCCCCGGCGCATAGACCGTGCTCATGCGGGCGCGGGCCACCTTGTCGAGCGGATCGTCGCGCAGAATGCCGAGCGCAGGCGCGGCGATGTGAATGCCCACTCGCGTGCGACCACCCTCGAGATGCACGACGCTCGCCGCGTCATCAACCTCGGTCGTGTCGGAGTCGTCGATGGAAAAGGCCCTGACGTCCGCAAGCGGATACTGCGACCAGTCCGCCTCGGGCGGCAGAGGCAGGTCGGAGGGGAAGCCGCGGCCCTGCGGGAAGTTCATGGCGTAGAAGCTGTCGACGTGCCAGCGCCATGGCGAGGCGATGCCGCCGAGCGAGAGCATCAGGCGCAGCGGCGTCTGGCGCGTTTCGGCGGAGGCGTCGTTCAGGGCCTTCCACTCGATACCGTTCTTGTCCGGCCGAATGAGAAGCGTCATGGCGTTGCGGCGGATGACGTCGGGAAGCGTTCCCTCCACCATCTCGGCCGTCCAAGCCTTGCGCTGCTCCTCCAGACGGCGCTTCTTCTCAAGTGCCTCGAGCGCCTTCTGAAGGATGTCCTCGGGGGCGCGGCGGTAGCCGCCGCGGCCCTTTCGGTAGAAGTAGACGGGATTGCCGTGGAGCGCCCAGAGAAGGGCGGCCTTTTCAACAGGGCCGGCCGAGCCGCCCCAGTAGTCGGCTGCAAGGTCCGCGTACGTGAACTCACCCTCGGGCGCAACCTCCCACAGGAAGGCGGGATCGAGCTCGGGCACCATGGCCTGAGCACGGGTCACGAGGTCTGCGGGAGCAGGCTGCTCGAACTCGAAGAACGAGTGCGAGGCCTTGATCTTCGTCCGGCGTCCCGTCGGGAGCTGCACCTGATAGGCGTTGCCTGCCTGGCTGAGCACGGTGCCCGCCTTGAAGGAGCCGTCTTCTTCAAAAAAGAGATTCATGAATCTGTCGCTTTACATCCGCTCTGGGCGAATGAGTGATGGTCGAGGGGAAAACGCCCCCTATTGTGCCAAAACAAGGCGCGGTGCGCCCGCCTCAGCCTTCATTGAGAATGAAGTCCATGATGCGGGGCATGACCGCCCCGATGTTCGAGATGCGGTGGTCCCCGCCGGGAATAATCACCTGCCTGCAGGCGGCATAGGCCCTCGCCCCCGCCTGCCAGTCAAGCGTCTCGTCCGCCGTTCCCAGCACGACGAGCGTGCGTCCGGGATCGACCGCCAGAGGCGACACCTCCTCGGCGAGCGCCATGAGTTCGTCGGCGGCCGAGGCCTTCACCTCGATCCTCCTGTCCGTGCCGTAGATCGTCTGCACGCCCACGTGCCTGCCCACGAACACCCAGGGATTGAAGCAGGGATTGAGCAGCACGCAGCGAAGGCCGTGCCTGACGGCAGCTCGCGCGGCCCAGAATCCGCCGAGGCTCGAACCCACGACCGTCAGACCGTCGGCCTCCGCCTGCCCGACCAGTCCGCTGATGATCCTGTCGGCCTCAAGAGGCGGGACGTTCAGATCGGGAGCGAACACGCGCACGCCATCGGGGGCCGCCGCCCTGAGCACCCTCACTTTGTTCGACTCGGGAGAGGACAGAAAGCCGTGCAGATAGAGAATGGAAGTCATCGCCCGTGCACCCTTCACTGCGCTTCGCGCCTGCAGGCGAGTCCCGCAAGGAGCTTGCCGTGAATGCCGCCGAACGCGCCGTTGCTCATGCAGAGGACCGTGTCTCCCGGACGGGCCTCCTTGAGAACGGCCTCGACGAGCACGTCAAGGTCATGCGTGCAGAAGGCGCGCTCGCCCATGACGTCGAGCACTTCCGCGGGCTCCCACGCCACGCCCTTTCCTGCGAAGCAAGAACTGCGTAGGAGTAGGCATACTGAACGAATATTCAGCGAAAGACCTGGAAACATTTCAGCGCCACATTCTGCTGTTTCCCGACTTTGCCGATCTTTCGGCTCCCGCCACAAACTACCCGTTGCTGCGGAAACTGAAGGAGAAAGCCAGAGGAAGGAAAGTGATATCCCTGCTCGGTTCCATCAATTTCCGCAAGGGGATAAAGTTACTGCTAGAGAGTATCCCTTTATTGCCAAAGGATGAATATTTCTTCCTCATTGCGGGGAAATCTTCTCTCACCGCACAACAGGAAAACGACCTGCGGGCGTTCGGGGAGTCAAGGAATAACTGTCTGTTCTCATTGGAGAAGATTCCCGATGAAAGCTGTTTCAATGCCCTGATAGCGGAGAGCGACCTTATTTTTGCCGCATACAAGCAGTTCACCGGCAGCAGCAACCTCCTGACCAAAGCTGCCGCCTTCCGCAAACCGGTCATAGTCAGCCGCGGCCTCTGCATGGGCCGGAGGGTAGAACAATACGGAACTGGTCAAACCACCGGAGAAGACAACGCCGGAGAATGCAGCGCAGCTATCCGCTCGCTGTGTACCGAAACAAAGATGAACACTCAGGCTTTCGCCCGGTACGCCCACGAACACGAAGTGGAGAAACTAATCACATGTTTTAATCAAATCAGCAAGCATATACAATGAAAGTACTTTTTACATTCGGAGGAATCCCCCACTACCTGAATGCCATGCTCAACAGGCTACAGGCAAAAGGAGTAGAAATAACCGTTGTCAGTCCAAAGAAAGGGAATACGACCATAGGCAAAGGGGTGAAAATGGTAGAAGGAGGAATCTACAAGCATCTGACTACACCGGAGAAGAAGATGTTCTACGGAAAAAGCGCTTTCCCCGCCCTTCCCGAAATCATTGCGGAAGAAAAACCGGATATAGTGGTAATAGGATGGCCCTACTTCCTGCAAGTATTCTTCCAGCCCGCACTGAGAAAGGCTATGAAGTCCTGCAACGCCAAGCTGGTGATTCGTGAAATCCCCTTCCAGACTCCTCCCTACGGAAAGATCAAGGAATATTTCAAAGCCAATCCGATGCACGACGAAGGTATGCGCCTGCTCAGCAAGGGGACCGGATTCTATCTGCGCCAATGGATAACGGCAAGGATACGGAAGTACTGCTACGCCCAAGCTGCCGGAACGCTGAACTACTCGACAGCCGCCTACGACATCCTCCCCTCTTACGGAGTAAAGAAGGAGCAGATACACGTCACTTACAACTCGACCGATACGGAAGCGCTTCTCAAAGAAAAAGAATCCGTACTGGCTTCCCCCTCCATCCTTCCCCCGTGCGACCGTCGACTGCTGCACATCGGACGGCTCATAAAATGGAAACGGGTAGATTTATTAATAGAGGCTTTCCGGAAGGTAGCTGCCGACTATCCGGAAGCGGAACTGGTGATCGTAGGAGACGGACCGGAACTGGACAACCTCAGACAACAGGCAAACGACCTGCAACTGACAGACAGCATCCGCTTTATCGGAGCCGTCTATGACCCGAAAACGCTGGGCGCCTATATGAACGAATCGAGTATCTATGTGCTTGCCGGCATGGGAGGGCTTTCGATCAACGATGCCATGACGTATGGTATGCCCGTCCTTTGTGCCGTATGCGACAGTACGGAACGCGACCTGGTCATGGAAGGCAAGAACGGCTATTTCTTCAAAGACGGAGACGCCGATAGTCTGGCAGATAGAATCAGAGAGATGTTCGAATCTCCCGAACGTTGCAAGGAGATGGGAAAAGAGTCGGAACGGATGATCCGGGAAAATATCAATATGGAGACAGTCAGCGAACGCTACCTGAAGGCTTTCCAAGAGATTCTTCGTCTCACTCATTCTTGCGATTCCGATAATTAGCCGGTGAAGTCCCCAAATGCATCTTTACGTACTTCCCGAAAAAGGACTGGTTGGGGAAATTGAACTCTTCCGCTATTTCCTTAACGGACTTGTCCGAACGTTTCAGCCGGTACTTGATATGTTCTATCGTCGTTTCATTGATCAAGTCCAACGGAGTCCTGCCACACGCTTGCTTGATGACTTTCGAAAAATGCTTCGGAGTGTAGCAAAGCGCATCCGCATAATAACTCACAGAACGGTGCATACCCTTGTCCTTCGATAATAGCTCCACGAATTTCCGCAGGGTATAATCCGCCTGTTTGATACCTTCTTTCGGGCTGTCCCCCTTATCGGGAGCATCAATTTCCTTGTGAAGCTGTCCCAGCATCTCACAAAAGAGAGCGGAGAAGAGATGTTGCATCACTTCCTTGTGATAATAATGAGGTTCATCATTGATCTTCGCCACAATCAAATCCCGATAGAACCTGAAAACAGGTTCGTCCCCGCCTTCGCTGATAGACTTCACCGGATTGTTGTGAATATGAGCGGCGGTATTCCACGTTTTCTTCTCCATTTTAATAATGCGTTGCAGAAAACGGGTAGAAAATCCCGCCAGCCTTATCTTATATTTAGGGCTCAGCATCGTACGACTGATCAGTGTATTGGGAAGACCGAGCAGCAAGTCGCCCGCCTGCAACTGATACGTCCGGTAGTTGATATCCAGCTGAATACACCCTTCCACACAGACGGCAATGAGGAAACAGTTCAGCCGGACCGTATCATTACTATACGGAATCCCGTCCAGACTGTTGACTATCGCAAAGTCATCGTCTATATAATCAAGGATATGCTGACTCTTCTTAAAGTCTTCTATATCTACTGTCATAATGTTCTCTTTTTCCATAGCCTCTCCTTTTTTACTTTTTGCAAAGTTGGTAAATAATAGGGAAAACAGAATGTCCCAAACTCCTTTATAATTGTTTGATATGTCGTTTATACGCAAATAGTTAGCCACAACAAATACAAATAACGAAAACAGGACATTCATAGAGAAAAATCGGTCACCATTGACTTGTTCTTTTCTCCTACTTTTGTTCTGATTTTAATAAAAGACAAAAAGAGTAAGTATGATTACAGTGAACAAAAATTGGATACGGCTGATAGGGATTGTCGGTTGTACAGTGTGGATGGCATCGTGCAAGCAGGCACCGGATGCAGGAGTGAAATCTTCTTATGCAGTCATGCAGATAGAACCAACGGACAAAGAACTTTCTTCCTCCTATTCGGCGACCATACGCGGGCGACAGGATATTGACATATATCCGCAAGTGTCGGGAACAATCGAGAAACTCTGCGTGACCGAAGGTCAGAAAGTACGTCGGGGACAGTTGCTTTTCATCATTGACCAAGTACCTTACAGAGCCGCGCTCAAAACCGCCACCGCCAATGTGGAAGCGGCCCGCGCCGCTACAAGCACCGCCGAACTGACTTACAAGAGCAACAAGGAACTGTATGCGCAGAAAGTCGTTTCAGAATTTAGCCTGAAGACTGCCGAAAACTCTTATCTCACCGCCAAGGCACAACTGGCACAGGCTGAAGCTCAGGAAATAAGCGCACGCAACAACCTCTCTTATACCGAAGTGAAAAGTCCCAGTGACGGAGTTGTAGGCGCATTGCCCTATCGTGCAGGCGCATTGGTAAGCGCCAACATTCCTTATCCGCTCACTACGGTCAGTGACAATTCGGATATGTACGTCTATTTCTCGATGACCGAAAACCAACTGCTCGCCCTTACCCGACAGTACGGCGACATGGACGAAGCGTTAAAGAATATGCCGGAAGTGGAACTGATTCTGAACGACAACTCAGTCTATCAGAAGAAAGGTACCATCGAATCCATCAGTGGAGTGATCGACCGTCAGACAGGGACCGTAGTGGCACGCGTGGTGTTCCCCAACGAATCACGGCTGCTTCATAGCGGAGCATCGGGCACGGTAGTAGTGCCAAGCATCTACAAGAACTGCATCGCTATCCCCCAGACAGCCACCGTGCGGATGCAGGACAAGACGATTGTATATAAGGTAGTGGATGGCAAAGCAGTCTCCACCCTGATCACCGTAGCCGGAATCAACGACGGACGCGAATATGTAGTGCTGGACGGCCTGAAAGCCGGTGACGAAATTGTATCAGAAGGCGCCGGACTGGTGCGCGAAGGCACACAGGTTAAATAAGAAGGAGACTGATTATGAAAGGAAATATATTTATCAAACGGCCGGTGATGGCTATCTCCATCTCCGTGCTGATTCTCGCCATAGGGCTTATCTCGCTCTTCACCCTGCCGGTGGAGCAATATCCCGACATCGCTCCTCCCACAGTCTATGTATCCGCCAGCTATACGGGCGCCGATGCCGAAGCTGTGATGAACAGCGTCATCATGCCGCTGGAAGAGAGCATCAACGGGGTGGAAGACATGATGTATATCACGTCCAGCGCCTCCAATGCAGGTCTGGCTATCATACAGGTTTACTTCAAGCAAGGCACCGACCCCGACATGGCGGCTGTCAACGTACAGAACCGTGTAGCCAAAGCACAGGGACTGCTGCCCGCCGAAGTAACGAAAGTCGGCGTAAGCACGATGAAACGACAGACCAGCTTCCTGCAAATCGGCGCGATGGTCTGCACCGACGGTCGCTACGACCAGACCTTCCTTGCCAATTATCTGGACATCAACGTCATCCCGCAGATCAAACGTATCGAGGGAGTAGGAGACGTCATGGAGCTGGGCGATACCTACAGTATGCGTATCTGGCTGAAACCGGAACGGATGGCACAATACGGACTGGTGCCTTCGGACATCACCGGCGTGCTGGGCGAGCAGAACATTGAAGCCCCTACCGGCTCACTGGGCGAGAGTTCGCAGAACGTCTTCCAGTTCACGATGAAATATCGCGGAAGACTGAAGAGCGTGGAAGAGTTTCAGAACACCGTTGTCCGCTCTCGTGAAGACGGCTCGATACTCCGTCTGAAAGATGTGGCGGATGTGGAACTGGGCACTATGACTTATAGTTTCCGCAGTGAGATGGACAGCCAGCCTGCCGTGCTCTATATGATCTTCCAGACAGCGGGTTCCAATGCGACCGCTGTCAATAAAGAAATTACCGCCCAGATGGAGCGGATGGAGAAAAACCTTCCGGAAGGAACGGAGTTCGTCACCATGATGAGTTCGAACGACTTCCTCTTCGCTTCCATACACAACGTGGTGGAAACACTGATTATCGCCATCATTCTGGTCATCCTCGTGGTATACTTCTTCTTGCAGGACCTGAAGAGTACACTCATCCCGTCTATCTCCATCATCGTGTCACTGGTAGGTACGTTTGCCTGTCTGGTAGCTGCGGGATTCAGTCTGAACATCCTGACCCTGTTTGCCCTGGTGCTTGCCATCGGTACGGTGGTGGATGATGCCATTGTGGTGGTGGAGGCCGTGCAATCCAAGTTCGATGCCGGATATAAGTCTGCCTATCTTGCCACGAAAGACGCAATGGGCGACGTGACGATGGCTATTGTCTCCTGTACCTGTGTATTTATGGCTGTGTTTATTCCTGTAACCTTCATGGGAGGTACTTCGGGCGTGTTCTATACACAATTCGGTATCACGATGGCAACTGCCGTAGGTATTTCGATGATTTCGGCTTTGACCCTGTGTCCAGCCCTGTGCGCCATCATGATGCGTCCGTCGGACGGAACCAAGAGCGCCAAGAGTATCAACGGACGGGTACGCGCAGCTTACAACGCTTCGTTCAATGCCGTGCTGGGCAAGTATAAGAAAGGGGTGATGTACTTCATCCGCCATCGCTGGATGGTATGGACTTCACTGGCTGCTACCATCGTCCTGCTGGTTTATCTGATGAGCACGACCAAGACGGGACTCGTGCCGCAGGAAGACCAGGGCGTTATCATGGTGAATGTCAGCATCTCACCGGGAAGCACGCTGGAAGAGACGACGAAAGTAATGGACCGGCTGGAAAACATTCTGAAAGATACGCCCGAAATAGAACACTACGCCCGCGTAGCAGGATACGGTCTGATCTCCGGTCAGGGAACTTCTTACGGTACGATCATTGTCCGCCTGAAAGACTGGAGCGAACGAAAAGGAAAGGAACACGGTTCGGATGCCGTAGCTTCCCGCCTCAACGCACAATTCCAGTCCATCAAGGAAGCGCAGATATTCAGTTTCCAGCCCGCCATGATTCCGGGATACGGTATGGGTAACTCCCTCGAACTGAACCTTCAGGATATGACAGGCGGTGATCTTGCTACGTTCTATGACGCGTCCACACAGTTCCTCAATGCCTTGAACCAGCGCCCGGAAGTGGCTATGGCTTATACATCCTACGCCATCAACTTCCCACAGCTCTCGGTAGAAGTGGATGCCGCCAAATGTAAGCGTGCAGGAATTTCGCCAAGCGCGGTACTCGATGCGGTAGGCAGTTATTGCGGTGGAGCATATATCTCCAACTACAACCAATACGGTAAGGTATATCGTGTAATGATGCAGGCATCGCCCGAATATCGTCTGGACGAGCAGGCATTGAACAATATGTTTGTGCGCAACGGTACGGAAATGGCTCCGGTGAGCCAGTTCGTTACACTGAAGCAGGTACTGGGACCGGAAACGGCCAACCGTTTCAATCTCTACAGCACCATCACAGCCAATGTGAATCCTGCCGACGGTTACTCTTCGGGTGAAGTGCAGAAAGTGATTGAAGAAGTGGCCGCAGAATCGCTTCCGATAGGCTACGGATACGAATATGGCGGTATGGCACGCGAAGAAGCAAGCAGCGGTGGTGCGCAGACGGTTTTCATTTACGCCATCTG
>OHLC01001142.1_pt1 | contig 11042 bp, 5 predicted proteins | sample 1568981 | NCBI WGS metagenome assembly OHLC01 (sample SAMEA3879510, study PRJEB24766) | human gut metagenome | biome: human-associated habitat; feature: feces | place: USA | collected 1985/1987 | reverse complement strand
GAGGTGCATCGTGCATTACGACACACCTCCTTACCTAGAACATTCCAGTTTTTTCTGTCTTCTTATTTTTTACTTTTTACATACGGTTCTGCATATTGAGTCGGCAGTGCTCTCGATATGTCTTTGAAACATTTAGTAAAACTAGTATACAATACACCTTCCTATTCTTTATTATAGCTTTATTCGAACGGAACTGCCAAGTACTAGAATATGAATTGAAAACGTCCCTGTACTACACTAAAGTTTGTGCTTTCGATCTCTTTGATATGCGAGCCGGGGATGAAGTAGCTATAATTCAATTTGACAGCAATGTGTTTATTGATATAGTAATTCAATCCGAAGGAGAGGTCTTTCTGTGTTCCGCCTTTTATTCCGGCATCATTCAGAGAGAGATAATTGAAACGGGCACATAGTTCAAGTGCTTTTCCTTCCGGTCTTCCGGGACAGGCTACTTCTTCGTCATACAGATAATTCTGTCCCAACAATAGCCAGGAACATTGCAGATAAGCTCCTTGTGCCGTATAGTTCTCAAAACCCTTTTCCCGTTTTACATGGGCGCGGATGTATTCACCCTGAAGAAAGAATTTATGATAGTAAATTAGCAGTTCGGTTCCTATTTTAAATTGGGATGCTGCATGATCTACATCTGCTTGTATTAATGTACGATTATCAATCGTGCTCACGCCCGGAGATTTATAAGTAAACGTATTCCTGTTCTCATCTTCGGGAAGCGTGCCGTCCGGTGTACGATGGATAGCTGCTAATCCTATATGTACCAGTTTCGCTTGCTCATAAAGTGGACGGTAAACCAAACGTCCGTCAATGGCATATCCTTGCGATGCGTTTTTCAGGTTGCTCAAATCATTATCGGTAAAGAATCCGCCACACAGATAGTAATATTGGGTACGATAGGAATAGGCTACTCCCATACGTCGGCTATTTGTCAATGCCAGCACAGCTCCCGGAGATTGGTTGAAGCGAAGATCAAATGTACTACAAATCATATCGAGACTGAATGGCTCATAGAATTGTCCTATCTGAATGGAACTATTCTTATAGGAATAGGTGGCAAAAGCATCTTTGATGGCTACTTTGTTTCCGGCATATCCCATTTCCAGTTTCATTCCCCAGTTCTGATAGGTAGCTTTTACACCGATGCGAAGGTCATTAAATTCCGTGCCGTTGCCAAAGTTATTCGGATTCTTCAGATACACTCCTCCATCCATTAATAGACGCCCGGTGATTTTATATTGTATGCCATCGGGCAGATTCTGTGCCGTTATCCGGGAAGTCGTTAGTATTAGAGATAGAAGGAAGGAGAATTTCAAATATAGTCCTATTATTTTCATCGTCCACCTTTTATCAAATTTGTGAAAAAGTAGTTGGCTCCATACATGGGCAAATTCTTTGAACATCAAGACAAGTACAGTTCCCGTATATCCGATAAAATCAATGGTCACAATGAAGAAACCGACATTTCCTTTTATCTTGAAACAAGCGATGAAGCGGTCGAAAAAAATGCTTTGAAAACAGAGGTAGGCAATATACAGACAGAGACTTTGGACAAACAGCCAGGTGATTGCATCCAATTGCAGAGAATCATAATTGAAAGATATAAAACTCATGGTGGCTGTCCCAAGTACGACCAATCCCAGCAGGGCAACCAAAACTTTTATGTTACTTTTCACAAAGGCCATCGCTCCGAATAACGCCAGAATTATTAATGTAACGACTGTATCTACCTGCGCAAACATCCATGAGGACTGTCCGTTCATATCAATAATCTTCACCAGGAAATCTTCCTTAATATCTCTAAGCACTACCAACATTAGGTTAGCTACAAACAATAATACAAGAAATGGCATAAAGTCGATGAACAGTTCTTTCCGTTGCTTGCCATTCAGAGTTACACGACTACTTTTTTGTTCTATATCTTGTGCCGTAGGTTGTGGCAAACGGGTTAAGCTATATCCCAAAAGAGCCAATAAAGGAAGTGCAAAAGCACCGATAAGTGCCGGCATCCAAAATTCGCTGACGTTCAATGTATTCATAACGAACAATCCGATGGATTTTGCCGTTCCCGAACTGATAACAATACTGATTCCTAAAAGACTGGCCAAAATATCCGTAGTGCGGCGACCTTCGATAAAACTGAAAATAACTCCCCACATACAGCCCAATGACAATCCATTGAAGAACATGGCAAACATATTATAAGGAGTGGGAAGTGCTCCGAACGCAACCAATGACAATTCCGCTACGGCAATGGAAACGAGTATAAACTTCAGGCGATTCTCTCTCTTCAATTCGGAAATCAACTTGATACCTATAAACTTGGCTATCAGATAACCTGCTATCTGAATGATAGTAACCAGTACTTTATAATCAAAACCGAATGCTTCTATCCCGTCAAAAGTAGCAGCTGTGAAAGGTTTACGCAATGCATAAACCAGTGAGTAAGAAAGAAGGGCTGCTCCACCTGCCCATAGAATAAAGAGGAAATCGGCTAATCTTCTGTTTGAACTTTGTTTCGATATTGCTTCAGTAATCGTTTTCATACGTTTTCGTTTTAATTTCTGGAGCAAAAGTAGAGGAGAATAGCAAGGGAGAAAATGAATTCTAAAGATTCATTTTATTCATTATCAGGTAGAAATGGAAGTAATATTAATGTAACGTTTATGTAACCGTAATTTCTTGGAAATGGAATACAAAAAGGGTTGCACAATCACTAATCCGGTATTGCGCAACCCTTTTTATTCGATTTCTTATTTTTCTTCTTATTGGAAAGTAGGCATCTTGAATCTGTACAATAATCCACCTACCATGGAAGCTACGCGGTCAGGTCTTCCCTGTTCGGAGCCATCGTATGTATCGGTACGGATACCGACTTTAGGTTCGGCATACAGATACAAAGAAGAAGCCACTTTCAGCTTTACCTGCACACCGGCATCCAGTCCCGGCACTGCTCGGAACTTACCGTAACGGCGTACCAGTCCGGCCGTAACTCCCACAAAAGGAACAACATCTATCACATGGTCGGGGCTGTATCCTTTTGCCAATGTGGCCAGACTCATCATATAATCCATACCCAAACCGGCATAATGAAGATTCATCTTCGACGACGTTTTGGCCTTGTACATAATTGTTCCATTTACCCGCCATGCAGATAACGGAGTGTACCATTTACCTATGCTTCCTTTTGCTTCTACACCTGCATTCTTCACCAAATCTTTGTTGGCTACGAGCAAGCTACCCAATCCAAGTGCACCGGAGATGAAGTAACGCTTGTCATCCTGACCAAACACGCTGCGATTGGCTGCTTTTGAATAAGGAACAAAGCGATAGTGGAAACCTGCATTGACTCCTACCATTACGTCTTTCTGCATAAAGCCCAGATTACCTTCAATGAATTTATCTCCATACAAGCGAATCTGCGGTTCAATGTACAAACCGAGAAAATCATTCACATGCCATAATCCCTGTATGCCTGCATTAATACCCAGTTGGAACTTATGGTCTGATTTGGAAGTATAAGCAAGGTTGACACCTACCGAACCTATTAAATCAAAGATACGATCGGGATTATATCCACTCATGGTAGACGTTATGTTCCACAAGTAATCAAGACCACCACTGACGCTGGCATGTCTAAGTTTGCCCGCTTTAACACTTCCCGGAACTACATAGTTCGTAAAGAATCCACCCGTACCCACCAGGCGCAAACCGGAATAAGGGCTCAACCACTTACCGATAGAGACAGAAGCCTGCGGACCTAAAGAACCAAGGTTTTCAAGATTCGTCTTATTCAGGAACATTTGCACACCGATTCCCGAAGTCATAAACAGATTGTCTGCGATGTGATTGCTTGAGAATCCGTTCTTCGGACGTGCCGCACGGTCAATCGTATGATAAGTCAAACCAAAATTCAACTCTCCGAGCTGATCCGTATTGCCACCTACTCCGCGACCTCCTGCATATCTCTTATTATACACATTGAGGCGAGGTTCTATAAATAAATCCACAGAACGGTTGATACGGAAACTTCCTTGCACACCGACTCCTATTCCCGGAGCATACTTGGCGGTTTTATCCACTCCTTTCGTACCTGCCAGGTTAACTCCGGCAATACCGATCAGACTAAATATTCTGTCTTCATCATATCCCCAAAGAACATTATTGATATTCAACAGATAGTCCGCATGCAGATCGACATGTTTAAAGTAGCCGCTTGCACTGCCCGAAGGGGTGTCTGAAAGTCCAACCGTCCCGGACAAACGCAGACCGGAAGAAGGACTGAACCATTTACCGATTCCGGCAGAGAACTGGGGACCTAATCCTTTAATCGTATTCTTGATTCCCGGAACTTTCAGTGTACTGATACCACCGGATAAAGAGATAAACATATGATTCAGGAAGGAACTTTTATCGAAATCATCGAAATGAATCTTAGTTCCCATCGGAGCAGCAGGCATATAGGTCAGACCTACCAGAACCGAACCAGCCATTTTATAGTTTCTCCAACTTTCCGTATACGCAAAACCGTCATTATACCATCCGATCCGCGGTTCTACAAACAAATCCAATGTAGAAGAAAGACGTACATTTCCCTGTAAACCGAGATGAGCGCCGTAATAAAGCTGACCGCCGCCTATCAAATCCGGATACTTTTCGGAACGATCGCTATTGTCGCCCACCTTAGAATAACCGGCTTCTATACCTGCAATCCCTACTAACTCAAAACAACGGTTTGCATTGTATCCGTATGCCAGGGAGGACATATTCAACAGATAGTCCAGGCTGCCGCCACCCATTTTTATTTTAGAATCGTAGATACTCGACGGCAGATAACCTAAATTCACCCCTATCCGAAGTCCATGAACCGGAGTAATCCACTTTCCCATAAAGAGATGGGCGGTCATTCCCATTCCATCCTGACTATCTCCACTTGTTAACAAGCTGTATGGCCCTATTCCGGCAGAGAAAAAGAGATGTTCATTGAATTTATTGCTCTCGAACTTTTCATTTGCAGGCCGTTTCTGTAACATATATTGCAATGCACCATAATCCTGTGCCTGTAAGGTAACAGCAAGCATCAGGAAGATTGCCACTGCTACATATTTATTGTTGATTCTGAAGATATTCATCGTTTACTCTTGTTGTATATATCATTATTTAATTTTCTGCTCTTCCGGCAGCAAGTCAATAATATCACCGTCCACCTTCGCTACTTCCAATAAGGAAGGATCAAGTTCAAGGGCCTTCTCAATGCTCATAATCGCATCACCTATTTTCTCCAGGCGGTTGGCGGCAATCGCTTTTATATAATATTCGCGGGCGGTCTCTACATCCATGGTAGAAATCTTATCCCATGCTTCCTGATTCTTCTTCATTGCCAGCAGCATCACCACCTCATTGAAAGGGCTGGTAGCCGCCACCTTTTCGAAAGCATCATTATAATAACCGGCCAATGCCTGAACGATGGCCTGCAAATCTTCAGAAACCGCTTCTTCGGGAACCAATGTCAAGACTGAATCCGCTTTTGTATATTTCCCTTCATGCAGCAAGGCAATAGCCTGATTGGACAATAACTCCGCCGGTGCCGATTTACTGACAAACGGTTCGAGAATACGTGAATCCGGAGTATCTTTCTGTATCGTTGCCACTGCCAGTTCATTGGCTGCATACGTAAAGTTATCATAAAGTTCAAGAGCTTCCCTACAATACTTTTCCCTTTCGTCGGGAGTTTTTGCTGTCGTAATCATACGGTAATATTCGAAACGGGTCAGTTCCTTCGGATTCTTTCTGTAAAGTTCTCTAATCTCGTCGTCCGTCAAAGAACGGAAGATTGAATAACCATAGGTATATTGCACCTTTCTCAATTTAGGCAAATAAGTAGCCGCAAGTTCCTTGTAGAAAGGTTTCGATTTCAAGACCCCATTCAACCGGTAAGGAGTAGCTGTATATTGTTTGATTAAGTCCTCTACTTCTTTAGCCAGTTCCGGCTTGGAGTTTTTTTTCAGCAATTCAGCTACCTCCTTCCAGGAGGCAACCGATGCATCCGATTTCACCTCCAACAGTTTACGTGTTTCCGGGTCCAGTTGTGCCAGTATACGTTCCAGGGCCTTATCCGTACGCAATTTTGCCAGACGAAGATTCGTCGCGTAAGAACCGTCCGGCGAAGCCACCCCCGTAATATGAAAACTCTTCAAAGAGGCATCCGGGTTCGTCTCAATACCACGCAATTCCTGATTCAACCGGTTCAGTTCCACCTGATTTTGTGGATTCTTATCATCCAGGTCGGCTTTACCTACCAGGAAGGTTAAGTTTACCTCACCTTTCGTATCCCGCAACTGCATCACGGGTTTCGGAAGGTATTTCTCGTCCGTCAGGCTGAAAGCGGAGAATTTATACTCCAAGAAACGAAGCGGGTTGACCGTTCCGCGTGCAATGGAGAAAGAGTCACGATAAATGATATTCCGGTAATTCTCCATCGCCAGATGCACATCTGCACGGTAGTCATGTTGCAGATATTCTATATAGATAGAATCATGGTAAGCAATAATATCCCCCTTGCGTGAAGAAGTAGTTTTCACACGGATGTAATCGTGCAAAGGATCTTTATCCATATCATAATCGTACATTCGATTTTGCGTTGTATTATAAGTATCCCCGTCGAATACAACAGGACGCATCAACAGACGCTTTTTCAGTGTCACATCATAAATGGAAGGCTGCAATACCAAGCGACGATGTGAGTTAAACATCTCCTTAGGCACCGGGACACGAGTTTTCAGATGGAAATAATTACCTTTGATTTCGATGTCCGTAGGTTCCGGAATCACTTTGTCCTTCACTTTGGAAGTAATTGTAACTTCGTCCAGTTCGATGACGGCATCTTTCAATACTACATTCAGAATCTGCTTTCCTGCCACCTTCACTGTTTTGTCTTCATAACCGACACATGTAAACTTCAACGAGCCGTTTTTCTCAACCAAGACACTGTAACGGCCATCCTCGTCGGACATTTCTATACGTTCGTCATTGACCGGATTCAACACATTTACATTCGGAACACTTTTTCCCTGCGGGTTTGTGATATGCCCCTGCACGCGGATCCGTTGGGCGGATACATTCATACCGACGAACATCATCGCCACGAGAAGTATACCTGTTAATCTATCACGTTTCAAATTGATTTTCATTCTCTTTTCTGACTAGCTAATGTTCGTTATCGAATAATATAAACAAAGGATACCCCCAGTTTGACAGGTGCAATGGTGGTCTTACTATCGTTGACCGCACCCGGTTTCGGAGTACCCTTATCATACTTAAACTGACGGTAGCGCAACACACCCACTCCGGCAGTTGCTTCGATGTTCCAATGATCGCCCAGCACCCATGCGTATCCATAGGTCAAACCGGCGGCGTATGCATCGCCTTTGTGATGCACATCTTTTACCATCATATCAAAATTATTCACGAAAGCGGTGATTCCAAGAAAATGACTCACCATCGGACGATTTAGCCAGTAACGAACTTCAGGCTGAAAATGCGTGAAAGTCGTTTTAAAGTTGTCTGTACTGATTGGGTTCGCAGCAATCCCCATGTTCAAGGAGACATGACTACCCAATACAAATTCTGCTTCTACATTCGGACTGGCGGTCAGCCAACCCAATGCATTTGTCTTTACAGCCACCCGTTGTGCGTGCACATGTACACCACAACATAATAACAGAAATGATAACGCAGCTATTACCCTGCGACCATTTCTCATCACATATACCATCATTTATTTCCCACTAAATATTTCCCACTAAATATTTACCCACAAAAAAAGGGCTTACTGTCCATTTTATATACTACTTGGACAGAAAGCCACAAAATTAGAAAAAATATAGTATTAAAAACGTTTAAACACGCTTTTTTTGTTTTTTATTGCAACAATTTCCATCTTAGGCCATAATATACCATACTACGGATAAGATATACAATTTTTCTTTATTACCAATGAAACATCAGATACGCAACAACATAGGCTCCGACGAAGCATCGGATTTTATCTTCTTATCGCCGATAACAACCGTACAGGGAGCAGAAGAAATAATATACCATTTCCCTTCTTTCTTTTCGAGCAATACATTAGCGGCATTGTCGGTCTGAATCATTACCCCGGGTGCAACCAATTGGGTCCCATTCCCTAAAAACAACGTCCGGTTTCCTGCATATTCATTGCTGATAACAGCATAATCCGCTTTCACTTTCATTCCTTGATAAATAGCGGTTTGTGCAGCATCAGATAGAGAGAAGATATGATCTATACGTCCGTTTTTGCTTTTCACACAGATACCGGCAAAGTCTTCCAAACCTGCTCCTTCTGCATCAAAGTAAGAGACGGACTGAATAGCAGACGGTTCCTTTTTCGTACTCGGTTCATATATCGAGACAAAAGGACGATTCCAAGCTTCTCCATGCTGACGGGCAACAAATGTCAGCGTCGGCTGCTCCTTTATATTATAGGGCATATTCGGTGTACGGCTTAGCCCTTCGGTCATTGGCGCCAAAGCCGTAAAGACTTCACGATCCGGTTCGCCTTTCATCCAAAGATTCATGTATATATCATCGCCGTCCTTATCTTTCATATCTATGGTGAAAGTTGCCTTGACATCCTTAGCGGTTGCAGCCACTTTCTTATCATATAAATAGGAATAAGCGTAAAGATGTGCGCCTGCAAAGGCGAGTTCTTCCGTAGGCTGGAGATTCAGGTCGCTGCCATCTGCTGCCGTCAATGTCAAAGTCTGTCCAAGGTTGTGATAGAAGTAATCGTGCATCTTATCGCCTCCTTTCTCTTTCCGGCTGCGGAATACATCGACATAATACCCCGTCTCCGCCCCAGTAGTGACAATACTCATCATACGGGTCTGATCCGCCCTGCTTTCCGGTTCACGAAAATAAAGGTTACTGTAAGTAACGGACGTAAATGCTTTGCCCGGTTCCGCTGATGCCGGGAAACAGGAAAGCAAATCAAAAGAATGATTACTTTTCATCACCGGATAGCTCGATATTCCATCCACACAAACTGTATTATGACTGGGGAATTGAGAATAATATTCCGCATAATCCAGTCCGCTATACAGGAAAAGCCCGATACCTGCATCCGGACCCAATACGTATCCTTTTCCGTAAAGTTCCATCGAAATGCCGTTAGCGTGCATGTGGTTCCCTTCACTGCCATTCAACGAAATCATCAAACTGTTGCGCGGATGCATACCGTTGCGCTGTACCAGCCATGACACATTGGGAGCATAAAACAAAGGAGAAACATAATCTTCTATCTTTCCCGGCTGCACTTTGGGATTTAGCGCCAGCGGTTTATCTTCAAAGAAAGAATTGACAGATACACGCACATTCTTCTTTTCTGTTTTATCATTTCCCAAATCCGGGTTCAGGCATTTCAATAAAGCCGTGAAATAGTTTTCCTGTTCTTTCTTCCCGTTCGCCTGTGCATTCTGTATCATACGGATAAAGAAGTTCGTACTCAAATATCCCGGATGCGTATCTCCAAAGCCACAAATCATACGGTTGGGAAACAGATATTGAGGGGTTGTCGCTACCGCTTTCGACAATACAGGCATTGCTTTCACCAAATCATATTGCAGATTCGTATCAAACTGATTCACAAAATTGGCATAATCATTGATTACCACACTGCTATATCCCGGACATTCCGCCCAGATACCCGTTTTAGAGTCAAAACCATATTCGGCAAGACGCGTCAAGCTCCATTGACGAATGCTGGAACGGTTCATCACATAGTCTATGTAATATTCCCGTCCTTTCCCGTCGGCATATTCTTTATTGTCTTCCAATACCAATCCGACATTCATAATAAACCGTGCCTGTAGCAAATTCCAGTTGTTATGAGGTACACCGTTCGCTATGATATTATCCGCCCATTTCTTAAAAGCTCCGGCGTAGATTTCCATTTTATCCGGGTAATTGGCCTTTAGATAATTATATAGAAAATCGTATAAAGGGACAGCGATATGGAGTGCGTCTTCATGGATGACTTCGAAAGAAGTCAATCCTACCAATGTTTGCTGATGGCCGTGATTCAGGTCGATGGGCACGTTTCTATAATAAATACCTGTCATATATGTATCAAAGACCCCCGCGGCAAGTTTAGCGAATTTCTCTTCATCCGTCATCCAATAAAGGAAAGCGGCATCACGGGCAATTCCCAGGATTTCGCAGTTCAGGCTTTCAATATTCCGGCCTGTTTTGGATGGGTGTACACTCTCCATAGGACGGTCGGGAAGTGCATTATTGCAGAAAGTGACATTCCCATCCTCATCATCATAAGGAACGACATCCGCCAATTTGGGACGGCCGTGGGTAGCAGCTGTGCCACGGGTTCCTGTGTAACGCACAGTGGGATAAGGAGCTTTTTCACCACCTGCATGGTCGAACGTTTCACCTTTCACATATACTTCCGTGGCATGAGACTTCCAGTACATTGCCAAACGAGACAGCAACCACGCCGGTTGAGCATCCGTCAGGTTCGTATATACTTCCGTCCGTTCCTTCAATTTATTGAAAACATCTTTCGCCCATTCTTCTTTTTTAATCAGCTTCCATGTTTCCTGCTTTCCCGCCGGAGTAGTCAGTACCCGCGGATGTGTCTGCGGCATCTTTTCCGGCAAAGGAATCTCTTGTCCGGATGCAATGTTCAGAAAAGATAGAAAACATAGTCCAAATAAAATTCGTCTCATACTTCAGTTATATTTTTTAGGTTTGATACCTATTAAATACGAAGATAGAGATTTATTTACCTAAATCCTCCGTCAAAGAACAATTTTATTTGTACGAGACTACGCTGTTATTTCAAACAAAGAATTATATTTGCAAAAAACCGACTAACAATTCTGATACTTATGAAAATTTTATCTATCCATGATTTGGCAACAATCAGGAAGAGAGCAGAGCACAATCTTTCATTGCGCGAAGAAAGTAATGAAAAGGTGACTGAAAAGTGTTACGGACTG
>OHLC01001141.1_pt1 | contig 11045 bp, 10 predicted proteins | sample 1568981 | NCBI WGS metagenome assembly OHLC01 (sample SAMEA3879510, study PRJEB24766) | human gut metagenome | biome: human-associated habitat; feature: feces | place: USA | collected 1985/1987 | reverse complement strand
CCCATAAATCCAACAGGAAGCAAAACGTTTTCGATTGGCAATCCAAGAAATGTTGCTTTCATTAATTGAATACCTTGTGTCAAAGGAAACATACTGATGATCTTCTGCATAGCAGCAGGCATAACTTCAAATGGAAGTGTTGTTCCCGAAAAAATCAGCATAGGAAAATACAAGATACAGGCAATGACACTTGCACTTTTCATATTTTTAGCAATACCGCCGACTAACAGACCAATACTTAACGTAGATACCATAGTCAGCAACCAACTTCCCAAAAACAAGAGCAAAGAGCCATGTATCTTTATTTTCCAAAACAGCATAGCAACGAGAAACAAAGTAAGCATGGATACAACGCAATATATGGCATAAATTGTAAACTCCACGACAAGCAATTTTACCGGACTGACAGGGGTAACTTTAAAACGCTTTAAAATTTTTCGTTCTCTGTATTCTGATACCACAAGGGGTAACCCCATGAGTCCTCCAGCACAAATGGAAATACAACAAAGCGCCCCAAAGGATTGCTCCAAAAAAGTGTATGCGGTTCCATCAGCAGCAGGTTTTGTGCCGTAAATAAATCCGAGAATAATCAATACGACCAATGGCATGATAACGGCAAATATAACCATATTCATGTTTCTAATATTGAGTTTTAGCTCATTCTTTAAAAGTGTTACAAATGATTTCATTCTTCCACCGCCTCTCCGGAAAGCATAAGGTAAGCGTCTTCAAATTTTTCGCATCCGCTGGCTTTCTTTGCCTGTTCAACAGTTCCGTAAAATACAGCCTTTCCTTTTTTCAGAATGCATATCTCGTCACATAAAGCTTCCACTTCATCCATGAAATGAGAAGTCAAAAAGATTGTCAATCCGTTATCCTTTAATTCCGACAGGATTTTCCAAACATCACGCCGGGCTTTTGTATCAAGTCCGGTAGTCAGCTCATCAAAAAACACAAGCTTCGGATTTGGAATTAGAGCAAGTACAATAAATAAACGTTGGCGTTCTCCACCAGACAGATTTTTGACTGCATGATCAATCTTGCTTCCGATCCCGAATTTCTTACAAAGTGTTCTCCAATCTGCCGGAGCCTTGTATAAGCAGGCTGTTTCATCGCATAACTCGGAAACCTTGATTTCCGGCTGATAATTGTTTTCCTGAAACTGTACGCCGACATTTTGGAACAAGCGGCGTCTGTCTTTTTTCGGGTTCAAACCTAAGACTGATACCGTTCCGCTGTCTGCCTTTTTTGTTCCTAAGATACATTCAATCGTTGTACTTTTCCCTGCGCCGTTTGCGCCAAGCAGCCCGTAAACGGTGCCGTATTTTACGGATAGACTGATTTGGTCTGCTGCAAGCAGATTGCCATAGCTTTTTGACAACTGTTCGACTTTGATTGCAGTTTGCATAGTAATACCTCCTGGTTTATTTTTCTCTATAAAAATACCACCAACGATAACATTGGTGGCAAAGTGTAGGGTTTATGAAAATAAGATTTTCATTTCTTGCAGCATTTCTAAAAGAGATTTTGCATTTGTTTCCGCCTCTAAGAGGGATATGATAAGTCTATCGCAAACAGAAATAATATCTTCCGTCTGTTTTGGAGTATTTAATGCAACACGAATGTCTGTGTTGGGATTTTTAGATAATTGCTGCAAGAGCCGTCGGATTGCTTCTAAAGAATAATTTGCACATCTTAATGAACGAATGATTTTTAGCCGCTGTATATCCTTGTCCGTATAAACACGATACCCGTTATTTTTTCGCTTAACAGTAAGCAGACCGTTCATTTCCCAATTTCGGAGTGTATCCATAGAAATATCAAGTAGATTTGATACGTCTTTCCGTTTCAGATTGTGTGAGTTTTCCTGCACACCGCCGGATAAAATCTGTTTTACAATTTTAATTGCTTCTTCGGCATTTCTTCGTTCCTGTCTAAGCTGCTTTAAGTATTCCTCTGTCAGTGTGATTGCTGTGTCGAACTCACCCGCAGCAGATACCGTAACCATTTGTACAATTTTCTTTTTCAAACCATTTTGCAATACTTCTACTTGAAACGCCAGCCGTATTAATTTGCATTGCCATATATGAAAATCTGTAAATACGCGATAACCATTTGACAGCCGTTCCGGTTTGGGTATCAACTTCATTTTTTCATATAAGCGAACTGTATTTGGATGTACTCCAATCATTGCAGCAACTTCTGCAGTTTTATATGTAGCCATTATTTCTCGCCTCCATTCTCTTAAGAATATACCACAATCGAAAAGTCTGGTGTTATAGTGTAGGGTTTATTATACTATAGCTGTTTGAAAAGCGAAACCGTAAAATAGAAGCTTTTATCACTTGACAAGTAAACGACTGTTCACTATACTATCCAAGTAAACAATCGTTTACTAATTGGAGGCTAGGATGACGAATACGAAGGAAAAAATATTAGTGGCTGCTTTACGGCTGTTTGCTGTTAATGGATATGAGGCAGTATCTGTAAATCAGATTGCAGGAGAATTAGGTATAACCAAGGGTGCTTTATATAAACATTATAAAAACAAAAGAGACATTTTTAACTGTATATTTGAATATGTTTGCCGATTGGATGTGGAACATTCTCGAAAAAGCGGCGTCCCGGAACAGGATTATTCGGATATGCCGGAGGCATTTTCCCATGTATCCGCAAAAAGTTTAGGCAATTATATGAAAGAGCAGTTCCGCTATTGGAGTGAAGATGAAATTGCTTGTAATTTTCGTAAAATGCTTACTCTGGAACAATACAAATCTCCGGAAATGAGTGCTTTATATCAAAAAGTTCTTGTCAGCGGACCTTTGGAGTATATTGAAAATTTACTTTGCGAGATGTCAAAAGAACAGGAGAAACTGCTGCCCTCTCCCCATGCATTGGCAATCGAGTTTTATTCTCCCTTTTATCTTCTGCTCAGTATGTCAGATGGGACAGATTGTAAAGAAACAAAAGAAGAAATCGCCCAAAGGTATATGCGTTATATCGATGATTTCTTCCAAAAATATTTTTCATAAAACGGAAAGAAGAAAGGAAATAAGAATGAACAATTTCATCAACATAAAACAATACGGATTTTCTGAAATGTTTTCAAAGGAAATCCCACAAGATAGTCCATTAGAACCGGCGCGTGTTCTTTCACAGGAAAAAGGGTTCTATCGGATCATAACAGACAAAGGAGAAAAGTTGGCGGAAGTATCCGGAAAGTTCCGGTATCAAGCTACATTTTCTTCAGAATATCCTGCCGTTGGAGATTTTGTACTGGTAAATTGGAATGAATCCGGCAACAGCGCAATTATCGAATCTCTGCTGCCGCGAAAAAGCGCTTTTATCCGAAAAGCAGCCGGAGAACCTCAACAGGAACAGATTGTTGCTGCAAATATCGATACGATATTTCTTTGCATGGCATTAAACAATGATTTTAACATCAGAAGGTTAGAACGATATCTTTCCATTGCATGGGACAGCGGCGCTATGCCTGTTGTGGTGCTGACAAAATCTGATCTGTGTGATGATTTAGATTATAAACTTTCTGAAGTCTCTTCCATTGCTTTTGGGCTGGATATTTTGGTTACAACTTCAACAGAAGAAAATGGATACAGGGAACTTCTGCCATTTATTTCGGAGGGAAAAACAATTGCGTTTATCGGTTCTTCCGGCGTGGGAAAATCTACTCTTATCAATCTTCTATTGGGTAAAGAGCAGCTGAAAACGAACGGACTACGCAATGACGATAAAGGCAGGCACACCACAACTCACAGAGAATTGTTTTTACTTCCTTCCGGCGGTATGGTCATCGACACTCCGGGTATGCGTGAATTGGGAATGTGGGATAACGATACAGGAATTGATAGAACCTTTACAGAAATTGAAACGCTTGCATCTCAATGTAAATTCCGTAATTGTACCCATAAAAATGAGCCGGGATGCGCAGTTTTAAAAGCGCTGGAAACGGGCGAACTGGAAATTGACCGCTGGAATTCTTATCAAAAACTAAAAGCTGAAAGCAGCTACATAGAAGATAAAGAAAGTTATCTGATTGCAAAAGGAAAACGCGAAAAAGAAATTTCCAAGTTAATAAAAAAAATGCCGATCAGAGTATAAAGAGGAGCAGTTATCTTATGAAAGAAAATGTTATTATAAGAAATGAACGAAAAGAAGATTGGGAAATTGTAGAAACTATCACAAGACAAGCCTTCTATAATCTTTATGTACCGGGATGTGTAGAACATTACTTAGTTCACAATATGCGAGAACATGAAGACTTTATTTCAGAACTGGATTTTGTTTTGGAGCTGAACGGTAATGTCATTGGCAATATCATGTACACAAAAGCAAAACTAATTGACGAAAATAAAAACAAAAAAGATATTTTAACATTCGGTCCGATTAGTATTCATCCGGCTTATCAAAGGATGGGCTACGGAAAAATGCTTATAGAACATTCATTCCAGGCAGCCATACAGTTAGGCTATGATACGATTGTTATCTTTGGAAGTCCTGCCAACTATGTCAGTCGTGGATTTAAAAGCTGTAAAAAATATAATGTTTGTATTGAAAACGGGAAATACCCTGCGGCAATGATGGTCAAAGAATTGATTCCTCATGTACTGGATGGTCATAAGTGGATTTATCAGGAGAGTCCTGTTATGGCGATCAGCGAAGAAGCAGCGGCACACTATGATAGCACATTAGAACCAATAGAAAAGAAGTATCTTTCAAGTCAAGAGGAATTTTATATTATGAGTCATTCTTTTGTGGAAGAATAGAAAATTGGATTTGAGATAGGAGGTATCAATCATGAGTCAACATATTACAGTTGTAGACTATAATCCTTTATGGCCAAAAAAATATGAAGAAGAAGCTTTACTAATTAAGGATATTCTCGCAGATAACTGCGTTGCCATTTATCATATCGGGAGTACGTCTGTCGAAGGTTTAGCCGCAAAACCTATTATAGATATTATGGCAGCAGTAAGAAATCTTGAAAAGGTTGACGATGCTGCAGAAGCCTTTTCTAAAATAGGTTATGAATATCTCGGCGAATTTGGGATAGCAGGCAGACGGTATCTTCGTAAGGGTGGAGATGAGAGAACACATCAAATTCATATCTTTCAAACAGAGGATTGGAATAATATTGGAAGACATCTTGCCTTTCGTGACTATATGCGTACTCATAAAAAAGAACGAGACGAATATGCAAAAATCAAAAAAGTTCTTGCACAGAAATTCCCTTATGATATTGATGGATATTGTGACGGAAAAGAAGAATTTGTGCGTAAAATTGAGAAACTCGCTCTCTCCCAATTTGATGGAACATGGGATAAAATGTACCTTGCGGCACGAAATGTACAGAAAAAAAGAGAGATTTCTCCGCTTGTAGAGGCTGGCGGCGTCTCCGCTGCAATTCTTACTGAAAAAGGGAATATCTATGTTGGTGTTTGTATCGATACTGCTTGCTCTTTGGGAATGTGTGCAGAAAGAAATGCGATTGCCAATATGATTACAAATGGCGAGAATGGCATTTGTCGATTGATAGCGGTTGATCGGAATGGAAAAGCAATCCCGCCTTGTGGTGCCTGCCGGGAATTTATGGTACAGTTAATGCCGGACCATTATCACTCTATTCAGATTATGCTGGATTATGAAAATAAAAAAATGGTTACATTAGGAGAGAATGTGAAACTTTTTCTGTAAATAATGTTTTAGAAGGTCTTCTATGGTAAAATATTTTATCATAAGGAGGCCTTTTATTATGGCAAGAGAAAAGAAACCTGTACACAAAGTACAAATGACAGAAGGAAAACGTAACATCATTCACCAGCTCTTGAAAGAATACGATATCCAATCAGCAGAAGATATCCAGGATGCGCTGAAAGATCTTCTTGGTGGAACCATCAAAGAGATGATGGAAGCGGAAATGGATGACCACTTGGGATATGAAAAATCACAACGTTCTGATAGCGGTGATTATCGCAATGGTTATAAGCGAAAAAGAGTGAATAGTCGTTATGGTTCTATGGAGATTGAAGTTCCACAAGACAGAAAATCAACTTTTGAACCTCAAGTAGTAAAGAAACGTCAGAAAGACATTTCAGATATCGATCAGAAGATTATTTCTATGTATGCAAAAGGTATGACAACCCGGCAGATTTCAGAAACAATCGAAGATATTTATGGTTTTGAAACATCCGAAGGTTTTATATCAGATGTTACAGACAAGATTCTCCCACAAATTGAAGACTGGCAGAATCGGCCATTAGATGAAGTTTATCCAATCCTGTATATTGATGCGATTCACTATTCCGTCCGTGATAATGGAGTGATCCGGAAGCTTGCTGCGTATGTCATTCTTGGGATTAATGCGGAAGGTAAGAAAGAAGTGCTTACTATCAGTATTGGAGAAAATGAAAGTTCCAAGTATTGGCTCTCCGTCTTAAACGAATTAAAAAATCGTGGTGTAAAAGATATCCTGATCATTTGTGCAGATGGACTCACAGGTATCAAAGAAGCGATTGCGGCAGCATTTCCTAAGACAGAATATCAAAGATGTATCGTTCATCAAGTGCGAAATACCTTGAAATATGTTCCAGATAAAGACAGAAAAGCATTTGCCACAGATTTGAAAACGATATATCAGGCAGCGGATGAAAAGAAAGCTTTGGCAGCTTTGGATCGGGTAATGGAAAAATGGACTGCAAAATATCCGAATTCCATGAAACGCTGGAAGGATAACTGGGATGCTATTTCCCCAATCTTCAAGTTTTCAGCAGCGGTTAGAAAGGTCATTTATACAACAAATGCCATTGAATCTCTGAATTCCACTTATCGGAAGCTGAACCGTCAGAGAAGCGTCTTTCCAAGCGATACAGCCCTTTTAAAAGCCCTTTATCTGGCTACCTTTGAAGCTACAAAAAAATGGACTGCAACAATCCGGAACTGGGCTCAGGTTTATGGAGAGTTAAGTATCATGTATGAAGGTCGCTTGCCAGAGTAATAAAAAAAGCAGAAAAACAGGCGGATTACCCGCCTGCTGTTGACATGCAATTTTGTAACTGTTATATATAAAGCAAGGGCGAAAAGCTGATTTTGTTTAAGCCTATCGCCCATTCTTATCATAGAAGATCATATTTACAGACTTTTCTTCATAGTCTCCATTAGGAGATATCACTCCTAACTGGTGGATATAAGTATGGCGGAAATATCATTTTTGGTATTTCCGCCACTTCTTTTATATACTCTTCGCGCTATTCATTCTGTCTGCCCAGTTACATGAAATTACAATACTCTCTAAATTTACATTAATATATGTACGCCGCCTTTTCTACCGCCCAGAACAGTTTTTCCTTTGAGATCTGCCCACTGAAAATGCTCGTTGTCTTGCCGTGCAACGAGAAAGTTTCCGGCTCGCTGTGTGAGCTGTGCAAAATTAACGACATAGTCGGAAGCTCCTTCGCTGTACATATAAACGGAAGCTTCAGATCCCATAAATCCAATATCGGCTTCTCCGGAAATAACGGCAGTCATTGTTTTATCGGCTCCAAATCCGGTGACAAGTGTGAGGTCGATGTTTTCATCTTTGAAGTATCCTTTCTCAATCGCCACATATAGTGGAGCATAGAAAACAGAATGAGCCACTTCGTTTAGTGTGATTTTTACAGGGGAAGTTTTTTGAGACGATACTTCAAAGGAGTCGGAAGCTGTCGTTTTATCTCCGGTTTCGGCTTTAGAGCATCCCATACACAAAGAAAATACAAGAAGGAAGGCAAAAAGAGAGGTTAAAAGTTGTTTTTTCATGAAATCTCCAGATGATTTGGTTTTATTGTAATATATGTAAAATATAACCGTACAGTGAAAAGGATATAAAAACAGAGCGATACGCAAGTCTCCCGGTTTTGGGGATTCCTGTAAGTAACGCTCTGCTTTTAAATTTCAGTTTTTCTAAAACAGTTATGGCTTTCTAATCGTCAAATTCTTCCTCGGCATAATCGTCTTCAAAGGCTTCATCATAATTTTCTTCACTATCATCATAATCAGATCCTCCGCGGGAAGTGATCGCAAGGATGAGTGAAATAATTGCCAATACTCCGCTTACAATAGCTGCGATGAGAAGCTGCAGATCATCTCCACGTTTCAAAAATGCAAATACGCCGCTTCCGAGATAAAAAAGCATCGGAAGAAGGAAAGCAAAAATCGTATTTGACTTTTGCATGATAAAATAGAGAAGTGAAGATACGAGCATACAAAGGGCAAGGATAATGTATAAAGTGCCGCTTGTGCCGCCGCCGTCTGTTGTGCCGTTAAGTCCGGTCATGAATCCTTTATAAGTAAAGAATCCGAATCCTGCGAGAGAGATGATCCCGAGAATGATGCGCACTGCGCGGAATCTCGGAACGCTTTCGTAATAATCATCTTCATAATCGTCGATTTCCGGTTCAGGCATTTTACGCGAAGCTTTTGTGTCATATTTGTCGTTTTTATTTTTGGATGATTTTGAGGAGGCTTTTTTTACTTTGTCAGTATCAAGAACTCCTGTTGCAAGCATATCATCATAGCCTTTTTTAACAGCTTTCTCCCGTTTTGTGCGGACTTGTTCCGGTGGGATGTTACTGTACCGTTTATCTTCGTTCGGAGCTGATTTTTCAGTAGTTTGTTTGGATGAAGGCTTTCTTTTCGGGACTTTCTTTTCGGGATTTTCCTGAATCCGAACTGTTTTCTCGTCAGTTGCTTTTTCATCAGGCCGCCGTTTTTGATTTTGCGCAGGTGACTTCACCCGGTCGGAAGCTTTTGGGGAAGCTTCTGCAGCAGCGCGTTTTTTGGGGCTGCCGGTATGAGCTGCTTCCGGCTCTTTGTGCGCCTTTTTGATTTTGTTTTCGTCTTTTTTTTGAGCAACGTCGCTCTCGTTTTTTTTGCGGCTGGTCTTATCTGCCGCTTCGGCTTTTTTTGCAGATGCCTTTGCCGCTGCTTTTTTTGCACGTTGCTTGTCTAAATTCCACTGTTTTTTACAGTCACGGCAGACTGCATATTCATTAAAGACAGGATCTCCGCTGTTGTCAGTGCCGATTTGTTTGTTTTTGATCTCAAGTTCGTTTCCGCATATCGGGCATTTCATAAAAATCAATACTCCTCTCTCTTCGTTAAATCGAATTTATAATGGTTTCATTATAACATTTCAAATGAGTTAGAACAATGAAAAATGTAACAATAAATCGAAAAATATCAAATATGATCGAAAATATAGCGCGATATGTGATATGATATCAAAATTAAAAGATAAAAAACAGCGTCATAATTATACAGATATTGCAAAAAATGACAGCAGAATTTGTAACAAAGGCGAAAGGAGAAATTATGAGATTTGAAGCAGATACACATTCACACACGCTGGCAAGCGGACATGCATACAGCACGATAAAAGAAATGGCGGCGGCAGCAGAAGCAAAAGGCTTAAAAGCGCTTGCGCTTACGGAACATGCTCCGAAAATGCCGGGAACGTGCGGGTTGTTTTATTTTCAAAACCTGGATGTCGTTCCAAGAAAATGCGGAGGAATTCGCCTCTTAATGGGAGCGGAAGTAAATATAATGGATGAAACAGGCAGGATCGACCTTCCGGAAAGTACCTGCCGTGATCTGGATATAGTTATTGCGAGCATTCATCCGCCATGCTATGGGATGGGGCACACAGAAGAGGAAAATATGAGAGCATACGAGGCTGTGATGAAGAAACCGTATATTAACATTATCGGGCATCCTGATGACGGTCGTTTTCAGATTGATTACGAACGTCTTGTGAAGATGGCAAAAGAGACGGGAACGCTTTTGGAAGTAAATAATTCTTCCATGAGACCGTCAAGCAGCAGAAAGGGAACTCGTGAAAATATTCTTACAATGCTTGATCTTTGTAAACAGTATGATGTTCCGGTTACGACAGGCAGTGATGCACATGTAGATGTAGATGCAGGCAATTTTACTTATGTAAAAGAAGTGCTTAAATTTTGCGATTTTCCGGAGGAACTTGTTGTTACGACAAAATTTGATGTATTAAAACAATATTTGAATATGAACACTTTCGGTATGTAGGAGAGAGCGGACTTTTGTATGTAGATGAAAGGGATAAGGTACTTTTGTAAAACTTTATAAATTTAACTGATTAACGTATGGACTTCAAGAATTTAATGTGCTAAAATATAACAGTGCTTGAAATAATTGCTGTGGATGCAGAGGTTGCTCGGATATATGCCACGGTGTTGAGTAAAAAAATCAGGACAGAGGCAGTTGACTATCTTTTTGAAGCGATTCTCAGTCTGAAAAATAAAGGAGAATGTTATACTTTTTTTGAGGATATTTGTACGATTAACGAGCTGCTGTCTCTGTCACAGAGATTTGAAGTGGCAAAAATGCTCAGAGAGCAGAAAACTTATCTTGAAATTGCGGAAAAGACAGGCGCTTCAACGGCAACGATCAGCCGGGTGAACCGTTCTCTTAATTACGGCAATGATGGATATGACATGGTTTTTGAAAGAATTGATAAAAAATAAAAAAATGCCGGAGCGTTCATGCGTGTCCGGCATTTTTAATACGTACTTTTGTACTCGTCAATCTTCTTTTTGAGCAGAAAGTTCGTCTATGATTTTCTCTATCATAACTTTTTTCAAATAGACGTCAAAGCTTAAAGAGCAAATAAATGCAAAAAGACGAAGTTCTTTTTGATCGGCGTCATCTTCTATATTTGAAAAAGCAGAGAATGAACTTTCGTATGCTTCCTGAACGGATTCGGAAAGCGGCTTGATACGGGATTTTTCAAGCTTGCAAACTTCGGTATACAGTTCGGAGAGGCTAAGCGCCGCCTCGTCTGAAAAATATTTGTCCCGCAGAGGAGCAAGTACGGTTTCAATATCTTTGATAGAAAGAATGCTTTTAAAGTAGTAAATAAATATAAGAAGAAGTACATGTTCTTTAGAATATTTTTTCTTGACGGACGGAGGAAGAAGATTATTTTTTGAGTAGTTGTTTATCATTGTTTTTGTCAA
>OHLC01001139.1_pt1 | contig 11064 bp, 8 predicted proteins | sample 1568981 | NCBI WGS metagenome assembly OHLC01 (sample SAMEA3879510, study PRJEB24766) | human gut metagenome | biome: human-associated habitat; feature: feces | place: USA | collected 1985/1987 | reverse complement strand
GCCGGATAGATATACTCGATGAAATCTTCTTCACGAGTATTGCTTCCTTTTGCTCCGACTCCTCCTCGATTTTGAGCACGGAATTCGGACAGAGGGGTCCGTTTGATATATCCCATGTGCGATATGGTGATAATCATTTCGTCGTCGGCATAGAAATCCTCAGCATTGAACTCTTCCGAGGAATAAATGATTTCTGTTTTACGTTCGTCGCCATACTTCTCTTTTATTTCGAGAAGCTCGTCTTTTACCACTTTCATACAAACAGACTCATCGGCGAGAATTTCTTTGTAATAGGCAATCATTTTTTCCACCTCGGCGTATTCATTTCTCAGTTTGTCTTGATCCAAACCGGTCAACTGTCCAAGACGCATATCTACGATGGCCTGTGCCTGTGCATCCGAAAGATCAAAACGCTCCATTAACTGAGCTTTCGCCGCCTGAACATTGGCAGAACCGCGGATGATCTTAATAACCTCATCGATATGATCCAGTGCCTTTAAGAGACCTTCCAAAATATGGGCTCTCTCTTCTGCCTTGTTCAGATCATATTTGGTTCTTCTGGTTACCACATCCTCCTGGTGCTTTAAGTAATATTCCAGGATCTGCTGCAGATTTAAGATACGCGGCTCATTATTAACCAGCGCCAGCATAATCACACCAAAGGTATCCTGCAGCTGTGTATGCTTCAGCAGACGGTTCATGATGACATTGGCATTCACATCACGGCGCAGTTCAATGCAGATCCGAAGTCCCTCACGGTTGGATTCATCACGCAGATCCGTGATTCCATCAAGCTTTTTATCCTTTACAAGCTCTGCGATCTTTTCGATCAAACGAGCCTTATTCACTGCATAAGGAAGCTCTGTCACGATAATACGGCTCTTGCCATTTGCCATGGCCTCGATATTGTATACAGCCCGTACACGGATCTTGCCGCGTCCGGTTCTGTAGGCTTCTTCGATGCCTGCTTTTCCAAGGATGGTTGCTCCTGTCGGGAAATCAGGTCCCTTTACGATCTCCATCAGTTCTTCGATGGTAGTCGGGCGGTCTTCCTCCACCCGGTTGTCTATGATCTTGACAACGGCAGCAATCACCTCACGCAGGTTGTGAGGCGGAATATTCGTTGCCATACCAACGGCGATACCGGTGCCGCCATTTACCAGAATATTGGGAAAACGAGCCGGAAGAACCGTCGGTTCTTTCTCAGTCTCATCAAAGTTCGGTACAAAGTCAATGGTATTTTTATTAATATCTGCCAGCATCTCCATGGAAATCTTGCTCAGACGTGCCTCTGTATATCGCATGGCAGCCGCGCCATCGCCGTCCACGGAACCAAAGTTTCCATGACCGTCAACTAACGGATATCTGGTCGACCACTCCTGTGCCATATTTACAAGTGCACCATAAATAGAACTGTCTCCGTGCGGATGGTATTTACCCATCGTATCACCGACGATACGCGCACATTTACGATGCGGCTTATCCGGACCATTGTTCAGTTCTATCATTGAGTAAAGCACACGGCGCTGTACCGGTTTTAAACCATCCCTTACATCCGGGAGCGCACGCTGCGCGATAACACTCATGGCATAATCGATATAGGATGTTTCCATCGTTTTTTTCAAATCGACGTCATGAATCTGATCAAAAATTTTATCATCCATCTGATTTCTTCTCCATTTCTAACTCGTCTCTGTCATCCGAACTTCTGCAAACGGATCACATCTTCTAAAAATCCGGCTGCACCTATCTGTTAAATATCCAGATTCTGTACATACTTTGCATTTTCCTCGATAAACTCACGTCTCGGTTCTACCTTGTCACCCATCAAAGTCGTAAATGTCACATCAATCTCCGAAGAATTTTCCTCATCGATCATGACACGTTTTAAAATACGTTTTTCCGGATCCATAGTCGTCTCCCAGAGCTGCTCAGCATCCATCTCTCCAAGTCCTTTATATCGCTGGATCTTGTTATTGCCGTCACGTCCGATCTCAATCAGGATATTGTTTAATTCAGCGTCATCGTACGCATACCAGATATTTTTATTTTTCTCAATCTTGTAAAGCGGCGGAGTTGCAAGATATACATGCCCCTGCTTGATGAGTTCCGGCATAAAACGGTATAAAAATGTCAGCATCAGTGTCGCAATATGAGCACCATCGACATCGGCATCCGTCATAATAATGATCTTGTCATAACGCAGCTTGGAAATATCAAAGTCTTCATGAATTCCGGTTCCGAATGCAGTTATCATAGCTTTAATCTCGGCATTTGCATATATTTTATCGAGACGCGCCTTTTCTACATTCAAAATTTTTCCTCGAAGAGGAAGGATTGCCTGTGTGGCACGATCACGAGCCGTCTTCGCCGAACCTCCGGCGGAATCTCCCTCTACGATGTATATTTCACAATTTACAGGATCTTTGTCGGAACAGTCTGCAAGTTTTCCCGGCAAAGACATTCCTTCCAACGCCGATTTTCTTCTCGTAAGATCTCTTGCTTTTCTTGCAGCTTCTCTTGCCCGCTGAGCCATAACTGATTTTTCAACCGTAATTTTGGCAACGCTTGGATTTTGTTCCAGAAAAATTTCAAGCTGAGTAGACAGAATACTGTTTACCGCACCTCTTGCCTCGCTGTTTCCAAGCTTTTGTTTCGTCTGACCTTCAAATTGAGGATCTTCGATCTTCACGCTTACGATTGCAGTAAGCCCTTCTCTGATATCGTCTCCGGAAAGATTCGGTTCGCTATCTTTAAGCAGTTTATTTTTCCTTGCATAATCATTAAACGTCTTTGTAAGAGCGCCTCTGAATCCCTCGATATGAGTTCCGCCCTCCGGCGTTGTAATATTATTTACAAAACCATAAGTATTTTCACTGTAAGAATCGTTATGCTGCATCGCAATTTCCACTGCAACGCCGTCTTTCATCCCTTCACAGTAAATGATCTGCTCGTAAAGCGGAGTTTTACTTTTATTCAAATATGTGACAAACTCTTTGATTCCGCCTTCATAGTGGAACGTATGCTCTCGTAATTCTTCGCCTCTCCAGTCTCTTAATACAATCTTCAGACCTTTTGTTAAAAACGCCATTTCCCTGAAACGCTGTTTCAACGTATCATAATCAAACACCGTATCGTCAAATATTTCTGCATCCGGGAAAAACGTAACCGTCGTTCCTGTGCGATCAGGTTCACATTCGCCGACCACTTTTAATTTATATACAACTTTTCCTCTTTCATAACGTTGCTTGTATATCTGACCGTCATGATATATTTCTACTTCAAGCCATTCCGAAAGTGCGTTTACTACAGATGCACCTACTCCGTGAAGTCCTCCGGATACTTTGTATCCTCCTCCGCCGAATTTTCCTCCTGCATGAAGTACAGTAAATACAACTTCAACTGCCGGAAGTCCCGCTTTGTGATTAATACCGACCGGAATACCTCTTCCGTTATCACACACTGTAACAGAATTATCTTTGTTAATATTTACTTGTATTTCATCGCAATATCCCGCCAGAGCTTCGTCTACGGAATTATCCACGATCTCATATACAAGATGGTGAAGTCCTCTCGTAGAAGTGCTGCCGATATACATACCGGGCCTTTTCCTTACGGCTTCCAGACCTTCCAGTATCTGGATCTGATCCGCTCCATATTCCGCGTCAAATTCTGTACTTGATGCACCCATGTAATACCCTCCTAATTTGCATTTACTGCATGTCCGTTCTTTATGTGAAATATCTTGTTAATAGAAAATCTGTGATTGACAAACTCATCCAGCCCTGTGCATGTTATGATCGTCTGTATATTATCGATACTATCCAATAAATAGTTTTGCCGATGTTTGTCCAGTTCAGACAATACATCGTCAAGAAGCAGGATAGGCGTATCATTTAATTCTTCTTTTACAAGTTCAATTTCAGATAATTTCAGCGATAAAGCCGCTGTTCTTTGCTGTCCCTGCGAACCGAATTTCCGAATATCCAGTCCCGCATCTGTCGTAAAACAGATATCGTCTCTGTGCGGACCGACTGTCGTACTCTTCATTCGCAGATCACGTTCCCTATATTTGCTCAAAGCAGTTTCAAACGTTATATTTCCGAGACTGCTCTCATATGTCAATGTGATCCGCTCTTTTCCTCCCGTCAGCTTGTAATGAATATCGGCAATAATATCATTGACCTGTTTTATAAACTGTTTACGCCGCTCTAATATTTTTTTTCCATATTCCGCAAGCTGCATGTCCCATATATCTAATGTCTCTATCAGATTTCTCTGTCCGTATATATCTTTTAACAAGGAATTTCTCTGATTAATGATTCGATTATAGTTAGAAAGATTATTGAGATAAATTTTATCGAGCTGTGAAAGTTCCAGATCAATAAATCTTCTTCTCCCTGCCGGTCCTTCTTTTATGATGTTCAGGTCTTCCGGTGAAAAGAACACAAAATGAACAATCCCGAAAAGTTCACCTGCTCTTCTGATCGGAACTTTATCGATGGCAATCCCTTTTGGACTGTTTTTCTTAAGATGCATGTCTATCTGAAAATCTATGTTCCTTTTCTCAATGATCGTCTCTATATGTGACTCATCATACCCGAATTGAATGACATCTCTGTCTTTCGTTCCCCTGTGAGACTTTGTTGTGCCCGATAAATATAAAGCTTCCAGTATATTCGTTTTTCCCTGAGCATTATCACCATACAGAATATTTGTCTTCGGATCAAATTTCAGATCAAGAAGATCATAATTTCTGTAATTTTTAAGCTTCAAAGATTTGATAACCATAACTTTCCCATCTAATTTATTTTACACGCTTTTTACATTTTTTTCAATGTTCGGATTCACCCTTTATTGTTTGACCGTCAACTCATTTTCTTCGTAAGATACAACGTCGTTCGGATACAGTTTACGACCTCTTCTCGTCTCAACTTCTCCGTTTACACTGACAAATCCGTCTTGTATTACTTCTTTTGCCTGCCCGCCGTTCTCAACAAATCCGGCTGCTTTTAAAACCTGTCCGAGCCGGATAAATTCTTCTCCGGCTCTCAAATGAAAAAATTCCATATTTTACTCCTTTTATACTGCTGCGTTAAAATTTACAGGAAGAATAAGATAAATATAACTTTGTGCCTCGTCTTTTATGAAACACGGCGCCTTTGCATTCATGAAATAAAGATCTACTTCTTCATCTTCGATCACTCGGAGCGCCTCGATCAAAAACTTCGGATTAAATCCGATAAGAAGGTCTTTGCCTTCTTTGATACACATAATATCTTCATCCATTGAACCGACCTGTGATTTTATTTTAAATTCCATTGATTCGTCTCTGATATCGATAATAAGCGGTTTTTTGTCTCCTTCTTTGATAAGCAAGGTAGCGCGGTCGATACATTCAAGAAGCTCTCTTTTATTTATTTTTACTTTCGTTTCATAATCGCTTGAGAGCATCTGATCTATACGGAAATATTCTCCTTCTATCAGTCTTGATACTACGATCGTCCTGTCGAATTCAAATACGATATGATTTTTCGTAAATGAAATATCTACATCGGCTTCTGCTTCCCCGCCTATGATCTTACTGATTTCCTGAAGTGTTTTTCCGGGAACGATTACCTTTTTAGGCGCATAAGAATCTTTCAGTTCTATTTTTCTGATTGAAATTCTATGACCGTCAAGTGATACGACTTTCAAAATATTATCTTCGATTTCAAAAAGTTCTCCTGTCATCATTTTATTCGTATCGCTGTCGGCGATCGAAAAGATCGTCTGACGGATTACTTCTTTTAGTGTAAACTCCGACACTGTTATAAAATCATCTTTCTCAATGTTCGGAAGATAAGAAAATTCATCTCCCGGAAGTGATGCGATTTTAAATTTTGCTTTTCCACCTGTGATAAGCGCCTGATTATCGCCTTGTGTATCTATGATAATTTCGTTGTCGGGAAGTTTCCTGACGATCTCTGCAAATATTTTTGCGTTAAGAGCCAAAATACCTCTTTCAATGATCTCTCCATCTATAGACGTTTCGATTCCAAGTTCCATATCGTTAGCTGTAAGTTTAATGACGTCTGTAGATGCGTCTATTAAAATACATTCGAGAATTGGCATCGTTGTTTTTGACGGAACAGCTTTGGAAACGATACTCACTCCTTTTGCCAGATTCTGTTTTGTGCATATGATTTTCATAAAAAAGTAACTCCTTTCGATCTGTGTGGAAAAGTCAGACGCGCACGAAATAATATAGATTTATATAAAATCAATTCCGCATTCGTCGTATTAGGGGCTGTGAATAAGTTGAAAACCATCTCAACCCCTTGAAAAATCAAGGTTTTCTGCTTGTGATAACTGTGTGGGATTCGAGTTGAAACGATGAGGAAAGTGTGGGTATAAATCTGAACCTCTTCAGGTCGATATTATGTTATTCACATCTTTTCCCATAGTTTTTAAGAAGTAATCTACATAGTTATCCACAATTATATCGGATTTATCTTCTTTTTTATAATGTTGACGGTATTATTAAGAGCTTCATCGGTTTTTAATTCGTTTTCGATCTTCTTAACGCCGTGATTGACAGAAGCATGGTCTTTTCCGCCTAAGATAGCGCCAATCGCCTTAAGAGGCGTATCCGTCAGAGTACGGCAAAGATACATGATGATCTGTCTTGGAAGGACGATTTCTGCATTTCGCTTCTTTCCTTTTAACTCTGAAATCGGAATATTAAAGTGTTCAGATACAATATCAATGATAAGTTCAGGCGTCACCTCTCGGTTATTATCCGGAGAGATCATATCCTTTAACGCCTCCGCCGCAAGCGGGATATCGATCTTTTTATTTTCAAGGTTAGAAAGAGCGATCAGCTTATTAAGAGAGCCTTCCAATTCACGAATATTCGATTTGATATTATTGGCAATATATTGCATAACATCGTCCGGAATATGGTATTTTTCAAGTCCGTCAAGTTCTTCTTTTTTTCTTAGAATAGCCATTCTTGTCTCATAATCAGGCGACGAGATATCGGCAATAAGTCCCCACTCAAATCTTGTCCTAAGACGGGCTTCAAGCGTCTCGATATCTTTCGGGGGTTTATCACTTGATATGATAATCTGTTTTCCCGATACATGAAGATGATTAAAAGTATGGAAGAATTCTTCCTGTGTACTTTCTTTTCCTATTATAAACTGAATATCGTCGATTAAAAGAACGTCGTTATTTCTGTACTTTTCACGGAATTTTGTCATGGCAAGTTCACTTCCCGTTTTACCGGCTTTCAAAGCGTCGATCAATTCATTCGTGAAAGTTTCACTTGTAACGTACAATACTTTTTTAGACGGATCGTTTGCAAGTATAAAATGAGCGACGGAATGCATAAGATGAGTTTTACCTAATCCGACGCCTCCGTATATAAAGAGAGGATTGTAAATCTCTCCGGGTGATTCCGCAACTGCAAGTGAAGCGGCATGCGCGAAGTTGTTGTTACTTCCGACTACGAAAGTATCAAATGTATATTTTGGATTCAGGTTCGCTTTTTCATAAATCGCGTTAACACGGTTTTTCTTAATAATATTTTCCTTTTTTTCCTGAATAACCGCTTCATTGTCTGTAACAAAAGCAACTTCAAATTCAATTCCGGTTACTTCCGCAATGCAGACTTTAAAAGGAAGAAGATATTTTTCTTCGATATGTTCAAGGCTTGCCCTTAGTTGGACGAGAATATAAACGGTATTGTCCTTTACTTCATAAACTGTCAAAGGCGCAATCCAAGTAGTATAAGAAATATTAGATGAGCAGTATTCAAGTTTCATCTTATTTAATATCAAATCCCAGTTTTGTTCTACAATATTCATCAAAAGTAACTCCTAATCAATAGAATAGAGAGATATAAAGGCAGAATCTCTCTATTACATTTTACATCAAAAGCGGTTCTTAGGCAATGAGAAATAATGTGTATAACTTTATTCACAACAATAATCTGCGTAATATAGACGTTTTTTTGAAAAAAATTGTTTTATTCACAGCTTATCCCAAAGTTTTTAACAAGTTATCCACATAAAAAACGAAAATTTTCCCCATTCTGTGAATAACTTTTGGAAAAGTCAAAATAACTTGCATTATTTTAACAATTCAGCGTTTGTTATTTGTAAAACTGTGATGTATGCTTATTATAGTAGCGTTATTGCAAAATATTTCTATGAAACCCTTGATTTTGCTTGACTTATAGCTGGTTTCTTACTATAATTAAGAGCAGTGTTTTTTCAAATTATAATAAGAAAAGGTTAAATTTGATAAAAGCGCGGAAAAAAAACGTTAATTATTGTGAATACTTTATTATAAGGTATATCAGAAAAGAGGAGGTGTATTTGATATGAAAATGACATTTCAGCCGAAAAAAAGATCCAGATCTAAAGTTCACGGATTCAGAGCAAGAATGAGCACAAAAGGTGGAAGAAAAGTTTTAGCTGCAAGAAGATTAAAAGGAAGAAAAAAATTATCAGCATAAAACCAAAGGCCGCATAAAATTTATGTGGTCTTTTCTTCTATCTAAAGCTATTTATGGAAAGAAAATTTAGACAAATCATGAAGGAAAGAATGGATTCATGAAATATTCGGAAAGCCTGAAAAAAAACAGAGATTTTCAGCTGGTTTATAAGCAGGGAACATCGTTTGCAAACCGATTTCTGGTCATGTATGTGAAGAAAAATCAGCTGGGACGGAACCGGATTGGAATTTCAGTAAGTAAAAAGGTGGGAAACAGCGTTGTGCGCCACCATCTGGCGAGACTGATCCGGGAGAGTTATCGTCTGCATGAAGAGGAATTTCAGTGTGGAATGGATGTAGTTGTGATCGCAAGAGTTAATGCAAAAAACTGTACGTATTTCGAGATAGAGGGAGCACTTTTGCATCTGGGAAAACTACATCATATATTAAAGGAAACAGAAAAATGAAGACGGTATTGATAAAAGGTATCCGGTTTTATCAGAAGTACCTGTCTCCTCTGAAGAGGGTGCACTGCCCTTATACGCCGACCTGCTCGCAGTACGGGCTGGAAGCGATTCAGAAATATGGTGCTTTCAAAGGAAGTCTGCTGGCATTATGGAGAATACTGAGATGTAACCCGTTTTCACACGGAGGTTACGACCCTGTGCCGTAGATAAATAAGGAGGAAAAGACGTTTTGGATATCGTACTGAGTAAGTCAACGTGGCCGATTATCGGGTGGGTATGCCAGATCCTCGGCTGGCTGATCAATGGAATTTATTTTTGCCTGGAAAAAATTGGAATTCCGAACATCGGTATTGCGATTATTCTGTATACGATTATCATTTATCTCGTTCTGACGCCGCTTCAGATCAAGCAGCAGAAGATGTCGAAGATGATGAGCGTAATGCAGCCGGATCTGCAGAGAATTGAAAAGAAATATCAGAACAAAAAAGACCAGGCTTCTCAGATGAAAAAATCTGAAGAAACCATGGCAGTTTATCAGAAATACGGTGTCTCCCCGACAGGAAGCTGCAGTACACTGCTGGTTCAGATGCCGATTCTGCTTGCACTGTACCAGGTTATCTATCATATTCCGGGATATATCGGAAGTGTCCGCAATGTATTCCAGGGACTGACAACACAGATGATGGGTGTATCAGGATATTCTGACATCCTGACACAGTTTATCACAGATAACCGTGTTACCATGTACAGTAAAGTAAGTGAAACATTAACCGAAAATAACCTTCTGGACATGTTTTATGTGCTGAAACCGTCCCAGTGGACGAAGCTGGCCGATATCAGCGAGTTCTCCGGTATTGCGGATACCATTACAAAAACCGCCGCGGAGTCCAAGCATATCAACATGTTCCTTGGATTTAATATCACACAGTCTCCGATGGATGTCATCCGCGAGGGTATGGCAAACGGATCTGCTCTTCTGATTGTAGGAGCAATTCTGGTGCCGGTTCTGGCATGGTTTACCCAGTGGCTGAACTACAAGCTGATGCCGCAGGCACCATCTTCCAACAACGGAAATAAGACAGCAAATTCCATGGAAAATTCCATGAAGACCATGAACACGGTAATGCCTGTTTTCTCCGCATTTATGTGTTTATCGTTCTCCATCGGTATTGGTATTTACTGGATTATCGGTGCGGTTATCCGAAGCGTGCAGCAGTTGATTATCAACAGACATCTGGACAACATGGATATGGAAGATTTTATTAAAAAGAATAAAGCAAAAATGGATAAGAAAAAGGCAAAATTAGGTGTTACTTCTCAGAACATTAGCCAGCAGGCAAAGATGAATGTGCGTAACATTGAAGAGCCAAAGAGAAAAAACATTGCGGATAAGAGTAATTCTGTAAAGAATACAGCGTCTTATACAGCCGAAGTTCCAAAGACAAAGCCGGGCAGTCTGGCGTCAAAGGCAAATATGGTGGCGCAATTTGATGCAAATAACAAAGGGAAAAAGAAATAAAAGGTAAGGGGGAAAAAAGATGGAATTCAGAGAGTTTTCTGCCAAAACAGTAGATGAAGCCATTACAAAGGCAAGTCTTGAATTTGAAGTATCCAGTGAAGACCTTGAAATTCAGATTGTTTCTGAGGGAAAAGCAGGATTTTTAGGTTTCGGTGCAAAGCCGGCAATTATTAAAGCGGCAAAAAAAGAAGTTGAAAAATCCTTACCAAAGGAACCAAAGAAAAAACCAGTTGAAAAAGTTAAGGAAGAGGTAAAGCCGGTAAAACCAGCTGAACCTGAAATTGCAAAAGAGATTGAAAAAGAAACAGAAGCGCCACGTGAAGAAAAGAAAGTTGTTGTAAGAGGCGAAGAAGAAATTGCAAATATGAAAGCAGAAGCAGAAAAATTCTTGAGCGGAGTTTTCAAAGCCATGAATATGGAAGTGGAAATTAAGATGGAATACAAAGCTTCTGAGGGAAATCTTGATATTGAATTTATCGGACATGACATGGGTATTCTTATCGGTAAGAGAGGACAGACTTTAGACTCCTTACAGTACCTTACAAGTCTGGTAGTAAATAAGGGAACACAGGGTTATGTTCGTGTAAAGCTTGATAC
>OHLC01001138.1_pt1 | contig 11079 bp, 9 predicted proteins | sample 1568981 | NCBI WGS metagenome assembly OHLC01 (sample SAMEA3879510, study PRJEB24766) | human gut metagenome | biome: human-associated habitat; feature: feces | place: USA | collected 1985/1987 | reverse complement strand
AACGGATAAAAGAATTGGCAAATATTCCAGTAAAATATTTGAAGATGCCGGGAGTAGCAGATAATGAATGGCAAACTATTTACTTGCAAGTAAAGGTTCGGAAAGGAGCCGTTTGTACATTTGCTTATAGTCTGGACGGGAAGAAATATACGACAGTGGGAGAGTCTTTCACAGCCCGTCAAGGCAAATGGATTGGAGCCAAAGTTGGAGTATTTTGCGTAACTCCGAATGAGGGCAATCGTGGATGGGCAGATGTAGACTGGTTCCGGATGACTAAGTAACTGATGGAGTGACTAAGTAACTGACCGCTCAAGTAACTGACAAAGAGAAATAAAGATTAAGAATTAACTCGAAGATATCAGATTAAGATGAAAAAGATTGTAGTAGGTTTGGCTGTGATGTTAGGTTTCTGTACGTGTGTTCATCAGCCGTCCGGTACATTGGATGTGAATAAGGCATTGGACTATTGTGCAGAGCAGACACAACGTACGCTTGCGGAACTGAAAACAGACTCCGGCATCGACTATACAATGATGCCACGTAATGTCATGGCAGACGAACATCATTGGAACTGTCGGAAAGCAACGAAGGAAGAATGGTGTGCCGGTTTCTGGCCGGGAGTGTTGTGGTATGATTATGAGTATACACAAGACAAGAATATACTGGAAGAAGCCGAAAAGTTTACGGCATCCTTAGAGTTCCTTTCCCGCATTCCGGCTTATGATCATGATCTGGGCTTTCTGGTTTTTTGCAGCTACGGCAACGGATATCGCCTGACCAAGAATCCCGCTTACAAACAAGTGATTCTGGACACAGCCGATTCATTGGCTACTTTGTTTAATCCGGTAGTCGGCACGATGCTGTCCTGGCCGCGGGAAGTAGAACCCCGCAACTGGCCCCACAATACCATCATGGACAATATGATCAATCTTGAGATGCTTTTCTGGGCAGCAAAGAACGGGGGGAATCCTTACTTATACGACATCGCTGTATCTCATGCCGACAAGACTATGAAGTGTCAGTTTCGTCCAGACTATACCTCATATCATGTAGCAGTATATGATACTATTACAGGTAACCTGATTAAAGGAGTGACTCATCAAGGATATGCGGACAGCACAATGTGGGCACGTGGACAAGCATGGGCTATTTATGGCTATACCGTAGTCTATCGTGAAACGAAAGATCCCAAATACCTTGACTTTGTGCAGAAAGTAGCCGATGTCTATCTGGAACGCTTGCCCGAAGACAAAGTACCTTATTGGGATTTCAGTGCTCCAGGCATACCCGATGTTCCGCGTGATGCTTCGGCGGCTGCCGTAGTTGCTTCCGCACTGCTCGAACTGTCTGCCTATCTCCCCAATGGGAAGGGCAAACACTACAAGGATGCCGCTATCGAAATGCTGACAAGCCTGAGTTCCGACAATTATCAGAGCGGTAAAAGTAATCCGGCTTTCCTGCTTCATAGCACAGGCCATTGGCCGGCTCATTCGGAGATAGACGCTTCTATTATCTATGCAGACTATTATTATATAGAGGCATTGCTTCGTCTGAAACGCCTGCAGGAGGGAGAAGGAGTATTGGGATAGAAATAAAAAGGGGGATGTGTCAGACTTCCCTTTTAACGAAATCATCCTCGCCACAGATAGCTGTAGCGAGGATGATTTTACTGGTTAGGGTTTAGGTTGTTATTTCTTTACCTTGATGATGTCATAATTTAGATCGCTGACAGCTTCCTGCAGGCTATCGTTTACCAAACGCAGGGTAGTGTCATTTACAATCACAAAATACATTGGAGCCTCACCATCATTCGGAGTTAACTTAACAGCTTTGGTAGGTTTTTTGTTCACTACTTTTTGGATAGTCTGTTGTTTTCCTTTAGAAGAGAAGGTTTTATTCTTACCCTGACCTTCTGCATCGAGGTAAGTCATATCCAGTGTATACGTGGTATCTACACCGTCAGTTGCAGCGTTCAGAGTCAATACGTAGTCGATACCCGGACCGTCGGCAGCAGGGAGTGTACCTTCATAAACTTCGGTCACTTCTGTGATCGGAGCCATTTCTATAGAAAGACTGTCTGCTTCTGCCTCTGCGGCTTTGTTGGCTTTTGACTGGCAAGATGCCAAAGCAGCTACGACTGCTGCTAACATAATTACTTTTTTCATCGTTAAGTGCTTTAAGTTAATATAAATATAGTGAGCTTACTGCTCGGGTTATTTTTTCTTTATTCTTCGTCCCGTTTGATGACTAGCAGTTTGTCTACCCGTCCACGGTCCATATCCACTACTTCGAATTGCAGGTTCTTGTAGGTGAAGATATCTCCGGCTTTCGGGATACCGCCCAGCAGGAACATTGCCAATCCTCCGAGGGTTGTGAAGTCTTCGTCCTCCAGGTCTTCATAAGATAAGATTCCCATCTCTTCCATAAAGTCCTTGATGTTCATCGAGGCCTCCACCAACATCGAACCATCCTGTCTTCTGACGATATCTTCCTCTTCCGTATCGTCTTCTTCAAGGATATCTCCGAAGATGCTTTCGGTAAGGTCGTGCAGGGTAATGATACCTTCTGTACTACCATACTCGTTAACAACAACTCCGAACTTGTTTTTGTTCTTCTTGAACAGCTCTAAAATTTTATTTGCATATAAACTTTCGGGGATAAACAGAGCCGGGCGGGCTATTTCGCGCAGATTGAACTCCTTTTTATTGCCTACCATCAGAATAATATCTTTGACGGATACCACACCGATAATCTCGTCTTTCCGCTCGTCCACCAACAGATATTTGCTGTAGTGTTCTTCTTCGATTGTCTTCATCACCTTGTCTTTTGTATCGTCGGGATGGAAGATGACAAGGTCTCTGCGGTGCGTCATCAGTTCATTGGCACGTTTGTCCGAGAAACGGAACACATCACGCAGCATTTCCGTCTCTTCCTTGTCGATCACTCCCTGTTCGGAGCTTTGGTGGAGAATCATTTTGATCTCTTCCTGTGTCATCGGGCGTTCTTCGTTTTTTACGCCGATGATTCTGTTCAGCAGGCGGGTGGAGATACTGAGCAGCCAGACGAACGGATAGGATACTTTCGTCAATAAAATCATAATCGGACTGAACAAGGTTGCGTATCGTTCCGGATTACTGAGGGCAATGGATTTGGGAACCAGCTCTCCGATGATAAGAGAGAGATAGGTGATGATTACCACAGTGGTGATCATGGCCAGATTACGTGCATAGGCTTCCGCTCCCGGTATGAGGGAGAAGAGTGGAACAAGGTCGTCTGCGATAGCGACACCACCATAGGCACCGGATACGATACCGATCAGGGTAATACCGATTTGAATGGTGGACAAGAACTTTTCGGGTTCTTCCAGTTGTTTCAGTACTCCACGTGCAGATTTGTTGCCTTTTCCGGCGAGAGTTTCGAGACGTGCTTTGCTGGATGATACCAGCGCAATTTCGTACATGGCAAAGATGCCATTCAGTACAAGTAAGAGAAGTATGATAAGAAATTCCATAAATGGATTTAAATGATTATTGCCGTGAAATTACATGAAATCACGACATCATGCAAATATGTGCTGTATATTAATGATTTTTTAATAAACAATTGGTGCGGAATGGTGATGTATTCTTTGAAATGAGGGGGGCTTAAGAACAAAAGAACATATTCCGAGGTTGCAAAGTAAATGCTCTCGGAATATGTTCTTTTGCTATTTCTGATCTTGAGTCTTTTTTATTGTTTGTATTTATCAGCCAGTTCTTTAGCACGGGCTACACGTTTGGCAGTGTCGGGGTGTGAAGAAAACATTCTCTGCATGTAGGAAGATGCGGGAGCCCCATTGGACAATTCGAGAAGTTTATTCAGTGATTTGTACATACCATAAGGGTCGATGTTGTTTTTTACGCAGAACTCTACGCCGTAGGCATCTGCTTCGTACTCTTGTTTCTGTGAGTATTGTGCGCCGGCAAGTGCTTCTGCCATTGCTCCCAGTTCAGAGTCAGTCAGTTTGGCGACCTGGCTGCTGGCTGCTCCTGCCGCATTCTTTACAGCCGAACGGAAATATGCATTCTTCATTGCGTCTTTAGAGTCGGTATGGATGACATGACCGATCTCATGACCGATTACTGCCATTACTTCTTCGTCAGTCATGACGTCCATCAGTCCGGCACAGATACGCACGCTGCCGTCACCACAGGCGAAAGCGTTAACGTCCACTACTTCATATACGCCAAAGTTAACTTTCATACCATCTACTTCTTTGATGTTTCCGGTCAGTCTTTCCAGGCGTTTTCCGTATTCGCTGTCCGGTTTGGTCAGTGGGTTATGCTTGTCCATCCATTCCATATACTCCTTGCTCATAGCAGCAATGTCGGCGTCAGATAGAGAGATTGCTTGTGCGGCATCTTTTCCTGCTTGAATAGCTTTGCCTAAATTGAATTTCTTGAATTGTGCTGAAGCGTTAAAACAACTCATGCCCAAAAATAACAGGGCTACTAATGCAATTTGTTTTTTCATCATAGTGAATTTTTAGTTTGTTATTATATAATATAGTGTTAGTATTCAAACGTGATTCCCAAAGTCGGCAGCAGTGTACCGCTTTCTTGCTTGAGGGACTTCATGACATACCGTTGTTCGGCTATCGGTGCGTCCGGATTCTTGATTACTCCGGTGCTCATTAATACATCTGCCTGTTTCAGCTTGCTGCCCGCGATATTCTGCAGATCAATGTAGAAACCCAGCATACAGCGCTTCAGATAGAATGTTTTGTCTATGCGGATATCTACCTGAGTGAAGGCCGGGAGTCGTTCTTCATTGTATCGGGTATAGTCGTAATACGGTTTTCCCTGTGCATTCCAGGCTGTTACCAGAGATGACTTGTCGGCATCATAAGGAGTATAGGGGGCACCGCCTATACAGCTGACTTTCATTCCGACGCTCCAGTGCCGGGGGAGATTGTAAGTTCCCCGCAAGTTGAAAATAAAGCGGTTGTCCCATGCGGAAGCGATGTACTCGCTTTCCTTATCAGTACGATATTCGCTTTTAAAGAGCGTGAAAGATGAGGCGAGATTCAGTTTCTTGGCGATCAGCCATTTAAGGAGAAGCTCTGCTCCGTAAGACCGTCCCTGTGCGGTGGAAGTAAGCAGCTCGTTGCCAATCACTCCGTAATCGTTTCCTTTGCAGGTCAACGGAATGCCGTCGGCTACGGAAAGAGGAATTTTGTCATAATCTTTATAGAATCCTTCGACGGATACTTCGAAGGTATCGCCCTTTCTCCAGTTCAGTCCTATGCTACCCTGGCTGACTTGCATATAGCGGAGCGCATACTTGTTGGCATAGAGTCCGTTATTGTTTTTAAAGCCGAGAGCGGTGTAGGGAGGCAGTTGATAATAGAGTCCTGCGTTTCCGCTCAGCGACCAGTGCTCCGTCAGTTGATAGGAGAGTGACAGGCGGGGAGAGAGCTGGTCGGACAGGTCTTTCATGGCTGCCGAGTAGTTGTTGGCATCGGCACGCAGTCCCAGAGAAGCCGTAAAACGCTCGTCTATGGAGGTGTAATTGACTGTTCCGAAAAGTCCCCAACGCATGATGCCCAGATAGGTATGGTAGTCGAACGTCTGCGCACGGTCGGTGTATACCTTCTGAAAGGTGGTGTTGCTATACTGGCTATAGTCCAGACTGGTTCCGACTGTGACTTTCCAGTTGCGGAAAGACGAACTGTTCTCAAGACGGAGCTGAGTATTTTGTTCCGTAGAACGGAGGCGGAGCATCAGATGCTCCGGATCGCTTTCGTCGTTCTGCTGATATTTGGTGTTCCGGTTGTTCAGATAACTGTGACTGGCAACGACTGACTGCACGTGTGCCCCCGCATAGTGCCGGTATACGGCACCTAGAGTGAACGTCTCCTGCTGAATCTTAGGCAGGTAACTGAGGATGTATTCGTTGTCTTCATCGTCGGCTTTGGTGTTTAGCTTCATCTTATCAATACCGCCCAGCCCTAGTACAGTCAATTCATTCCGGGCGTCAAACCTTGTTTTCAGCTTGAATTGCGCATCCGTAAAAGTCGGCAGAAAGGGCAGCCCGAGCATATCAAACAAGAATTGCAGGTAGGACTGACGGACGGAAACCAGATAGGAAGTCTTTTTGCCCAAATGTCCGTTGGAGGCAAGGGAGACTTCGGAAGCTCCGAGAGTAGCTTTCAGGGAATTGCGTTCCATGTCCCCGTCGCGCAATTTGAAGTCGAGCACGGAACTGAGCGCATTTCCTTTGTCTGTCGGGAAGGCTCCGGTATAGAAGTTCACTTCCCGTATCAGGTCGGCATTAAGGATACCTACCGGACCGCCCGATGCTCCCTGTGTGCTGAAATGGTTGATATTAGGGATCTCTACTCCGTCCAGGTAAAAGCGGTTTTCGGAAGGCGATCCGCCGCGTACGATCAGGTCGTTACGGTATCCTATCGGTGAGAAGGCAACTCCCGGATAAGACTGAACAATACGCGAAATGTCTCGATTGGCTCCCGGACTCTTTTCTATTTCCTGCAATCCGATGATGCGCAGGCTGACCGGACTTTCAATGTCCCGGCGGAAAGGGGAGGCGGTGACGGTCACTCCTTCCAGTTCCGTCTGATTCTCTTCCATCTCTATTTGTATATGTAGGTCTCTGGTCGAAAGTATGTATTCGGGGGTAGTGACAGTTTTGTATCCGATAGCGGACGCTTGCAGGCGATAGATGCCGGGCGGTACTTGCCCGATCGAGAACTTACCTTCGGCATTCGTCACTCCGCCTTTATTGAGTCCGACAATCATTACATTGATAAATTCCAACGGCTGACGGCTGGATTTATCAATGACTGTTCCCTTCACTTGGTGGACAGGCTGTGCCAGAAGGAAGGATATGGTTATGTTGCAAAACAGCAGAAGCGACAGTAGTCTTTTCATGTTATTTGTAGTTTAGCGACTGCAAAGTTAATGGAAAATAGTTTCACATTTCAATTTTATGTTCTATTTTTGTGGGAATAATAAAATCTGGTTAAGTATGAAAACCGTAAAATTGATTACCTGTAATGACGCGATGAAGGCGCATATCCTTCAAGGGGCGCTGGAGAATGAGGGCATTGAATCTATTCTGCATAATGAGAACTTTTCTACTTTGTATAAAAGTTGCGTGAGCAGTATTGCGGGAGTGGATATCCTGGTAGCGGATGAAGATTATGAGAAAGCCGTTCAGGTGCTGAGGCAGAACCAAAGCTGGCCCGAAGAACTGACGCTCTGTCCTTATTGCGGTTCGTCCGATATTAAATTCGTATTGAGAAAAGGACACAAACTGCGTGCCGTTGGTGCGGCTGTACTTTCCATGCTGGCAGCGGCGCCTCCGGGGGACAATCATTGGGAATATACTTGCCAGCAGTGTCATCAGACTTTTGAGACACCTGTTGCCGAATTTCAACCTTCGGGAGAAGACGAAGAATGATTGGATCTAAACATATTATAAACACAATGAAAAAGAAAAAACTTCTATTAATCGCTCTTTTGTTAGTTGGGGCAGCGTCTTCTTTTGCTGCCAAAGTAGATACGTTATTAGTGAAAAGTCCTTCCATGAACAAGGACATCAAGGTAGTAGTAGTCACTCCGGATGCGGCATTGGGAAAGAAAGCTACGGCGTGTCCTACTGTTTATCTCTTGCATGGTTTTGGCGGACATGCCAAGACGTGGATTGAGATTAAACCCAATCTGCCTCAGATTGCGGATGAGAAAGGAATCATTTTTGTTTGCCCGGACGGAAGTACCAGCTGGTATTGGGACAGTCCGAAAGACCCGTCTTTCCGATATGAAACTTTTGTCTCATCGGAACTGGTGAAGTATATCGACGGACATTACAAGACAATCACCGACCGCAAGGGGCGTGCCATTACCGGTCTGAGTATGGGCGGACATGGTGGTCTGTGGACTGCTATCCGTCATAAAGATACCTTTGGCGCTTGTGGAAGTACAAGTGGAGGCGTAGACATTCGTCCGTTCCCGAAGAATTGGGACATGGCAAAACGCCTGGGGGATTATGAATCTAACAAGGAAATATGGGACACGCATACTGTAATCAATCAGATTGATAAGATTCAGAACGGGGATTTGGCAATTATCTTTGATTGTGGCGAGGCTGACTTCTTCATTCAGGTGAATAAGGATTTGCACAACCGCTTATTGGAAAAGAAGATCGATCATGATTTTATCACCCGTCCCGGAGGACATACCGGAGAATACTGGAATAACGCTATCGATTACCAGATTTTGTTCTTTGATAAATTCTTCAAGAAATAAAACCGGAAAAGCTTGACTTTTGCATCCGGATGTCGTATCTTTGGAGACATAATCATATAGTAGATTGAAATTAAACTACGATAGAAGGAGGAAGTGAAAACTTTCTCCTTTTTTTGTGTACTACTTGGTGAGGAACTGTTCAGATCGGTGCTGGGAGTGGTTCAGCTTGGTGCTTATTGAAATTTAGAAGGGATGTCGGGAAGAATTAGAAGGTATGTTAAGGCAAATTACATACTATGTTAAGTGTAATCAGATGCTTTGTTAGGTGAAAACGGAGGCTTTGTTTCGATAAACAGACTTTTATGTAGCGGAAAAGGCCAGTCGGAGTTAAGAATCTATAATTCTGCTCTTGACAAGAATCGGGTTATTCAATCGTAATTGAGATCGTGCGATTCAGATAAGATATACTTTTGCCATTACCATATTTAGTGCTGACCTTTAGACTGACAGGTTTCTTGTTTTTATCAAAGCTATAAGTATATTCGGTTCTTTCGGTGTATGTGTCACTGGTTTTCTCCGGATAAGAGGCGATAGTAAGGTGTTGTGTCGGTTTGCCAAGCATGCCGGCAAACAAGGCTTCACGATGGAAGGAAAGGGGATAAGTATCCGCCACCAGCATACAGGGAAGACGATAATAATTGATATCTTCTCCCGCTTCATAATTAGTCTGAAGCTTTCCGTAACCGGTGGATGATTCATAGGGCAGTGAAGGAGAGATGGTGGAAATTAAATCGCCCTTGTCATACTGTAGAGAAAGAGTGTGCGCGACAACTGCATCGCTGCTTCCTTCCCGGGGCATAATCTTTTCATTCACTTGTGTCAGATAGCCGTCCGTATATGAAAAGGTATATTGTCTCTTCTGGTCGAGAGAAGCATATTCGCATTGCGTGGCGTATCCTTCTTCGTTTAGGGTGTATTTACGCTCAGTCCCTATTTCGTCTGTGAAAGTAACACTGCTTCTGTTGTTTCCGTATTGGATGGTAAGCGAATGGCTGATGATCTCTGTCAAGTCCGCTATCGAAATTTCTTGCGTGTAGGTATAACCGGTCAGCCAGGCATCTTCGTAGCGAAACTCTTCTTCTTTAGTAACGTCAGATACTCCGATTCCATCGGACTTGCAAAATTCGGAGAACAGCATCTTGCTTATTTCCGGGTCAGGAACTTCTGTGCCTGCTTTTTCTTCATCATCCGAACAACCGAACATTACTATCGCACACAACAGAAGTGCTATCTTTTTCATACTTGTTTATTTAATCCGTAACCCTCCGGCAAATCTTCTGCTGGCAGGACTGCTGACACTTTTTTCTATTTTAATACTCTTGGTACTTCGAGTTTCTTCTTCTTTGTCTTCGTCTTTCGGCGGATAGGTTCCCTCCAATGTCTGGATGGCTATGCTTAGCATTCTTTCTTTAGGATTGCCGAAAGGGAGGAACTGGCTGTAATCAGTAGTCCCGTTAATAGACGTTTCGCTTATTTTGAATTTATCGCTGGGAACAAGCACGAATGCGTCTTCGCCTGCATCATGGTCGGAGTTGTAAACGGTGCATACCACCGGATTGACAGACCAACGGTAGGTTTCGTTGATGAATTGCTCTGTAGCCACTGTTTGTCCCTTGCTTGCGCTACCCATGACAATAATGTTAGGAGCCTGCTCCTCTTTGTATAGGCTGGTCAGTAGCATTTCTGCTGCTCCGGCTGTTGTTCCGCTGGTGATTGCTACCAAAGTGTTTTGATTCAGATTGACACCGGTCTTCAGCACCTCCTGATCGAAATTGATGGTCGCGTCTTTGTCCAAGTTCTTGTCGTTATATTCCAGATAAGCCATCGGAGTGCCCATTCTTGCATTTGGCACAAGGATGGTGGCAAGTAACTGAACACAGTCCAGCGATCCTCCTTCGTTATAGCGAAGGTCAAGGATAGTGGCTTGTACGTTGGCTTCCTGAAATATCGTTGAGACTTTACGTAATTCATTATTATACTTCTCCGGATCGTCATTGGTTCCGGCGGTGAAGCTGTTGTACATCAGATAGCCGACTTTAGCACCATTGTCTAAAGTCAGAATTTCGTATTTATGTACCGGTTGGTCTTCTATAGACTGGGCGGCTCCCAAATCCAGCGTGACACCGTTCGGTACTACTTTATACACCATAACCGGTTCTTCCGGTACTTCTTCCCCTTCTTCGGGCTCTTCCTCGACTTCTTTCCATACCCCCATCGAAAGTTCTCTTGCTATTGTACCTTGCAGTAGTTGCGTTTCATACTTCTTGCTGATATAGGAAGTGTCTACTTTCATAATCCAGTCACCGCGTTGGAGTCCGGCTTTTTCGGCGGGTGATTCGGGGATAACATAAGTAATCAAGGCATTGTATGCCGTATCGTTATCCTGACTCTTGACGAGCGAGTAGTCGAATCCATAGGTTGGCAACGGAGCTTCCAGGACAGAATCTACAAAAGAGTAGCTGTCTTTGTCCCATTTTGCTTTGGATAAGAAGGTGGCAGGGTCCTGAAACAGGTTTACTTCATCGTAGCCAGGCATATATTGATACCACAGATAATTCTGTTGCATGATATCATACATCCATGTATCCAGTTCAGTCAGGTGGGCATATTCCGGCCAGCGGTCCACACCACACGAAAAGAAGCTGCTGACAGATACGACGATCAGGGCAGGTATAAGTAGTATTTTGCGTAAATTCGTCATCTTAAAAAGCTTTTCAGTGTGCAAATGTAGGAAATACTTTGCTTATCTACCACATTTATGGTATAAAAATGC
>OHLC01001135.1_pt1 | contig 11092 bp, 7 predicted proteins | sample 1568981 | NCBI WGS metagenome assembly OHLC01 (sample SAMEA3879510, study PRJEB24766) | human gut metagenome | biome: human-associated habitat; feature: feces | place: USA | collected 1985/1987 | reverse complement strand
TATATTATTATCCTACACAGAAAGTGATATCGTTTGCATAAGCGCGGAGGTATCACTTTTTCGTTTGTGTTATAATCTGATATATAAAAATAAGAATAAAGAAAAGGAGACTGTTGCTATGAGATACATAGAAGAAAGGTGTTTTGATATGAAAGAAAACAAACGAACAATTTCTGTAGATTAACTTCTTTTTTGTAAAGATTGTGAAAATGAAACACTGTTTCTACATACGAAAAGACTCTATGCAGACAACGAAGAATATCTCTGTTATCCTCTAAACATTCTATTGTGAAATTACAGTGCAAATTGTCCGTAAAATGTGTTACACTTCTAATACAGCAAAAAATAGCTTTTGATTTATCACCGCAGGCTGATCGGTTTCTATAATGGCAGAACGATGAGCGCGGCGGAGCTGATAGGCTGATTTTTGTATGCTGTGTTGATATAGGAGGGAACGACTGTGGAAGCGTATACAAGTTTTGCGTATGTTTATGATACATTTATGGATAATGTTCCTTATGGCGAATGGGCGAGGCACATCCGCGAGAAGCTTTGCGAACATGGCGTGACAGACGGGATCGTGCTCGACCTCGGATGCGGAACAGGAACGATGACGGAACGGCTTGCCGGATATGGATACGATATGATAGGGGTCGATAATTCGGAGGAAATGTTAGAACTTGCGATGGAAAAGAAAACGGAGTCAGGATATGATATCCTCTATCTGCTTCAGGATATGCGCGGGTTTGAGCTGTACGGAACCGTTCGGGCGGTCGTAAGCGTCTGCGATTCCGTTAACTATATAACAGAACCAGACGAACTGGAAGAAGTCTTCCGACTTGTAAACAATTACCTTGATCCGAAAGGGATTTTTTTATTTGACTTCAATACTGTTCACAAATACCGCGATGTGATCGGTGACAGTACGATCGCGGAAGATCGCGGCGTGTGCAGCTTTATTTGGGATAACAGATACTATGAGAAAGAACAGATCAACGAGTACGATCTGACGCTGTTTATCGCGGAAGATTTTAACCCTATGGAAAATGCATATGTTTCAGAAAGAACGGCAGATTCGGAAGATGCTCTGCTTTCAGAAGAAGGAGCGGGTGACTTGGAAGATACTATGTTTTCAGAAGAAGAGGGTGGCGAAAACGGAAGTTTATATCGGAGATATACGGAGACGCATTATCAAAGAGGGTATACGCTTGCCGAGATACAAGAACTTCTGGAACGTGCAGGTCTTGTATTTATAGAGGCTTACGATGCGGATACGAAAGAGACGCCGAACGATACGAGCGAGAGAATATGCGTGATCGCCCGTGAAAACGGAAAATAAACAGAATGAGTAATAATAAAATAACGATAAATTCATGATAAATAAACAGAGCAAGCGACAAAAAGAAAATAGAATGAAGTAATGATAAAATAAAACAGAACAGGAGAAAGATTGATGAAAGATTATATTGTAAGAGCATCTGCGGCGAATGCACAGATCCGCGCATTTGCGGCAGTGACAACAGAACTGACAGAGGAGGCTCGCAAGCGTCATGAGACAAGTCCTGTCGCAACGGCGGCTCTCGGAAGACTGCTCACAGGCGGAGCAATGATGGGAAGCATGATGAAAAATGAGACAGATATGCTTTTGAAAGAAAAGAATGTGCGAAAACTGGAGATTCACGGGAAAAATATTACCCATCAAAGCGCCTGTGACAGCCTTAAAAAGTATTTTGCGGCAGAGGAGGAACTTCGGGAAAAGTATGAAGTTGTCGGTAATCTGAGCAGGACGGCGAACGGAAGTTTGACAGGCAGTGTGAAGCTTGATTTTGAGACGTATGTTCAGAGAAAGTATTTCCGGCAGATCATACAGGCGGCGAACCGAAGGCTTGCCAAAATGACTTCCGGAGGATTTATCCTGCAGTGTCGGGAATTGAAAGATTTAAGCAGTCAGGGGCAGGCCGGATTAGATCTGGATGTGTACGATCTGGTGACAGATTCTGTCCGCGACGTAAAATCTCTGTCAGGCGGAGAATCATTTATGGCGGCGTTGTCAATGGCGTTAGGACTTGCGGATATCATTCAGAACACAGCCGGAGCGGTGAGTTTGGAGACGATGTTCGTAGACGAAGGATTCGGTTCTTTGGATGATCAGTCGCGGGAGAGGGCGATCCGTATCTTGAAAGAACTTGCAGGAGAAAAAGGACTTGTAGGTATCATTTCTCATGTCAATGAATTGAAAGAGCAGATCGACTGGAAGCTGATTGTGACAAAAAGCGGACATGGAAGCCATGCCCGCTGGATCATATAAGACTTTTATAAAGCTCTTTTTAAATACCGGATGCTGTATGCGGGCAGGACGAGCTGTCCGTTAAGTTCCTGTACGGAAGTGTCCTTGCCGCTTGTGATCGTTTCGTTTTCAAAGGAAAGGATCTGTTCATATGTGCCGTTTAACTCATGGTGTCCGGCTGTGAATTCACAGTCGGATGCGTTGACGGCAACAAGGAATTGCTCTTTTTCTGTTTTGCGCTCGAAAATAAGCTGATGATTTGTAATAACGATATTTCGATAAGAACCGCTGCACAGCGCATCGCTTTCTCTGCGAAGAGCGATCAGGCGGCGGATCAGATCGGTGAGATCGTTTGGCTTAGGCGCATCGAAACAAGGCCTTAAGGCATAATCATTATCCGGTGATTTCGTTCCTTCCTCTCCCCATTCGCTTCCGTAATAAATACAGGGAATACCCGGCATACCGAACAAAAGTCCGTAAGCAAGGGGAATATGCCGCTTGTTTGTCAATATGGAAGCAAGCCGCGTGACGTCATGGTTATCTGCAAAAGTCATGAGATGCTTTCCTCTGTAAATGCACCACTGCTCCGGTCCGTACTGGCGGTTTAATGAGTGGGCGATCTCGAACAAGTTCATGCTGTTAAAGCTGGAATATAATCCTTTGTAACATTCGTAGTTCGTGCAGCTGTGAAGCATTTCGTCGTTGACGATCAGGTTGTAGTCTCCGAATAAAACTTCTCCTACAAGAGCGAATCCCGGCTTAATCTCTTCGCAGAAAGAGCGGAGGCGGCGCATGAAGTTATGATCGAGAGAATAAGCGACATCAAGGCGCAGTCCGTCAATGCCGAAAGTTTCGATCCACATTTTTATGCAGCTAAGCAGATGGTCTGTGACGGCAGGATTTTGCAGGTTTAACTTCACAAGTTCGTAGTGTCCTTCCCAGCCTTCATACCAGAAGCCGTCGTTATATGCGCTGTTGCCGTCAAAATTAATATAAAACCAGTCTTTATACGGAGAATCCCATTTCTTCTCTAACACATCCTGAAATGCCCAAAAACCTCTGCCGACGTGATTGAATACCCCGTCGAGCATGATCTTGATATTGTGCGAATGAAGCGTTTCACATACTGTTTGGAAATCTTCGTTCGTTCCGAGGCGACAGTCGATCTTCGTAAGATCTCTTGTGTCATAGCCGTGATTATCTGATTCAAAAATCGGATTTAGAATGATCGATCCGATCCCGAGTTCTTCGAGATATCCGGCCCAGTCTGCAATTTTCAAAATCCGGTGCATTGTCACGCCGTCATTGTGCGTCGGCGCGCCGCAGAAGCCGATCGGATAAATCTGATAAAAAGTTTCATTGTAAGCCCACATAATTTCAGTCCTTTCAGTTATTATATTTTTGCTGTGATCAGATATATGTTTCCTCGTAAACGGACATCTGTACAGCCAACTGTTGATAGGTAGATTGTAACATATCAAGGCAGAATTGACATTAAAAAGTGTAGTAGATATACTGAATAAAGGCACAAAAACAAAGATAAAGGAAGTAAAAACGGTAAAAAATGAGTTTGATGGAAAGGATCCCCAAAGATTTTTATAAATTATTTTCAAGTAAATATACGGATTACTATATGCTGTTTCTCACGGCAATCTATGAGGAAATGAGTCTGTCTTATTCCGTGCTTGGATTGACGGAAAAAGAGTGCAGGGCAGTTATGAATGAAAAGATCGCGGCAGCGGCTCTTCTGTGGGATGAGGAAAATTATGATGAAGAGGGAGAGTTTCTTACACGTTCTAATATGGCGTCCGTGTGTCTGAAACATTTTCAGGAGTGGGGATGGCTGAAACAGGACTATGACGAGGCTTTGAACAGTTACGTTGTGACATTTCCTGAATATAGTCAGATGTATGTGGAGTTGTTTAGGAGTCTGCTTGATGAACAAGAGAGCGAAGAGCGGGAAAGCGTTATGACGATATACAGCCATCTGTATACATATAGTTCCGATAAAGAAAAAAATAATGAGATTTTAAAAAGCGCCCTTGGTGTTTCCAAAAAGCTTGTGCAGATGCTTGTAAATATGCAGGACGGTATGAGAGGGTATTTTGATGAACTGTCCCGTCAGAAAGATTTTCGGGGAATACAGGACGTCCTTGTAAAGGAGATCAATAACAGTGACAGCCGAAAATATGCGATCTTGACGACAACGGACAGTTTTTATCGATATAAAGAAGCTGTTAAAGAACTGCTTGACAGAAATTTACAGGAAAATGATATGAGCAGGCTGAAACTGTTGCGAGAACTGGAAGAGGTCCGTCAAAAGAAGATGAAAGACGAAGAAAACGCGGGAAAAGTTAAAGATCCGAAAAAAACAGATGAGGCGGAGAAAATAAAAGAACTGCGGCTGGAACGGGCGGCGGCAATGTGCGAGGAAGCGGCAGATACGCTGATACGAATCGAAAGGCAGTTTGATGCGATCGAAAGAAGATATAATAAACTGATCGAACAGAAGACGATTTTTGCGTCCAGGGCGGCTGCGAGAATACGGTACGTTCTTCAGGAAGGAGCAGAAGAAGACCGTACGGTTGCGCTTGTAGATCTGTTGAATAAAAGCAGGAGAAAAGAAGAAATATCGGAAAAACTGGCGGAGCGTATCCGCCTTAGCAGACCTCACAGAGCGTTGACGGATGAAAGTCTGTACAAACGGAAAGAAAAAGGGAGAGAAGCGTTTGTTCCGGCTGCTGTTTCGGAAGGCGGACAGGCGGAAGAAAATTTGGAGTCGTTTGTCTTAAAACCGCTTTATACAAGGAAAGAGCTGCAGGAGTTCAAAGAAAGAAACAGTGTCGGAAACGTATTTAGAACTACGCGGCAGACGGTTCGGTCGGCTGAAGATTTGGAAAAATTGTTTTTTATATGGCAGGAAGCGACGGAAAATGCGTTTGGCAGTGGGGAGATCACCGTAGGAGAGGAAGAAGAAACCGAACAGGGAATGCGTTTTTCAACGCTGGAAATAAGAGAGGACTAAGTCATGTTTGAGTATTTGGAAAGTATTTCTATCACAGAAGGGGAACAGATAAAAAAGACGATACAGGCGTTGTTTCGCCAGACATGTATTTTGCAGGTGAAATATGATCCGGCAACACTTGTGCCGAAAGATAATGTACAGTATGAAATCTGTGTCCGGCACAGACATTTTATAGAAGACTATCTTTCGGTACTTGGATGTGAGCTTACGCATGATGCACAAGAGCATATTTTCTGTTTGACAGGCGACGGAGCTGCAAGGGAAAAACTGAATATGACAGAAACGGTGATCCTTCTTATCATAAAACTGATCTATAAAGATAAAATTATGGGAGAAGGGTTAAACGCTCCTGTGACAACGCTGAAAGAAATGCGCGAATACGGAAAGAATACGAACCTGATCGTAAGAAAATTGAAGGCAGATGAATGGAAAGCTTCTCTTTATCTGATGCGGCTTCATCAGATCATCGACGTGCCGGGAGCGGTGAGGGACGTAGAAGACGATACGCCGATCTATATTTACAGTACGATCAATCTGTATGTGACGGCGAAAGATATGAATGATTTGATTGAAGAATATAGAGAGGAGGCAGACGGATATGGAACAGCCGAAGAAAATTTTTACAAGAATGCTGATCAATAACTGGGGCGGCATCAGCCATAAAATGTTGGAATTCCACGAGTATGTGAATCTTTTCAGCGGAAAGAGCGGATCGGGGAAATCGACGGTTATGGATGCGATACAGGTTGTTCTGTATGGGAGTGTGTCTGCTAATTTTCTGAATAAAGCGGCAGATGATTCTAAAAACAAGAGAAGCGTTTTAAGCTATCTTAGAGGAGCGCAAAAAGACGGAACGGCAAACAGGGGAGACGTTGATTTTTGTTCACAGATTGTTCTTGAGATTGAAGATACCGCCACTCATATTGTGACTTGTGTCGGGGCGGCGTTCGAGGTGGCAAAAGGGGATACGGATCTGAAAAAATATACTTATTTCAGTCATTCGGGAAGAATTCCAAAGGATGAATATTTGGAAAATAACGTACCTTATTCGATCGCACAGATTAGAAAACTTACGGAAGAAAGAAGCAGAAGCGCCGATAACAGAGGCCGGGGTGAAGTAAATAAAGTGTATCCGTCGAAAGAAGCTTATCTTTATACGCTGTACGGGGAAATCTTCGGTCAGGTAGAACAAGGTCGTATGATCACGATGGAAAAAAGCGCCATTGCTCTGAAAATGACGAGTGGAACAGGTCAGTTTATAAGAGATTATATGTTTCCGAAAACTAAAGAAGATACGGTGGCGACGATCAGTGAACAGCTTGGCGCGTACAGAGAGATCAAAGAACGGGTGGAAGATCTGGAAAAACGGATCGAAATGCTGGATAAGATCCAAGTATATGACAGAGAACTGACGAATGTGCGTGCGGAGAAAGTACGAACGGAAACAGTGCTCAAATGCATTGATATCGAGGAAAATATAATTCGACTCAAAGGACGGGAAAGTGAGTTGGAATCCGTTGAAAAAGAAGCGGACGAGGCGAAAAAAGAACAGAAGATACTTCAGGACGAACTGCAGACGATACGGGATGAAAGAGCCCGGGTACAGGCAGAATTAAATAACAGCGATTATGGAAAGAAAGAACAGGAACTAAAAGATTTAGAATACAGAATTGCTCTTCTGGCGGATAATTCGGCACAGTGGCGGCAGATCGTGAAAGGATTGAAACGATGGGAAGAAGAGGATGTTGTCACTGATTATGTGAGCAACAGAGCTCTTCAGCTTATTCAGGACATACGAGGCGGAGCGCTTACGGAAAAGTTATGTAAAGAACTGAGGACACATCTTGACTTGGCCCTTGATAATATTACAAATGAATTGTCGGAACTTCGTATTTCGATCCATGAAACGGAAAAAGACATCAAAGAAAAACAAGATGCTGTCGAAGATCTCCAAAACGACAGAAAACCGTATCCGTTGGAATTGAAAAAGGCGAGACAGGAACTGCAGCGTGCGTTGAGCGACAGGTACGGAAGGAAAATCGAAGTTCATATTTTCGCGGATTTGTTTGATATTACGGATGAAAAATGGAAAAATGCGATCGAAGGACGGCTTGGCAGGATTAAAAAAAGTATGATTACAGAACCGGCATACGCTCTTGATGCAGCGAAAATATTTCGCAGGATGCAGCAGTTTGAAGAAGTTGATCTGATCAATAGTGAGGCGGTTCAAAAGGATTCTCCGGAAGCGGACGAAAACTCGCTATATGAAGCGGTACACGCAGAAAGCGGATATGTTGACCGGTGCTTGAAACGTTATCTTGGAAGAATACAAAAATGTGAGACGGTGGAAGAGTTAAGTACGGTAAAAGACGGAGTCACACCGGATTGTTATTCGTACAGCGGATATATGTTCCGCCATCTGCGCAGGAAGGATTATACGAAAAATGCATGTATCGGTACAAAAGTATCGAAGGCAAAGCTAAGAGAGCTGCAGGAGGAAATTATAGATCTTCAAAGTTCGCTGATCGCAGATCGTCAGACGGAAGAGTCGTTGAAAGAAGCCCGGCAATTTGAACGGTTCGGTCAGGAACCGGAACATTTGATGCGTCTTGCGGGTGCGGCAGACGAACTGGCCGATCATTACCGCCGCCAAGACCGGCTCAAAGAAGAAATCAAAGAACTGAAAAACGGAACTTTGGCAGCAGAACTGCAGGCTAAAACGAAAGAACTTACAAGCCGGATTGAAGAAAAAGAACAGGCGGCAGGAAGATTAAGAGAAAAAGAAATCGAAACAGGGAAGAAAAAGGGCAAACTGGAAGAGAAAATTAAAGCGCTGAAAGAAAGACTCGATTTTTTGATGAAGGGATATGTTCCGAATGATGAGATATTTGCCGAAGTGAGGTCGGCTTTGGAAACGAAGAGCGAAGCGGCTTATAAAAAAGAGATGACAGTGATGGCGGAGAGGCTTTTTGAGAAAGAAACAAAACTTCAGGATGAGCGGATAAAATCAAGAAATGCATTTAACAATACATATCCCGCATATGGATTTTCAGGTGTAGAACATGACAATGAAGTTTACGACAAAGTTTTGGAGCGATGCAGAAAAGATTTTGAGCCGAAATATAAAGAAGAATTTGAAAAACAATACGAGCTCGTGTACCATTCTCTGCGCGATAACGTGATCGCAACGATACACGGGGAAATCAAGTCGGCATACAGACATCGGCGTCAGATCAATAAAATGCTGTCGCAGATCCGTTTTTCGGACAGCATTTATCAGATTGATATCTCTCCGGCAAAAAATGAAAACGGACAGTTTTATGAGATGCTTATGGCAGAAGAACTGGACAGCAAAGTAATAGATCATAGTGGGTTTGACGGTCAGATGAGTTTGATGGAAGATGAATTTTTCAGAAAATATGAAAGGAAGATCGGACTTCTTACCGAGAAATTCATGCCGTCCAGAGAGGAAGACGGGGCAGGGCGTGAAAAGCACAAAAATGAAATGGAACGCTTTGCTGACTACAGAAACTATTTGGACTTTAATATGTATGAACAATCTATCGATGAAAACGGGATCGAGAAGAAAAATTATGTGGATGACATGGCGGGCGTCGATTCCGGAGGAGAGGGACAGAACCCGAAATATGTGGCGCTTCTTGCAGGATTCGCAATGCTCTATATGCAGCAGAGTAATCGGGATTCAAAGATTCGCCTTGTTCTTCTTGATGAGGCATTTTCAAAAATGGATAAGGAGCGAAGCGAAGTCTGCTTAAAATACGCAAGAGAATTGGAACTTCAGTTGATTGTCTGCGTGCCGGATGAAAGACTTCAGTCTCTGATCCGAAATGTGGACAGCGTATACGGCTTCCGCAGGTTTAGAAATCAGGTTACGATGATGCATATTGACAAAGGAAATTATCTCGATATGATCGCAGGGGAAAGCAGATCGGAAGAGGTGTAGAAATGTTTTTGGATGATGGAGCAATAGTTAAAAGTTGATAAAAAGGAAGGAAAATGTTGAATCGCATATGAGCGGCAATTTGTTGGCAAAGTGGATTATTGGGAAAGCGGAAAAAAGTGAAGCTTATCGGGCGGGAACGCTGACAGGCATGAAACATCCGAAACCGGACAGAGAAATGATCAAGGCAGCAGGTGGCTTGCCTGAGCTGATCAGACAGGCTGATGAGTTGGAGAAAAGCGGATATATCCGGACAGAAAAAAGCAATCTGGGCGCGGATATGAAAAAAATCTATTATTCCATAGATGTCATTCCAAAGCTGTGCGAAAAAGAAGGAATTGAAGATCCAAGAAAGCAGCAGCTTCGTTATATAAAACAAATAGAACAACTGCGCGCTGAGGTACAAGGCAGTTTTTTGGAAGGTTATTATGATGAGATCATAAGACGGTTGGAACTTGGGGAGATCGTAAAATCACCCGATATGGAGGACGTTGATTTTTTCCGATGTTTGAATGCAGTTGTGAATTTGAAAAAATCTCTGTGGATGCGCGTATTCAGTGCTGCTGTGCTTAATGACTCTAAGCGTTTTAAAAAAGATTATGAGAAAAAAGTGGTGAAAGTACTGGTCAGATCACCTTTGTATGAAGAGGGGATGACTGACGATGAGATATTAAGCGTTCATGGAATCCTCAGTTATGCACAGGTGATGGAATGGAAAGGTCCGCTTCTGTATAAATTAAAGGGCGGACAGGAGTATATAGAAGATAAGGCGAGGGAAAAGGAATATGAAATAGATACATCTCAAAATCAATACGGAACAGTGATTAATTCGCAGACATTGGAACGTGCCTTTCCCGTTTCTATAAAAGGAGTCCAAAGAATTGTAACGATTGAAAATAAGGCAAATTATGAAGAAATGAAATACAGAGAGGATACGCTTTATCTGTTCTGTCATGGATTTTATTCTCCGAAAGAACGGATTTTTTTGAAAAGATTAATGGAAGTGGCGGAAGGAGAGATACAGTATTTTCATTGGGGAGATATGGATATGGGAGGCATTCGTATTTTCCGGTTTAATAAGAAAAATATTTTTCCGAAATTGAAGCCGTATAAAATGGATCGAGAAGCATTTCAAGAAGCGCTTGAAAGAGGAGCGGGCATTCCTCTGGAAGAGAAAAAGAAAGAAAAATTGGAAAAGCTTAATGCGGGAGAATTAGAAGAGCTTAAAAAGTGTATTTTGGAAAAAGGAGTAGAAATCGAACAGGAAATTTTATTGGCGGAAAATGCGATAGCGGAAAATTGAAAAAAGTGCTGAGAAATGCAGGGGAAACGATAAGATTTGTAAATAGTATGATAGATTTTGTGAAAATAAGGAAAGAGGTTTTATAAAATAAGGGAAGAGGTTTTACAAAAAAGCTTGACATGTGTGAGAGCAGGGATTATACTATTACAGCATGACTAAAGGAGAAACAGTATACGCCATAGCCCCGGAGTGTGCTGATTTCACATATACAGGCAAGTAAATGTTATCTGATGATTTTATAGGAGGAACACCCATGAAAACTTATATGGCTAACCCTGACAAGATTGAAAGAAAATGGTATGTGGTTGACGCTGAGGGATGTACACTCGGACGTCTCGCATCTGAGGTTGCTAAAGTGCTCAGAGGAAAAAATAAACCGGAGTACACACCGCACATTGATACAGGAGATTATGTGATCGTTGTCAATGCAGCGAAAGTAAAAGTAACAGGAAAGAAACTTCAGCAGAAGATCTACTACAATCACTCTGATTATGTAGGTGGTATGAAAGAGACTAC
>OHLC01001133.1_pt1 | contig 11171 bp, 7 predicted proteins | sample 1568981 | NCBI WGS metagenome assembly OHLC01 (sample SAMEA3879510, study PRJEB24766) | human gut metagenome | biome: human-associated habitat; feature: feces | place: USA | collected 1985/1987 | reverse complement strand
ATGGAAAATGGAAGCAAAGACCGTTACTTCCAGCAGGATGCAAAGAAACTTGTTCCGGAAGGTGTAGAAGGTCGTGTTGCTTACAAAGGTCATGTAGAAGATACTGTATTCCAGCTGTTAGGCGGTTTACGTTCCGGTATGGGTTACTGTGGAGCAAAGGATATCCCAACTCTTCAGGAGACAGGAAGATTTGTTAAGATCTCCGCAGCATCCTTAAAAGAGAGTCATCCACATGATATCCATATCACAAAAGAAGCTCCAAACTATTCCATTGAGGAATAGATATGAGTGCAGAAAAAAACAAGCGGCTGCGTTAGCAGACATTTGTTTTTTTCAAGCCATTCACGAAGATTCAGCCTGCGTGAGCAGACAGTGGAGCGCGTCAGCGCGGGAATCTGAGTGTTAGACGAAATTCATGGGTCGCCGCGTTTGCGGCGGCTCTTTTTGGGTTATGGGCCAAAAGCCGCAGACCGGGCTTTGGCTCATTGTAATGTATTTGAAAAAGAAAGCAGGAACATAAATTGGGAGAACGCTCCAAACTTACAACATTATGTTATATAGAAAAAGATGACAGTTATCTCATGCTTCACAGAGTCAGCAAGAAAAATGATGAAAACAAGGACAAATGGATTGGGATCGGCGGCCATTTTGAAGAAGGGGAAAGCCCGGAGGACTGTCTTTTAAGAGAAGCAAAAGAAGAAACCGGTCTTACACTGACTTCCTGGAAATTCCGGGGGATCGTAACCTTTGTTTCCGATGTGTGGGGAACAGAATACATGTGCCTGTATACAGCAGACGGATATACAGGGGAGATGATCTCCTGCAACGAAGGCGTTCTGGAATGGATCAAAAAAGAAGATCTGTTAAAACTGAACCTGTGGGAGGGCGATAAGATATTTTTAAAACTTTTACAGGAAAATGCACCGTTTTTCTCCTTAAAACTGGTGTATAAAGGGGATGAACTGACAGAAGCTGTGTTAAACGGGGAAAACTTAAAGAAATCGTAACAAAATGGCTTGTTTTTTTGTAACTGCGTGTGTGCTATAATGTAATGAGCGCAGGGAAAAACAAGCGTCTGCGCAGCAGACATTTGTTGCCAAGCATATCGAGGAGGCGCCAGTGACGCGTCCGATGATTTTCACGAACCATTAACGAATGAACCGTCTGCGGAGCAGACAGTAGAGCGCGTTAGCGCGGGTTTGTGAGTGGATGATGGATATGAGAAAAGGAGAGAACCATGAAATTTGACAAAAGCCAGTTGTTGATCTATGCAGTAACCGACCGGGCCTGGACCGGGAAAATGAGTCTTTATGAGCAGACAGAAGCAGCCTTAAAAGGCGGCGCCACCATGGTGCAGCTTCGTGAAAAAGGACTGCGGGATGACAACGTGGAAGAATATCTGGAAGAGGCGAAGAAAATGCGCGCTCTCACAGAAAAATACAATGTTCCTCTCCTGATCGATGACAATATAAAACTGGCAAAAGCCTGTGGTGCAGACGGTGTCCATGTAGGCCAGAATGACATGGATGCCGGCCTTGCGAGACAACTTCTTGGACCGGATAAGATCCTGGGAGTCACAGCCAAAACGGTAGAACAGGCATTAAAAGCCCAGTCACAGGGGGCTGACTATTTGGGCAGCGGTGCCGTATTTGGCACATCAACCAAAAAAGATGCCCGCCCTATGACGATGGAACAGCTGCAGGCAATCTGCGCATCTGTAAAGATCCCGGTAGTAGCCATTGGCGGTATCTGCCTGGATAATATTGAAAAACTACAGGGAAGCGGTGTAGCAGGAGCTGCCATTGTATCCGGTATTTTTGCAGCAGAAGATATTGAAGGGACTACCCGAGCCCTTCGTCAAAAAATGGAACGTATTATTTAGACGATGCCAAGTGGTTACAACTGGGATGTCCGTCATAAAAAGACATGATATTTCAAAAAATGAGAAAAATTCTTGATAACAAAGGGGACTGCCATAAGCGGTCCCTTTTCTATTTGTCCTGTTTTTAACAAATTCAGAAAAATCCTTTATTTAAGCCAATTCTGCGTTATTCTCACCAAACTATAACAATAAACTGATAACAACTTTTCTTAATGGAAATTTTTCCAATAACCTGCACGATTTATTGTTGAAAAATTTTATCAAAATAAAACTGCCCCTCATAATTGACAAAAAAATTTCAGTTAGTGTATACTAATGCGGCGTGTGAGTTAGCATGCATTAACTCACATGTTCAGTAATCTACAAAAGAGGAGTTTTGTACTTATGAGAAAAACAGGAAGAACAAAAGCACTGTTAGCCATGTTTCTTGCAGCTGCATCCTTGCAGGCAGGAACTGCTTTTGGTGCACAGGCAGCAACCGGGTCACAGCTGCAGGCGGGAACCTGGGTAAAAGAAGATGCAGGCTGGAAATATAGAAAGCCTTCAGGAGAAATGGCAACCGGATGGGTCCATACTGCAAGTGGCTGGTATTATCTGCAGCCTGAGACAGGTATTATGGCAACCGGCATGCTCCGTATTAATGACCGTACTTATTATTTTAATCAGACACCAGATGCTGTAGAAGGCAAAATGGTTACCGGATGGTACCAGGATGCAGCTGGCAAATGGTATTTCTTCAGCACTACTGCAGACAGCACCGAAGGTGCAGCAGTAACCGGATGGCAGTGGGTCGATGGCCGCAGCTATTATTTTGAGCCGGCAGCAGGAGAGAACACTGGAAAAATGTTTGCAAATGGTGTAACACCAGATGGCTACAAAGTCAATGCAGACGGACAGTGGGTAGATGAAAATGGAAACATTCAGGTAGTGCCTGGAAAAGGATTTTCAAGTAATCCTGGAAAAGATACCAATTCTAAGACCACTGTAAGAGGCGGAGGTGGCGGTGGAAGCAGCCACAGCAGCTCCGGCAGTACAGATAACGGAAATAATAATGCCAATAACGGCAATACAAATAATGGAAACACCAACAACGGAAACACCAACAACGGAAACACTAACAATGGAAATACCAACGACAGTAATTCCAGCAACGACAATACAAACAATGGCAACAATTCCAACAATGGAAATAACCAGCCAGACCAGAATAAAGCAGTTTTTGTAAAGCAGGATCAGACAAAACTGACAGAGTTAAATTCCCTTGGCTGGTGGATCACGGTAGCATTTGAAGATGGCTATAATGCAGGCAATACAAAGGTCTATGCAGATGGCGTAGATGTAACTGCAGCTCTTTCAAATGTAACTGATGATGGAAGTATATGCAAACTGGCTGTTACAAAGGCACCGGCTGTTCTTACTGTAAGCAGCAATGATGACGGGGCACAGGTACAGACCGTTTCCTTAGATGATACTGCAGCAGATGGTATTATCTACACAGGAGACAGCTATCTTCCTGAAAAGATCATGACACACGGACCGGTATCCATCTGGGATTACTATCTGACCAACTATGCAGATGATGGTTCTGTAAGATATTCACCATCTAAGACAACATTCGCTCTTGGAGAAAAGCCGGTGGCTCATCCTGCTTATTCACCGGATGCAGAATTAGGCGAAGATGGAAAAGCAACTGTAACCATTATGTTCAATTACAATACCGACGATGAGAAAGAGTGGTTTGACGGAATTAACCGCCTTCAGCTGGTAGAGTACAATGAAAATAAGAACACCATCAACAGTGATCTTGTATTTGACCGTGCAAAAGATGTAGTTCATGGAAGTGGCCGCGTAGGCGAACTGACCATTAAGAGCGGACAGGGCAATTTCACAAACAACGGAAGATATTATGTCCGCGTAGAGTCCAAGGCAGGTACATCTGCTCTTGTTCCGATCCATGTAGTAAATGCCCAGGCACCTGTTCTGAAATTACAGGAAACAGCCCAGTCTGGCGTAAACCTGCATTTCCAGGTTGAAAACATGGTATACGGAATTGAGACACCGATCAGCCGTGTGGTTCTGGAAGGACCAACTGAGACGGTAGAATTAAACGAGATCGATGACTGGTTCCTGTTCAGCCAGGATCTGTTTGTCCTTTATAATGATAATGTAGATCATTTAAAATATAAGGGCAATTACAAGCTGACTGTATATGCAGACGGATTTAAGGCAACCTCTGTCAGATTTAAAGTAACAAATGGTGAAAATGTTCCATCCAAGGATGAAATGGGAATTTCCCAGTATTCATTTGATGGCGTCTCCACAGCATCCACAGGTTCAGGCGGAGGCAGCAGCTCCGGCGAAAGCAGTTCCGGAAGCAGCGCTATTTCTGCAAATCTGGTATTTGATACCGACCTGCTGGTAAATGCAGAACTTCTGGAAGAAGCTGGAAGATCTACAGCTGAGTCTGAGGCAGTTGTAGACTGGTGGTACAACATTATCAAGGATGCAGTATTTGACAGAGCAGAAGGAAAATACTATGACTGGACCGATTATGTATCCAGCGTAGAAAATAAGAAATACGAAGACGATCAGATCCTTTCCTTTGAGGATTACAAGAGAACCGGTGTGACCTGGAGCAACAGTCCGGCAACTGCAAAGGAAGTTCTGGAAGATGGTCTTTTAGGTGAGATCCAGAATAACGGTGATTTTGCCCGCCCGGCAGCTGGTGCATTCACAGTAGAGCAGAACAAGGAAGGCGAAAATGTTGTTCTGAAGCATGAAAATGCACAGTATCTGGCTGCTATCAAAAATGTTGTGATCAATGACAGCTGGACCGGACTTGCAAAAGACAAGTATACAGTAGATGTTGAAAAGGGAACTTTAACTCTGGATCAGAGCCTGTTCACACCGGGAGAAGAATACAAGATCGCAGTAGAAGCAGACGGATACCAGATGAATGCATTTAAGATCACTTATGATCAGCTTCTGGAAGAGGGACTGACTCTGACTGTGAAGTATCCAGATGGCAAGAATGAGTATGCATCTGATAAGAGAACCTTTGGCAAGATCCAGGGATACTATGCAGACGCAGAAGTAGATGTAACCGGTTCTGAAGGCGGTTTCTTAAAGTATCTGACCTCTGTAGTTTTAGATGAGGATGATACCCTTTATACAAAGGGCTATGAAGGAAGCGATGCAGCATATTATGAGATATCTGCTGACAAGAAGAGCCTGACCATCGGAAACATCAAACCTGGAACACATACACTGACTCTTCGCGCAAAGGGATATGTAGATGCGTTAACAGCACAGATCGTAGTTGCAGAAGGTGTTGACGAGCCTGAGGTTACGTTTGTTCCGGTTGTAAAGAGCCTGGAGTACAAGGAAGCTGGCTTCTTTATGTCTCCTGCCAACTATTACATTACTTTCGAGAATGGTACAGATACTGATGCTAAGAAGGCGCTGGCAGATTATCTTGACGCAGTAAAATCTGTTACGGTTGGTGATGTGACTTATACAAAGGCATTACTTGGACTTGGATATAATAATAATGAGTTCGCAGCTTCTGTTGTAGACAGTGGTTACGGTAGCATTAATGACTGCCTGCGTATGACTGTTGATACTGGATTTACAGGTGATACAGTTGAAATTGTTGTTGAGGCAGAAGGATATGATACCATTACTCTTACTGCTGTAAAGAACAGCAATGGTAAATATGCTCTGAAATCTGGTTCCGAAATTGTTCCTCCTGCAGAAGATAAGGATGCTCCAAAGCTTACTGGACAGCTTAATATCCAGCGAGGAAATGAATGGACACTGAAAGGCAATGCAGAATATCTGAAAGCAATTACTTCTGTTAAGTATGGAGAAGAAGAACTTGACACAACAGTAAATGACACAGAGATTACCATTGATACATCTGAATTACCGGTTGGTACACATAAACTCACAATTGAAGCAGATGGATACAAGAGCCAGGTAATTGAAGTAATTATTGAGTCTGATGGTAATGCCGGAGAAGATGAGGGCGTTGAGGGACTTACCTTTGAGAAAGCTCATGTAAAATATTGGTTTGATGATTATGACACATATCGCTTAACATTTACTGATGAGAAAATTAACGATGTCAGCAGAGATCTTTACTTAAAAGCTATCGATTATATTGAGGTTGGAGATGTAAAATATTCTTATGGTACTCCAGATATTAGCAAAAACTCAAATAAATTTAAGCAGGGTGGCACTAATACAGAAACCGGAGAGCAGGAATATATCGATTTTACAACTGATATTGCTGATTTTGGTACAGACGGCACTCCGGTTAAAGTCACTATTTACTCTACTGCTAAAGCAGGCTATGATCCATATGTATTCTATCTGAAAGCAGGCAAATTAGTTGCAGCACCTGGTGAAGATAATTCCGGAGATAATGGAAACGATGAAAGTGATAAGGATATCACTTTTGAAGAAGTTTCAGTAGATAGTTTCCTGGCAAAGTATGAAGCATATCGTTTACTCCTTAAAGTAGACACCATAAACGATATTTCAAGAGATACCTATCTTGGTGCTATAGATTATATAATGGTAGGACAGCATCAGTATGAAAGCTGTAGTTATGGTTCTATATCAGATCAGCAGTTTAAAGTAGGTACAACACCTGAAAGTGATGGTATGGGAAAAGGAAAAGATTACATTGATTTTGCTAAGGATGGTTTCGATGCTTACGAAACAGGTGATCTGATCAAAGTTACTATTTACAGTAAGAAGAGCGAATATGGTTCTTATGTATTCTATGTAAGAGATGGCGAACTGGTAGACCCAACCGAAGCAGAGGAAGAACTTTTAGATGAGCAGGAAATGAAAGAAGAGGCTCAGGAAGAAGTAACTGTTCCTGAAACAAAGGATGAAACAGTTGTTCCGGAAGTTCCGGCTGAGGAAGAGCCGGCTGATAAGGATGCAGAAGAAGTTCCGGCAGAAGATGAAGTAACCGAACCTTCTGAGGAAGATAAGGAAGATACTGCAGAAGAGCCGGCAGAGGATAAGCCAGAGGAAGATGCATCTGAGGATAAGGACTCCGAAGACTCCAATGAAGATGTTTCCGAAGACACTGCAGCTGACGATGTTGCCGAAGATACAGAAGCAACCGAAACAGAAGGAGAAATCTAATTGAAAAAATGGTGTCTGGTGATCCTGACACTGATGTTATGCGGATGCAGTGCATCTACAAAAACAGCAGAAACAGAGGCGGTCAAAAATGACCGCCCTGTTTTGCGTACAGAGACAGGATCCGAAGAAAAGAACTTTACCGTATTTGCCATGGACACAGTGATGCAGTTCCAGATCTATGGCGGAAATGATGACGTAGAAGAAAAAGTCCGGGGGAAAATAGAAGAACTGGAAGATACACTTTCTGTGACAAAAGAAGGAAGTCCCATGTGGAATTTAAACGAGAAGAAGAATGAGAACTTTGCAGAGGAATTTGCAAATCTGATGCTTCAGTCACTAAAACTTTGCAAAGATACAGACGGTGCCTTAGACATTTCCGCCTATCCCATTGTAAAAGCCTGGGGCTTTACCACAGGTGAACATCGCATCCCCGATGAGGAAGAACGCAAAGCATTAGTCTCCCGCGTAGATTACCGCAAGATCCAGGTAAATGGTAATACTGTATCCATAGAACCGGATATGATGGTAGATTTGGGAAGTGTAGGAAAAGGCTATACAGCAGAGGTCCTGGCAAACCTGATGAAAGAAGAAGGTGTTACTTCTGCTCTTTTCAGTCTGGGAGGAAATATCCAGACAGTAGGTACAAAGTCGGACGGGTCTGACTGGTTCATCGGTATCCGGGCAGCAGAAGAGGACCGTTATCTGGGAGGTGTTTCTGTAACAGATAAGGCGGTGGTTACTTCCGGTGGCTACGAGCGTTATTTCACAGGTGATGACGGTCAGGTCTACTGGCACATTATGGATCCTAAAACCGGTGCTCCGGCTAAAAATGGGCTGGTATCTGTGACCATTATCAGTGACAGCGGTTTCCTCTGTGATGGTCTTTCCACTGCCCTTTTTGTCATGGGTCCGGAAAAAGCGGCTGAACACTGGCGCAGCCACCAGAATTACGAGGCAGTCTTAGAAGATGATAAAGGCCAGATCTATATTACAGAAGGCCTGGAAAACACCTTCAAACCGGTAGATCTTGGCACAGAGCAGGAGATCCAGGTGATCCGCAGATAAAGACGGCTTGTAAAGACAAATGCAGCATGGTATCATGAGTGAAGATATGAATAAAAACACAGATTTTCAGGAAAAAGGCGGACATATTTTATGAACATCCAGATCTTCGGCACAAAAAAGTGCAATGATACAAAGAAAGCAGAACGCTTTTTCAAAGAGCGTGGCATCAAATACCAGTTCATTGACATGAAGGAAAAAGGCATGTCAAAAGGCGAGTTTAACTCCGTTGCCCAGGCAAACGGAGGCCTGGAAAATATGATCAACTGGGATGGGAAAGACAAAGATATTTTGTCCCTGATCAAATATATCGCAGAGGAAGATAAGCTGCAAAAAGTCCTGGAAAATCCCCAGGTGATCAAAACACCGGTGGTCAGAAACGGAAAGCAGTCTACCTTAGGCTATCAGCCGGATGTGTGGAAAAAATGGGAATAGATAGGTAATAGATAAAAATAGCAGAAAAATGCGTATAATAAAAAAGCAGGTCGCAGAGGGAGTATCCTAAAGTTTGTGTAAACCTCCAAACTGATGTAAGATAAAATTACTCAGTTTGGAGGTTATTTTTATGGCAAGAAGAAAAGACAGCCCACAAAAAGCTGCAATGAGAGAAATGATGCGTGACTATCTGAAAAATAATGATATCAGCATCAAAGATGGCACCGATGTTAACAGCATCATGCGTGACATGATGTCTGTCATTTTGGAAGGTGCTTTGGATGAAGAACTGGATGAAGAATTAGGATATTCCAAGTATGACTATCGAAACAAAGAAACAGACAATAGTAGAAATGGACATTCCAGCAAAACCATGCACACCAGTTATGGAGATATGGATGTGGCAATCCCAAGGGATCGTAATGGTGATTATGAACCTCAGCTGATTAAAAAATATCAGAATACCGTAACTCAGGACATGGAAGAAAAAATACTTTCCATGTATGCCAAGGGAATGACAACTGGAGACATTGAATCCCACATGCGTGAATTATACGATATTGATATTTCTGACAGCACAATCAGCCGGATCACAGACAAAATCCTGCCGATTGTAAAAGAATGGCAGGAACGCCCTTTGGAAGAAGTGTATGCTGTAGTATTTATGGATGCAATCCACTATCACGTCCGCAGTGAAGGACGTATTGTAAAACGTGCGGTTTACATTGCCCTTGGTATCGATATGAATGGGAAAAAAGATGTTCTTGGAATGTATGTTGGAGAAAACGAAAGTGCAAAGTTCTGGCTTTCTATCATGAATGGATTAAAAAACAGAGGCGTTGAGGATATCCTGATTGCATGCGTTGATGGTTTAAATGGATTTCCACAGGCAATCGAGGCTGTTTATCCAAAAACAGAGATTCAGCAGTGTATCATCCATCAGATCCGTAATTCAACGAAGTTTGTTTCATACAAAGACATCAAAAAACTGATGGCTGATCTGAAGCTTGTATATGCAGCTCCGACGGAAGAAACCGCTTTAAATGAACTGGAACTGTTCAAGGATAAATGGGATTCCAAGTACCCAAAAATCTATAAATCCTGGCATGATAATTGGGCAACCCTGTCCACTTATTTCAAATATCCGGAGGCAGTAAGACGGCTGATTTATACCACAAATGCCATTGAAGGATTCAACCGCCAGCTCCGGAAAGTGACTAAAAGCAAGGCGGTATTTCCGTCGGATGACAGCCTTTTGAAAATGCTGTATCTGGCAACCATGGATATCACGAAAAAATGGACCGGACACAGGCAGGACTGGGGACAGATCCATTCCCAGCTTGAAATTTATTTTGAAGAACGTCTGGCAGGGCGGAACCTGTAAAGCAGTCAATTTTAGGCAGGTTTTATTGACATGCCTAAAAACTACTGTATAATGCAGATATGGGCAGAATCCGGAAAATCGGCTCTGCCCATTGTAACTATTCACAAATCTTATATCAGTTTTTAACGTTTACACAAAACTTGAAACGGTCTCGGCTGGTCCAGTCCCAGCTTTGCTTTCATCGCTGCCATCTGTTCTGCTGTGGCATTAGGATCATTGAAGATCATTTCCAGAGGTGTACCAGGAGCCATTGAAGAAAGCACATATACTAAAACCGTGATCCCCAAAAAAGTAGGTATTGCAATTAATATTCTTTTTCCTATATATCTGAGCATTTGCATCCCTCTTTTCTTAAGATCTGTAAATTATAAGCTTCTTGCCTGCTCTACTGCTGCTCTTACCAGCTTAAGATCCTGCTCAGTTGCCAGTGTGCAGTCTGCGCCAAGGATAAATCCTTCTCTGCCGAAGTTCTCAACAACCTTGATAACTTCTCTTCTTACGTCGTACTCGTCACCATCTACCAGAACACCGCTTCTGTTCTCTAATCCGCCAAGGATGGTCTTTCCCGGGAACTGCTTCTTGCCGTCTGCCAGAGTCATTGGTGCTTCGTATACGCCCCAGTTTACAACATCTGCCAGTGCAGCGTAATCTTCATCGTATCTCTTCATGTTCAGGCCGCTCTTGCACATATGTAAGAAGCAGTAGCCGCCTGCATCTTTGATTGCCTTCATGATCTTTAAGTCAAATGGTTTGATCCATTTTGCGAATTCTTCATCAGTGTACCATCTGGTCTCTGCGCCTAAACCTGCATAGTATACAGAGTCAACGCCTGCGTCCTTGATGTATCTTTCAGCCAGGATGCACATACCATCAGCAATTCTTTCCATAGAGTCTAACATCTTTTTCTCATCCCAACGGAGGAAGTCTACCTGCATCTGACGAACCTGATCGTAGTTGTAGCCTTCACCCATCTTCTCTAATGGATGGATACCGGAAGCACACATACCATGTAAAGTACCCATGGTGAAAGCGTCCTTATCAACTCCGTCCATGATCTTCTTGGTCATTTCGATCTGATCTTCGATGATGTTGGTGTTTCTGCTGAAGGATGGGATCAGTTCATAGTAATCCTTTGGTGTGCGGATCATTCCATAGTAAGGAACCAGATGCTCATTCATAACCTTTACGATATCAGTATCGGTCTCTTTGAAGAATTTCAGATGAGCTGCTACTGCCTCATCACCT
>OHLC01001106.1_pt1 | contig 11331 bp, 15 predicted proteins | sample 1568981 | NCBI WGS metagenome assembly OHLC01 (sample SAMEA3879510, study PRJEB24766) | human gut metagenome | biome: human-associated habitat; feature: feces | place: USA | collected 1985/1987 | reverse complement strand
ACATAAATATCTAACACCTCTAAAAATAAATCATATTTATTCGGATTTAATCTAAGCTGATATCATCTTTATCTTCATCATTATCCGGTTTATCAACTCCACCGGCTAATTTGTAAAGGACTTCATCTCTTTCTTCTGTTATATTATCTAGGATACTATTTAATATATCTCTATCTACGGGTTTATAGTCTTTGTCCTGATTCATAATCATCATACTCCTTATTATCTTTATTAATGGTATCTTCTATATTTTGACATAGCTCTAATTTGATTGAATTATTCTTTATTATTCTCTTTACATCTTCAAATGTTATTTTATTATTAGCTATATCCATAGTGAGTCTGTATAATTCATCATTTGTTAATGTTAGTTTATAGCTATTCACCTGTAATAATGTTAAACAACAATATACTCCTGTTCTTTTATTTCCATCTATGAATATCTGATAATCAGTAAAATCATATAATAATTTTGCACTTTTATCAAATACTGTCGGATATAATTTCTTTCCAAATACTTCCTGATATGGACTTAAAATCACTGAATCCAGTAAATTCTTATCCCTAACACCATTTTCTCCACCATATTTTTCTATTGCATAGTTATGGATATATAACACATCATCTTTACTTAATAATTTTTCATTATTATCATCCTGTAGCTTCATAAGAACATCACTGTATTCATTATCTATATCCGTAATTATTTGTTTCATTATCATAATAATAGTCCTTTTCTTAATTATTATCATTTGCTTATCTAAATAGTGTAAAAAAAGAGATACCAAATATATAAATATCTGATATCTCTTCAAAATTATTATTATTTTTCAAATTCCAAGCCAAGTTCTTTCTTTTCAGAACCCACTATATCCTTTAATACAAACTTAGCCTTAAATTTACTACCTTCCTTACTTGTCATGTTCTTATAAGTAGTCTCTCCCTTTGATAAGAGGCGTTCCATATCCTTTTCAGTTAAAATATATCCGCCTCTTGCACCTCTGAAGTCCTTATTCTCACAATAATATCCGAATTTACCATACTTTAAAGGAGTGCTACAGCATGGACAGTCAAACTGTTTTGCAGGACCGGATTTACTTCCTTTAGCTTTACTTCCATATGCCTTTGATACACTAATTCCTTCAGCATCCTTTATAGCCTGTATTTTCTCCGTAATATAATCATTCATGGCTTTTCTGTGGTCTTTGGGAGATAATGTACCATTTGCAATATCTGATAAGCTCTGTTCCATCTCTGCTGTCTTTTCAGGACTTATAATCGTCTTATCTATAGTATTAAGGACCTCTATTACCTGTTTACCTGTCTCTGTAGGAGATACCTTCTGTTTCTTATCAACAGTAATATATCCTTTTTCTATAAGCTTCTTTATAATCCCGGCTCTGGTAGCAGATGTACCTATTCCACATCCTTTAATCTGTTCCCTTAACTCTTCGTCTTCAATAAACTTACCAGCTTTCTCCATTGTAAGAATAAGTGTACCTGTTGTATATGCAACAGGTGGTTTTGTCTGACAAGGATTAAGCTCTAGCATACACTGTAATACATCTCCCTTAGAAGGAATATTTACAGTCTGTAAATCTGGTTTATCTGTATATAACTCCTTCCATCCTAACTGCTTCTCCTGTTTTTCTGTAGTGGTAAATACCTCTCCGCTTTCACTCTTTAGAGTAATATTGATACTATCATATACATAAGGTGGTTTAAATATAGACTTAAACCTTAACATGATATCATTAAATACAGCCTTCTCTAAATCCTTACACTGATTTAGATGATTTTCAAATGTAGGAATAATAGCATAATGGTCTGTAATCTTACTGTCATCTACATATTTCTTAGGAACAGGTTTTCCGAATTTCTTTTCTAATTCCTTTGCTACTGCACTTGATAATACTCTTGCATCTGTTCTTGGATATGTAGTCATTTTCTTTTCATAAAGTGACTGTGCTATTTTTAATGTATCATCTGGACTTATATGATACTGTCTGCTGCAATGTGCCTGTAATTCAGCAAGATTAAACAGATATGGAGCAATCTCTTTCTTTTCTGTTACTTTTATTCCATCTACAGTTAATCCTATAGATGTATCTACAAACTTAAGATTATCCTTACAGAAAGCTTTCGCATCCTCTTCCTTCTTAAATCCTGTTTCATTATAAAGTAAGGATGAATCATACATTGCACTCCCCGGAACAGCCTTCCATTTAGGAGTAAAGGTGTACCCTTCAGGATTAGCATTGATACCATAGTAATCCGTAACAACAAAATCATCTATTTCCTTCTGTCTGTTTACAACCATAGCTAATGTTGGAGACATTACCCTTCCTGCAATAACTTTATTTTTTGCTTTCACAGTAAGTCCTTCAGTAAAATTCATACCAATGCTGAAATCATCAATGGCTCTTGCATACCCACTTGCAATTAAATTATCATAAGAATGATATGGCTTTGCCTCCCTTATACCATTTAAGATAGCCTCTTCTGTCTGGGAATCAATCCATACAACCCTCTCATCTATCCCCCTTGGGTCTGCTCCTTTAAATATCTGATTACGGATGAGTGCCTGTATATAAATACCTTCTCTTCCACTATCACCTGCATAATAGATAGCATCTACATCCTTGGCTGTGTATAAGCTCTTTATGACATTGAACTGGTCTTTTGTTGCATAACTTACCTGATAAATATAGTTATCAAATAGAGCAGGGAGATTATCAAATCCCCAATGGTATTCCTTCTTAGCTGCTGCATTAAGTAATCTTCCGGCTTTCTGTTCCGGTACAGAAGCTAAATTGATAAGATGTCCGACAGCCCATGTAATCTGTACATCTTTATTAAGGACAGGACTGTATCCTTCTACATATCCGTCTGTCTTACCTGCTTTCTTTACCTTAAGCACCTTTATATATTCCTGTGCTACGCTTGGTTTCTCTGTTATAAATATTGTCTTTCCCATAAAAACTCCTTAATTAAATATGGATTTTCCATTATTAATTAAATAGTGTGGAAAATATTTTATTCAGAGCAATAAAAAAAGACCTATATGCTATTTTTTAACATATAAGTCTTTTATAATTTACCTGTCATACTCATTATCTATAACTGGGTTATCATCCATAACACTTTTACAATTAACCTGTTGACACAAAATATCTTTATTTATTCCAAATATGTAATCATTATTCTTAACATCATTATCCCAATTTAAAACATTTACCTCTAATGTATCAAGTATATTATGTTCATCAAAAGATATCTGATTAATCTGTCTATGCTTATTTTTAGCATAATTTAGAGCATTTAATGTACCACTTGTACTTCGGACTCTTTTATCATTATCCCAGTTTTTATCATCATACAGGGCGATTACCAAAGAGGAATCATCAATCATTGCTTTGTTTCTATCCATCAGACAGGTATTCGTATATTCATCACTAATATATCTGATTTTATCAGCCATATTAAGCATCTTTTTATAATTATCACTACCAAATAATCCATCTTTTCCCCACTTATCACTCTGGGATTTACAAGGGAGATACAATATGTTCTTTATATTTTCATTCGGATGCTCTTTCTTTAATGCATTAACAGCCCTGAAAGCTAACTGGTCAAACCCTTGAGCGCCACCGGTAATGAAATTACGATAGCCCTTATCATATGCATCTTTTATGACTTTATAAGTATATATGGTTAATTTTAAATAGCTGGAATCATCATTATATCCAAACAGATACTTTGGTCGCCTTCCGGTAAAGCAGGCAGTCTTTTCTATATTGCTATCTATGGTTTCCTGTTTATATAAAATGTCTTTATTATTTTCTATCCACTTTTTTAAATTTGTTTTAACAGAATTAATAAACTGTGGATATTTGTCCATTGCATCTACTATTTTACAATTAGTTTTATCTCCAAAATAATAATAATGAGTTATAGGCAAATTCAGTATATTTCTATGTTTAACAAAAATAGCCTTTGCCATATCTGTATTAAATTTTAGACTAATTGCTTTATCAATTTTATCATCAAAATCAGGTCTTTCATAACGAGTACCTTGATTTTTTAATATTTCATTTGCCTTTTGTTTAGCTTTTAATCCATATAACTCTCTTAACTGTTCTCTTTCTTTATTATCTGGATTAATTTTAAGATATCCCCAATAAGCTTCAATAGAATTAAAAACTCCTTCATCAGTACTAATAGGACAATATGCAAAATTAGTTAAAAATCTACCTAATTCTGTTTCCGCTTTAGAATATATATTTATATGAGTAATACCGTCTTTTAATGGATTTAATTCCATTGTATTATTCTTTATTTCTTCTATAATATTTTCATCTAACTCCTGTACTTTAATATTGTTTCTTTCTAATCTATCAGCAATTAGATGCCTATGACAGAAATCCTCAGACTTTTCAAAACAGCATAATGCTACATGTTTGTCCATGCTGTCAGCTACACCCTTTATCCCACTGGCTTTCTCTATCAGACTGATAAATTCATTCATATTATACTTATCCAATACCTGCTCATTGTAGGATTTAATATAATTATCTGTATTTCCATCTCCCTTATATTTTAATAAGATTTCCTTTGTAGGGGCTAATTCCAAAATACAAGGGATATCTACTCCTTTAGGTGTAAATCTTGCTATGGATATAGGAAATACATTTGAAGGGAACTTTCTTATTTTAGCAAAGTAACTTGTATAAATCATATTATTATTTTCCTTATTATTACAGCTCTAAATCATCATATTCATTTACAGGCTCATCTTCAACGACTTTTACACTCATTTCAGGAGTCATATACTCTTTAAAGTAACTACTATGGACCTTGCCATATGCCTTAAATTTCTCATAGTTTGTAAGGTCGCTCTCTGTATGTCCAAAATGAATAAGCTTCCATTTAGGAGTAGTATTTCTGATACTTAAATGTTTCTTTTCTTCGCCTAACATACTTACATTTTCCTGCTTTGTAAGGTCAATATCCGCACTAAATACCGGTTCACTAAATCCTTCTCCAAATGGTCTTAATTCATTAGTTATACGGTTAATATGTGGAATATCATTAAGCTCTATAGGAATGGCATCTATTTTCCTTTTAGGGATGGATTCTCTCTTTTCTACTCTCTTTTCTATTTCTTCAAAGTTTTCCTTAGTAAGAGAAAATCCTGCTGCTCCCTCATGTCCGCCATATTTGATAAAACAATCCTTATTTTTATCAAGGTAATCATAAATATTAAATCCATCTACACTTCTTGCTGAACCTGTAATCATAGTCTTATCTTCATTATCAGTACATACACATACAGGAGCATTATATTTCTCTTTTATAAATCCTGCTACTAATCCTACAAGTCCTTTATGTAATCCCGGGGCATATATCCATATAGGATAATCCAGTTCCTTTCCCTGTTCCTTTATAAGATTATCAACCTTTTCGACTTCTTCTACATCCAGTGCCTTTCTATAATCATTAATCTCTACCAGTCTCTTAGCTTTCTCTTCAGTAGGATTTTCAAGGAAATCAATAACCTGTAATGCTCCGTCTGTATGTATTTCACTTCCTTCTAGTCTTCCTGCGGCATTAAATGTAGGGGCAATATAAAATCCTATGTCATCTGTCGTAAGATGTGCCAAATCTCTGCCTAATTCATATGTAAGCAATAAAATATTTACAGGGGCATTTACCTTTAAGGAATCTATGGCATTCTTTACTAACTGCCAGCTTCCTTCCCTTAAAGTAATCATATCTGCCACTGTTGCAATGCCTGCAAACGCCAGACAATAATTTCTTGTCTGCAAAGATACAATATTCTCCATAAGCTTAAAAGCAACACCTGCTCCACACCAGTTTGTACCAGATAATGGGTTATCAATAAATGATACTTCCGGGTCTATGATTAAATCTACGCAGGGAAGTTTGTCTCTGTCTTTTAATTCATGGTGGTCTGTTAATATTACATTACATCCTGCTGATTTAATCTCTTCCAAGTATTCCTTTGCAGCAATACCTGTATCACAGGTAATAACCAAAGGTGTTTTATCAGCAGCTTCCTGCTTACAAAAATCTACCATTCTTCTGTTTATTCCATATCCTTCCGGTCTTGTTGGAAGAAGAATAGTAATATCCTTATCAGGAGTAATCTCTTCCATGCTTCTCTTTAAGATATGTGAAGCACATATACCATCTACATCATAATCCCCTATAATGATAATACTGTCTGCTTTCATAGCGTATTCCTGAATTTTAAGGGATACCTTTAAATCGGCTGAATAATCATTTGTCTTCCAGCTTGGTATTGTATTATTATCAATCCCTAATCTGTCATAAATTTCCTTCTTATAATTTCTCATAAAATCCCCCTATTTAATGTTTTTTCTTCTTTGCGATGATAAATAAGATAATAAGTACCAATATTCCTATTACGGCAGTAATATAGGTTTTTATATCTGTCTTTTTCTCTTCTGTATTATTAGATTCATCATTACCGGTATTACCTTTATTAGTAGTAATACTTACTCCATCACTATTCGTAGCTGAATTATTTACATCCAAATTCTTATTTACATATGAATTGTCCTTATCATCAGACGACATATTATCCTTATCTGTACCGGTACTGTCATCTTTCATAAGCTCATTAACAATATCGTTTAATTCATTCTTATCCGTATCTGAACTGACCATACCTGATAAAGCATCTCTCATATTGTTTTCTTTCTGACTGCCAGATAACTCAGACTGTCTTAATCCCTTTGCATAATTAGACATAGCATCCATATTGTTTACAATGAATTCTTCCCCACCCATGATTGCATATAAATCAAGATGTTCATTATTAAGTGTTACCTTCTCCTGCCATACGGTTGTTTCATCATTGAAATTTCTCTTATGAATTAACGGACTCTTATAATCCTTTGTCAGTGTACATATTCCATATGAATAATCATTTGTACAAAATACATATGTACCATTTTCTACATTGAAACCGAATGATACTACGACTCCTTCTCCTACATCTTCTGCTACAGTCTTAGCTGTATCCAGTTTTGTATGATATCTTAGAGTTTCATATCCTAAATCTTTATAATAGCTTCCATCAGGAAAGTTATCTGAAAAACATAGGAAATCATAGTAGATATCCCCTTCTAAGAAAGATGACTTTGGGAAGAGCATATACAAAGTGATTGTATTATCATGTGTATGCTTCTCAAGATTATCTACATAATATCTTCCGTCCTTATAGTTATAGTCTGATTTCGTATAAGCATAAGCAGTTACATCAGGTTTAATCTGTAAAATTAACACCATTAAAATCGTTATTATGCCAAGAATTACTGATTGTTTCTTCATATTTCTTTCTCCTTTATTAAATCCCTTATACTTAAATAGTGTGAAAATACTATATTAAAGCGGCTTCTTTTTCATATTTTTCTTAATAAAGGGCAAAAAATAACAGGTACAGTAAAAACCATACCTGTTAATTCATTATTTTTTTTAATTATCTGTCTATCTCATCTATTTCTTCAGAACTATCTTTTCCTATGAAGAATTCTTTATACTTTTTAGCATAATCAATCAGTGCATTATTATCATAATTGCTCTCGACTAATGCTCTGGTAAAATTACTATATTTTCTATTGCCCGGCATTAATGCTTTACATTCTTTATTCCATTCAGATAATGTATCATAATCATAACCACATGCCTCACAAAGAACTTCAAGTTCTTTATTAGTTGTAGCATCCGAAAGGTCAATAAGCTCTGAATGAACCTTTATTAATATCTCTTTTTTCTTATCAATTGCAGGGTTAATCACCGGTTCAATTGTATCTTTATCTATCTCTGTAAAACCACTATCAAAAGATAACCCTGTAAGTCCGCAATCAGTTACTATTTCAGGATTAACAATAAAATATCTGTTGTTTACAGTAACAATATTACCTGTTACATACTGCTTTTCTTCATCTTTAGTACTGGTTCTCCAATTTATTTCCTTTGCCCTGTATGTATATGCATTACTTGCATCATCCGTAGATTGTTCTTCCTGTTTTTCATTATATTGTTCATCATATCTTTCTGATTCTGAAAAATCATATGATGAAGTGCTTAATGGTATACATATTCCATTGTCTCCTAAGCTGCTAATCCCGTTTCTATTCATAATAATTTTCTCCTTTATTTTTGAAATTTATTTACATATACTTTTAGTTATGATATTTTAAATAAGTACTACATACATATTTTGTGTTGGTAAGAAATATGTATGCATACAATTAACTTCACAATCATTGATGTGTCTTATTGTTAATTTCAGTAACCTGAAATACAATAAGATAATGAGCAACATCAGTGAAGGCTTGCTTAAATCAGATAAGTAAGCCATTCCGACAATGGGCTTAAGTATGCGCAGCTTAAGCCTTATTTTTCAATTTCTTTATAATATTAGCCTTATATTATAATAGTGTATGACTGTTATCATATTTTCCAATATTTTTCTATCCTTTAATACTATCCTGCAATACTTTAATTAACTCTTTAGCTTCTTTTACCGTCAGATATACCTTATCGTCTAATGTATCTACTGTGATTCTATTCTGGGATTTATCCCTGCTTACATAGATTTCAGCATTATTTCCTTCTTCTGTTCTACCGTTTACAACCTTAATATCATTTTCTTTTGCCATAGTTTTTTTCCTTTCTTATTCTTCAAATTTTTTACAATATTCTTCCCACTTCTGTTTTTTCTCAGTTAAAGTTTCTACCCAATATTTATCTCCATAATCATTATCGTCTTCGTGGTAAAAGAAATACCAATCTGCACCACAAAAATCCTTTTCAGTAAATTTATGACACAAGTTTAGATACTCTACTACAGTCATAAAATCACTTGTATTTTTAATGTAATATGCCCTGTCATGTATAAGGATATCTTCATCAGAAAATATACTTTTGATTTTATTCATTTTTTTCTTTAATACTGTCCATTTCTCATGTATCAAAGCATCCTTTTCACAATCAAAAATTTTACCATCTGAAGTTTTATATACTGTTTTTTCAACTATTTCCTGTGTCGTAATTTTATCCATATATTACCTCTCATATTCTTTCAATTTCTTTATCCTTTATATTTTTCTTCTGATTTACATATGAGCTTTCTTCTATTTCATCAATTCTTTTATAGCATCTGTAAAGTTCTTCTTTTATATGGTCTAATTGCTTATTAAGTGTCTTGACATTATTAGTTTCTAACAATCCACTGGCATTATAAATGCTGTTAGTTGCATTTTGTATGTATTCTTTTACTTCAGTTAAATCCAGCATTTCAGGGTTACAGATATCCTTTGCCCCAATACAGATTCCATCTTTATTCATACGGCACTGATAATAGTTGCTTCCGAAATGAATCCGTTTTGTTTCGCTATCTGCATTCCTTTTAAATATATCTATTATGTCTCTCCAACACATTCCAGTAACAAGCATATTAATATATTCTTCATCCGTCCTGTTATATTCCATAACACTTAAGTCCTTTCTATATCCTTTTTTATTTGTTCTAAAACCATTTTCAATCATTTCTCTTGTAATTATATTTTTTACTTCTCATAAATTAAACGCTTAAGCCTTTTGCAGTATAATTATTTTTATCAAATATCAACATACCTAATAAGCTTAATGCTGTCTTTATCAATGTTCTGGCATAACATAGGCCTATTAGGCAATCCCCAGTCTGTCATTGTGTAGAAAACCACACATGGTATTATTTCAACCGGAGACTTTTCATAATCTTCTGTAAAGCAATAAGAGGTTTCAGGATACTCAAAGTAAAATCCTTGAACTTCTTTACCTGTATCTTTATCTATAGCTTTTATATATGGAACTTTCATAATTGATTCTCCTATTTTATTTAATAAGTACATCTCCACTGTAAATGCTTATTCCAAAACACTTTCTCATGGTATTTACAGTTTTTACATACCCTATTTTTCTTCTTTCGTGACATATATGATTTTACACAATACATCTTAAAACCTTATTAATCCCTTTCTATATCCTTATTATCTTTACCTTTTAATTTGTTCATTGCTGCTTTTGCTTCTTCTTCAGTTTTATACCATTCCACGCCAATACCATCTTCTGTTAAATTTATTGTTCTATATCCAAGTTCTTCTCTGTTTTTAGCAGCCATTTCAATTCCATGACTGTCAAAGTAAATTTTACAAATTTCTAAAGGAATAATTCTTTTTTGATTTAAAATATATACAGTATCTCCTAATCTGCAAGGCGACCTTAATAAATTGCCTGATTCCTCTAAATCCTCGTATTCTTTTAGTTTCTTTGCAACAGCTAATGTATCAGTATCTTTAATTCTTACCCGGCTTCCATTTATAACAAGCTCAATATTATTATTTCCATTAACAGTCGTTAATCTATCCATATTAATTACCTCTTTATTTATTGTTATTGTATTTATCAAGCCTATCCTGAACAGACTTAATACTTGCATTAATTGTCTGTAACGCAATTTCATTATTAGAACTGTCAAGAATATCAAAGCGTTGGTCTTTCAGAGTTTCCAATATAAGACCGCATACTGCTTTTGCACCATCTGAAAATCCTTTTTTATATTTATATTCCAAATCTTCTTTTGTTATTGACTTACTACAACCAGTTTTGCTAATTGACATATTTTACATCCTTTCATCATTATCTAAATTTATATTTTTACTGTTTTTGTATCTCTCAATTTTTTTAGTCTTGTTTCTGTATTCGTAGCTGATTATTCTCAATCTTATAACAATACTCCGCTTCATTTGATTGAAAAGTGCCACATAAAGTCTTATTTTCGATTGTCATATCTATCATTACTGCATCTGGATATTTCGTTTCTATAGCTTCTCGGATGTTTTTCATTCTGCTGTCGTCATTTATATCTAATCCAATAAAGACCATCAAAACTCCTGTCAGTATTGCTATAAAAGCACATACACAGGCAGCAAGTGACTCATCCAGCAACGAAGACTTATAATTACAAATAATTACAAAAATAAACACCAAAACTAATATTACTACTCCCGCTATTGCAATTCCCATTCCTATATTTGTATCATTTATCTGTATTACTGTATTCATAGAAGTTTTCCCCCTTATTTTGTTAATATCAGCCATTTAGCCCATATTGGTATATCAGGGTTGCATATTATGTAAATTGAAAAGAATATACCAACAGCTATAGCAATAATTAATGCTGATATTAATAATACATCCTGTATCTTCTTCATACTTTTAATCCCCTTCTTTTAT
>OHLC01001103.1_pt1 | contig 11340 bp, 8 predicted proteins | sample 1568981 | NCBI WGS metagenome assembly OHLC01 (sample SAMEA3879510, study PRJEB24766) | human gut metagenome | biome: human-associated habitat; feature: feces | place: USA | collected 1985/1987 | reverse complement strand
GAATCACGTTCTTTCTCCGCCATGATTTCAATCCACGCTCCCGCGAGGGGAGCGACGCTTTCTACCAGACGGCCATTGCTATCCAGAAGAGAAAGTTTCGCTCCGGAAATATTTTCTCCGGTACCGGAATCTACTTTTGCAAGATCCAGTTTTGTATAATCATTTTCTACCGTGATTGTCAGGTTTGACTGCCCATTGACTTTTCCGTCGGATACTGTGAAATCTTTCACTGCATTATCCAGTACGTATCCATCTTTGGTTGCCGTTTCCTGGTAATGCCAGGTTCCATCCTTCACACCATCAATCGTGATCCGTCCATTGCTATCTGTTTTCTGCGTTTTATCATAGCTCTTGTCATCATTCCAGATATGGAACGTAACGCCTTCCATGACTGTACCATCGTTTTTGCTTACTTTCTGCAGTACAATCGCATTTTTCTGGTTCTGTACGGCCACATTGACGCTGGTATGGCTATCATCCAGTGTAACTGCATGTTCTGTAGTATCCAGGACGTATCCATCCGGGGCTGTTTTTTCTTTGACAATGTACTGACCAAGTTCCAGCTGTTTGCTGGCTGCTGATCCATTGCCATCTGTAGTTACGGTATCAACTACCGTATTGGCAGCAACCAGGGTTGTGCCTCCGGCTGTCTTAATATCCTTTGCAGCTTTGATTTCAAATACCGCACCGGAAAGTTTTTTATTGTTCTCACCGGTTTTTGTGATCGTGATCTGACCGGTTTTTCTGGCATTTGTAACATCCAGAGTTAAGGTGACAACACCTTCTTTTTCTGCCGTAAACTCTTGTTCCCAAGTTCCGGTATATCCTGCAGGATTTTTTGTTTCCACTACTTTGAAACTACGATTCTCTGTATCCGTTTCTTTAAGATTCAGTGCCATATATTCTTTATACTGATCGTTCCATGTTGCCTTTGTGTATGTAACCCATTGGCCACCTTGCATCTTATAAACAGTGAACTCTGCACCTTTCAAAGCTTCTGCAGTTGTTGCATCTTTCTTTTTGATAACAAGATCTACATTTCTAGTCTGTCCCATAACCATTTCCGAGGTGTAGCCAAACTCAGAAGTATTCCATACGTGCCAATCTGTTGCCTCGGTCCGGCTTGATCCTTTCCATCCATTAAATATGGCATCCCCACCAGTAAATGTAAAATCTTTTGGATATGATTGCACTGTGGTAAGTCCCTTACCTGGACCGTCCACATTTTGTATGGTTCCTCCATTATAAAAGACCATAGTCTGAGAATCGCCTTCATATGTGTAAGTAACCCATCCTTCCGGGTTATCCGGTGAAGTACCATCATCTGCATTTGAACCCTTTTTTGCTGACCAGATTGCATCCGTTCTTGCATCATAGATTAGACGATCATCAGCTTCCTTCGTGACATAAATGCCATCGACTTTTCCATCAATATAAAATCCCTGGGAATAGTCCAGATCAGATAAAGTGAAATGTCCCTTAACCTTAAGTGGATTTCCATTTTCATCGTAATATGAAAATCTTACCTTAATCCATTTCAAGCCTTTAATATCAATGACAGGAGTTGCACCGCCTTTTGTATTGTCTACAGAAACAACAACATTGTCTACATCTTCATATCCCGGATACCCGCTGATATCAGTATTCTGCCAGTCCAAAAACCAGATCCGCATGGTAACAGGTAAACCATTCGCATTACCTACATTGGTATACTCTGCATACATCTTTCCTTTTAATCTTTCATACGGAATAAAAGATCTTGTATTTCCACCATCGTTAATATTGGATAATGGCCACCATTGTGAACACGCATGAGCATGTTGTTCTGCATTTAAGCAAAATTTGTTATCCCATGATCCACTTCCATCGCTACATCCAAATCTAATCTTTGTATTTGCTCCGATGACCGGCGTAAAATTGTAGGTTCCGTCAATCGTGCTGCTTTTATCTACCATTTTTCCAATACCAGAATTAACTACAGATGGTAACCCATCCATGCCTGCGCTGACAGCAAAAACATTTTCCGGGAAAGAAATTCCAGTTACCATCAAGGCTGCCATAAGCAGCCCTGACAGTGCCTTTTTCCATCGTTTCACAGTTTTTTCCTCCTCTCTTTCTTCTCTTTACGGGACAGTTTCACGGTTCCAAGAGCCGTTACCGCCGCAATTCCAAGAGGAACAAAAACGTATGGATCTGCAAGACCGGTTTTTGGTGCCGTAGTCTGCGAAATGGCAGGGGACGGTTCGTTTTTGCCCGGTTCTTCAGCACCCTGTACACGGAAAATCCAGTTTACCATGCTTTCCCGTTTTGCATATGCATTTTTCAGTTCTGCCGGTAACTGCAGCGTAAACTGTACCCGCGAATTTTTCCCTGTTTCCAGTGTTCCAAGACTGATTTCCTGATTCAGGGATGCAGCCTGCAAATCACCGTTATACAGGGTTTTTCCGTTTTGCGTGATCGTCAATTTAAACTGTTTTAAAAGGTCAAGTTCTTCATCCGTTAAATTTCCAGGCGTTTCCGTATGGAAGAAAAATTCGGCACTGGTTGCTGTCGTATTGGAAAGCTGAAAACTATCACTGATCGTATCGCCAGGCATTGCCGTCTGTAAATTTCTAAAGAAATCTTCCGGCGCAGCCACCAGCTTTCTGGCAGCCCCTTCATAAGTGACGGACATAGCGGTATACTGTTTTGTCACTTCTGTGATGCTGTTATCCGTCTCATGTACGCACTGTTCAATTTCCGTATCGCCCCATGGGGATTCCGAATTAAAATCCGGTGTAAAGTTTGCTGCCTGCACCGCTTCTGCGGTCACAGTAAGTCCAAGAACCCTGTCCTGTGCTTTTGATGTCCACGCTGCAGGAATCGTTACGTTCTGGAAAAAGTCTGCGGATTCTCCGTTTTTCAACGGCTGCGTATAGTAATAATACTCACCCTGTTTTACCCATTCATCGGAAATTCCATCCAGTTCTTCATCACTCAGAACATACTCCGCAGGCGTTTCCTTATCCTGATCCACCGAAGGTGTTTCTGTAGGTTCAGGCGTTGTTTCCGGTTTTTCTGGCTCTTCCGGTGCTGGTGTTACTTCCGTTTCGGCATTTTCTGTCGTTTCCTGTGCTGTCTCTTCTGTTGCTTCCGGCGTTTCATTCGGGTCTGCATCCGTTTTGGAATCTTCCTCTGGCTTTTCCGTGTCAACGTTTGACACGGAATCCGATGCCTCTCCGGAATAAGTGGTTTTCACCCGGATGTAGCAGGTTTCCGCATAATTCGTGATACGAGGAATCTTTGAAATGCTCTGGGATGGAAGCACAATTCCATCTGCAGGTCCTGCGTAAACTTTTTCCGTATCACCATCTTTTTCGTATTCCTGGATTCCAATGTTTACATCACCGGTGCTGATGTGGTTTGTAACGGTAACGCTGTCCTGATAGTAAGCATATGATCCACTGATGGTACTTACTGCCGTGACCAGAATTCCGGCTGCTATTGCAATTTTCCTTTTCATTACTGGCCACCTCCTCCAAACCGTTTCCATGCTTCCTGATAAGAAGTGTATTCTTTCTGACCATCTGTTGTCTGAACGGATTCCTCATAGACTGTTACTTCCAGGTTATCCTGCTCATATTCATCTGCAACAGTAACCCCCGTAAACAGATAAGTTGTTGTTCCTCCAACCGGAACAGCTTTTTTGTAATAGTAATAGCCATCATTTCCCTTAGCCCAGTTTGTGGTGTCAAGTCCCGTGAACTCTTTTACAGGTTCACTGCATGTAATATATGCCCGGACATAGCAAGGTACATCTCCTGTATTTTTTGCTCTGACTTTTTTTACTACTGATCCGCTGGAGGGAACCGGTGTCGGTGTCGGAAAATCCTCATCCGGAATAATAGTGTTATTCCCGGTTCTGATAATGTTTACTACTTCATCATGGTCCGTCTGGTAAGCAGAAGATCCCGATATTGCGGTGGCTGCTGCAAGAAAACCGCAGCAGCACATTCCGGCAATTGACAGCATTCGTTTTTTCTTTTTTTTCATGCTGTTTTCCCTTCTTTTTCAGAACAGTCCGGATGGCTTTCCGGACTGTTATTTAAAGTATTCTTACGATAAAGTGTTGTTTCCATCCTGTTCCGGCTCAACCTGAACATCATCTGGGGTATTTGTTTTGTTTTCATCCGATGCTGCATTTCCGTTTCCATCAACGGTTGTAACCTCATTATTTCCGCTTTCGTCAGACTGCGGAGTCGTGATCTGTCCTGCCTGGCCCTGGTTCTGCAGTTCATATTTTTTCCATGCGGAAGCTGCTTTCTGTGGAATCGTGGTTCCTTCTCCGGTGTTGAGTTCCTGGATTGCATAGTAATGTACCGGCACATTCAGATCTTTTCCATCCAGCTGTCCCTCTACAATATTGGCAGCTGTCAGGCTTGTAAAGATCGGATCTGTTGTTTTTCCAGGTGCAAGTATTTCATTATAGCTGTAGGTGTAAACCATATTATCTCCTACACGCTTGTTGTACATCAGAGTCCATTTCTTAGAAACATTGTTCATGGAGAACAGCTCTGTATCTTTTGCAACGCCTCCATTCAAACGGTTACCTGCAGCATTAACAGTAATCACCTTTGCAATCGGGATAGAAACATCCAGATATACATAAGCATCATTTTTTCCAACATTTTCGATCTGCGGGTCTTTTTTGATTACCTGGGTCGGAACGATATTGTTGGTTTTTCCATCATTATCCGGTGTGTAGTTCGGCTCATGGCCAACGATGTCTACTTTACCTACAGAAAATTTGTTGGTTACAGAATCATGATCTGTCAGATATGCCATGGATGATCCAACGGCCAGTGCGCCGCATAGTGCTGCTGCTGTAAAAAATGCTGCTACTTTTTTCTTTGTCATAATCGTAATTCTCCTTTTTTTCTTTTTGTTTTTTTTACCTGTTCCCGTTCCTTTGGTTCAGGTCTTTTCTCCGGAAAATAGAAAACCAGAAGCATAAACAGCGCCAGAAAACCTACGGTTAAAAACATGTGGTTTTTAGCCCACATGAATCCGTAGCCCAAATATGGAATGCAGAACAGATATGTTCCGCGAATGTTTTCTGCCGGAATGGTTCCGGAATCCGGATCTATGTTTGCATCCCCTTTTGTCTGGTATCCTTCTTCTGTTTTTGACAGAATCCGGTGGGTTACCAGATCCCCGTGTCGCTCAAACGTAGCAATATTTCCTGGACGTACATCCCTCTTTGATGAATCCACAACTGCCACTGATCCTGTGGGAATCACAGGTTCCATAGAACCTGACAGAATCACATAACCCCTTAAATCACGGCACTGATAACAGGTAATACCAAGCACCATACAAACCAGAATCCATAGGAATGCGTGTATTACTTTTGTTTTCATTTTTCCTCTCTCTCCTTTTTTACTTTTTGTTGCCACTTCTTCCGGGCAACGGCATCACCCCCTAAAAATGGGCATAAAAAATGCACCAGCCCATGAAAACCATGTTCTGATGCATGAAAGCCCATATTCCTTTTTTTCGTGTCAATCATTGACACGAGCAATTGAAAGATTTTTTTGTCCTACCTGCTGTCCCTTCTGTTTTCCTTCTTTTGCAAGTATAACATAGCATACCTTTTGATGACGTGCAAGGGTACATTTTTTCAGAAAAGGGTACATTTCTTTGAAAAAGGGTACATTTTCATCTAAAAAGGGTACATTTTCTCGAAAAATTTTATAAAAAAATTAGCGAATCTGAAATATCGTTTCAAAAACGCTGCCTTGGCTTCTTATTTTCTACAGATCATATGTATTAATGTCTATGGCAATCATAGCTCCACACACTACAATCCTGTTTATTATTTTTTTTGTAGTATTCATTTTTTCACCTTTCTTTCGAAAAAGGGATGCGCAAAGTTCTGCGCATCCCCCATGCTGCTTGACTTTTTTCGTCCGGCAGCTTATAATCAAATCAGAAGCAATCAAGGATATACCAGTGTCGGTGGTTGCCTTTCTGAAATAATCTAAATTATTACAAAGAGCAACAAGAGACATAGGCTATCCCCTATTTGCGGTAGGGAATAGCCTTCTTTCTACTTGCGATGGTTATCTATGTAGGACAATGCCTCTAAGACAACCAATAAAAGCGTCAACACTTCCATTGTATTCATTGGCATTACCCCCTTTCTGTTTCCAGAAAGGACAACCATCAGACTATCCCTATCACGTTCTGATCTGATTAGATTCAGTATAGCATATCATCGACTATTTTACTACCTCTTCGACATACAAATCCCCTCTCGTAATTCGTCTACGAGAGGGGATTCTTTTTTATCGGATAAAGTAGTTTGTGATCAAATTATAATCGTTCTCTGTCATACCAAGGACTTCGCCCATTCCCATATCTTGATTCTCCCAAGTAGCTGGAAAGTCAAGATCCTGATTTGCAAATGAGAATACAGCTGAGAAATTCACAATTTTTCTTCCGTTATACTCCTGCGGTTGTCCATACATTACAGCGATTGCTCCATATGCATTATAATCATCCATCTGGTTTGCTTTATGACCTGGAGAGGACATCCAAAGGTTGAAGATCTGGCGGGCAAGATCATCGGAATCTGTATATGACAGACCACCGCCGCAGCCGTTCTGTCTGCCACCATGCAGGGCCAGATTATCAGAAGTTCCGTATCCTGGCTGTGTGATTGATCTCATGATGTGGTATCCGGCAGCGGCAACGCTTCTCGGATAACAATGTTTTTCATCCCAAATCATAGCTGCATGTCCTTCTTTGACACGTTCTTCATTTACCAGGTCGAAAATCTTTCTGGAAACTTCCTGATCGTAAACGGTCATTCCAAGAGCCTCTTCGTTGGTATATGGGATATTAATTTTTACTTCAACATATCTACTTACAGATCCTTGATTCGGTTCTACACCTTCTGCAGATGCATAAATTGTAACTTTTTGCAGACCATTTTTTTTATGAACGGTTACAAGTCCATTTTCATCTACGCTTGCTACTTCTGGATCATCCGAAGTCCATTTTACCGCTTTGTTGGTTGCATTTTCCGGATATACGGTTGCGGCCAGCTGCAGTGTCTGTCCAACTTCAGTTAATTCCAGATTACTGTTCGGTGTAATTGTTACGCTTGTTGCATAAACGGTTTCTGCTGGTGTCTCTGTTGGCTTCGGTGTCTCTGTCGGCTTTGGCGTTTCCGTCGGTTTTGGTGTCTCCGTTGGTTTTGGCATTTCTGTCGGTTTCGGTGTTTCTGTCGGTTTCGGTGTTTCTGTCGGTTTTGCTGCTGGTTTTGTTGTAAGCGCACCGTCTTTTCCGTAGTAATTTCCGTTTACCGTCTGGTCCGTTACCATCTTGCAGTCTGATCGGAAATAATATGTCTTTCCGGAAATTTTCATCTGCATATCCTTGCAGGCTCCGCCCCAGCTCCGGATATAGTATTTTGCTCCGTTTTCTTCTTTCCAGCATCCGGAAAGCATAACTCCGTTTCCGTCCACAAAATACAGGTTATCTTTGTATGTAAAGCTTGTGTTCACTGCCATGGTGCTGTCTGCCTGGAACCAGTACCATTTTCCTCCGGTTTTCAGCCACTCATTCTGATAGGCTGCACCGTTATCATGCAGGTAATATTTTTTTCCGTTCCAGGTCTGCCAGCAGTTTTTATAAGCTCCGCCCCAGCTGCAGAAGAAATAGGTTTTTCCCCCGTCCGTGAAAGATTCATTTGCTTTCATGGTTCCGTCTGCGTTCAGATAGTAACGGTTATTGTCCCAGGTCTGCCAACCCGTTGCAATTTTTCCATCTTTTGCCAGTTTCCACTGTCCATCCATCACGATCCACTGCATGTTGGTTACTTCTGCAGCACTATTGAAGGTATACGAACGTCCATTGATTTTTGCAGACCGGCTCTTATAAGCTCCTCCCCAGCTGCAGAGATAACGGATTTTTCCGGTATCATCCAGTCTCCACTCATTGGAGCGCATACTTCCATCACTATTCATGTAGTATTTATTTCCATCCCAGGTCTGCCAGCCCGTTGCAATTTTTCCGTCTTTCACCAGATACCATTTTCCGCCTTTTACAACCCACTGGGAACCCTGTACCTTACTGTCTGCACCGAATGTATAACTTCTGCCGTTGATTCTTGCCTTGCAGTTCAGGTAAGCTCCACCCCAGCTGCGGAAGTAGTAAACCGATCCATCCGTATCAATCATCCACTCATTTGCTTTCATGGTTCCGTCTGCATTCAGATAATATTTTTTTCCGTCCCAGGTCTGCCAGCCGGTCTGTTTTACACCGTCTTTATAAAAATACCAGGTTCCGGACTCCTGCGTCCATCCGGTTTTTCCAGCTGCCTGTACTGTCTGGGCAGAAACTACTGGGAACATATTTGTTGCGGCCGGTGTGCCTACTGCCAGGCTCAGGCCAAGAAGTACCATTGCGATTCTTTTTCTCATATTTTTTTCCTCCGTCCGTGTCAAACATTGACACCGATTTTTCTGTTTGAATTCCGTGTCAATGTTTGACACGGGATTCCTTGTTTTATTATTTCACTTTTTATTCTGGAATTTCTTCCAGAAGTTCCCCGGTATAATCTTCCCGTTTTCCAAGTTTTACGGCATCGTCCAGTTCGGACTGTTCCATGCATACACTTCCGATCGGGTGGATTCCTGGATCACAAAGAACCAGATACAGGTTTCCCTGGTAATCTTCCGCTACATCACCATCCTGCCGGTAGCCAATAAACTCATGCTCAATCGGTATTTCTTCCGGATGCTCCAGATAGAATGGATCAAGCTCTCCCCAGTCCAGTGTGGAAAAATTGAAATTCGGAAAACGTTCTGCTATTACTTTTTCTGCATTTTTTCGAAGCTCTTTCATGTCCATATGGTTTCTCCCCCTTTTTTATTTCTTTGGATCATATTATCATATTACCTTTCCAATTCCGTAATTACAAGAGTCTTTTGCTATTTTTCATATTGCATTTTTATTACATTCTAATCACCCCTCTGTTTTATTTGCATTTGTTGTTATTGTAATATGGCTTCCGCTGCTGAATGCGGCTTCCATAGATGCCTTTAATGCGTTCAGGATTTCATCTGCACTTTTTGTTCCCCCGTAGAAACCCGTATTGGCCGTTTCCTGCGATTTTTCTGCATCGTACCGTAAAATGATCGTAAGTCCTGTTCCAGCCGTTGCAGCGTCCGAAAACGAGCTTGAAAGGGTTGTCTTGGATGTACAGGAAACGGTAAGTGTTCCACTCAGGAACTTACAGCCGGAAAACAGGTTCCCGCTATCCGTACAGGAAGATGGGATTTCACCGGTTATGGATTCCAGTGCGGTACATCCGAAAAAACTGCTGTTCATTTTCTGTGCAGACGATGGGATATGTACTTCTTTCAGGTTGACGCAGCCATTGCAGATATTCGAAAGTTCTTTCGCACTGTCCGGAATCTGGACAGATGCCAGAGCCATACAGCCGTAATACATAGAATCCATGTTCTCCAGCTGCATACAGGCTGTTGTATCGGCTCCATCGATCAGCGCCGTATCACCGTAAAATGCTTTTTTTGCCTGTTTTATATTCCCTGGAAGTTCCATGGCCTTTTCCAGTGCAATACACCCTTCTGCGCAGGATGTAATATCTTCCAGCCGGACCGCACCAGACATATCCGGCATACTGGTCATCGCTGTGGCATTTTTGAATGTTTCCACCATGCTTCTCACTGTGTCCGGAATGCGGCACAATGTTTCCAGGTATTCGTCATTTCCTGTAAACCAGTAGTCCATGCTTTCCACTTCTGCCTCCGGATCAATCCAGGTCAGCCGTTTAACAGAATATTTCTTCCATGGCGCAGAATCTGATTTGAAATTCCGGACGCTTCCTTTTCCGGATATTTCTAGATCCCCGTTGGAATACAGGATAGCCTCCACATCATCTGGATTTTCTCTGCCGATTTTATACCTAACACTTTCATCACGGTCAATAAGCACTGTTATCTCTGCCTTGATATCCGGATATGCCTTGGAGGAAACCTCTACGGTAACACTGTGGCCATGTGCCGGCACTTTAGCCGGTGACACGCTGTATGTATCTGCATCCAGAAGCTGTTTCTTTTTCCCGGATATTCCGTATACGCGGAAATTTTTTTCTGAAATCCTACTTCCGGCAGCATAGCTTTTCTCTGCAGCTTCCACCTTGATCGTTTCCGGTTTTTCCGGTGCAGCTTCTTTTCGAAATTTTGGCAGTACCAAAAATACGACTCCAACAAGAATCAGCAAAATAACAGCAATCAACGCTATGATCCACAAGCTGCTTTTCTTTTTCTGCCTTTTTTTCTCTGGCTGTTTTTTTGATACGGCCATTTTTACTCTTTTTCCTTTTCCCACATTTCTCTTCCTTTCGTTTTACTTTTGCCTGTTATCCGGTGCCAAATCACAATTAGCCAGATTGGTATAATAATTCTGGATGGTCATTGGTGCATTATACAGTGCCGTCAAAAGATACGCCTTGATATTCCCGATTTTCTTTTCCGTATTGTGCAGGCACTTCAGGATATAACAGATGTGATCTTTATCCAGCTTCAGGAACATGCTTTTTACAATCGAAACAGGACGTTCCTTTCCTCCAATCCGAATTGTTCCTGCATCCGGCGGCAGCATTAGGGTTTCTACAATCAGATCGATCAGTTCATCCACTTCCTGCTTGTTATAGATCGGCGGGTAGTTCTCGTAATCAATATTTTTCCGAATCAGTTCCCGGTAGGCAGATATCCGATCCATCATATCCATCCCACCTCTTTTTGTTCCCCGCTTTATATTATGATGTTAGGGTCAAAACCATAAATAACTTTGTCCTCTATTTCTATAAAGAGTTTTCTGAAATTCAATGCTGCTATCTTGGAACCGAAAAAGAACTTGCCCCGCTGTTTCCCACGAGGTATCTTTTCCAAGTGGTAATTCTTGCGTATATTCGATGGAACAGTTTCCACTCCATTACGCAGCCTTGCATAATTTTTGAATTCTTTGCTATTCATGTTCCGTTGGATTTTCGCACGTTCATGCGCTGCTTTGGATGTTACTATTTTTACAACCTTCTTAAAGATCTTCGGCTTGCATTGATCCTGCTACGGACAGTTGGCACACTGCTCATGCAGAAAGGAAACGGCACACTGATTGCTTGGTTTCATATAAGAACAGCTTTTCGGTGCATGGCCGGCTGGACATCGGAGGACTTTTGTTCCCTCTTCGTTGAATTCAAAATCAGCAAGGATATCCGGAGCCGGTTTCCCCGTCAGACTTGTGGTAATCAGTTCTACGTTTTTATGA
>OHLC01001097.1_pt1 | contig 11414 bp, 8 predicted proteins | sample 1568981 | NCBI WGS metagenome assembly OHLC01 (sample SAMEA3879510, study PRJEB24766) | human gut metagenome | biome: human-associated habitat; feature: feces | place: USA | collected 1985/1987 | reverse complement strand
ATTTCAACGAAGCTGTTCGCTTTGTGAATGATTTAAAGAAAAAATGGAGAAAGACTGGATTTGGGGAGTCTTTGGCAGAAGAAAAGTTAAGAGAAGAATTTGAGGCAAATGTTGAAAAGGTTTATGAGAAACAAAAGGCATTGGCTCAAAAGGTTGTAGAGGCTAAGGAAGCTTTGATTAAGGAAGCTGAAAAAACTTCTTTATCAGATGATTTTAAGAAGGCTACTGAAAAAATGACTTCTTTAATGGATGAATGGAAAGCTTCTGGAAATGCCGGAAAGAAAACGGATGATGAATTGTGGGAACGTTTCAATGCAGCTCGTCAGAAGTTCTATGATCGTAAACATGCAAACTGGGAAAATAGAGCGGTTCAGTTTGAAAATGCGAAAAAGGTAAAAGAAGATTTAATTGAAAAAGCTAAGTCTTTACAGGATTCTGAAGAATGGCAAAAAACAAGTGCTAAATATAAAGAATTGATGGATGCATGGAAAGCAGCTGGAAATGCAGGTCGTGAATTTGATGATGATTTATGGAATGCGTTTAATGAGGCTCGCCAAAAATTCTATGCGAAACGTAATGAATTCTATGAAAAATTGCATGTTGAACATGACGAAAAATATGCAGAAAAACAAGCTTTAGTAAAGGAAGCTAAATCAATTGCTGGTTTACAGGAATATACTCGTGAACAAACGGCAATGATGAAAGAATTGTCTAACAAATGGAAATCAATTGGTTTCTGTGGAAAAGATAAAGAAGACGAAATCTGGAATGAGTTCAGAGGAGTTATGGATGAATACTTTGCGGGTTTAAAATCGGCTAGTGAAAAGCGTCGTGCTAACTGGCGTGAACACATGTCAGAAATTATTTCTCGTAAAGAAGAACAAATCGCAAACCAAAAACGTCAAATCAAACGTCTTCAGGATGATATGACTGGTTTGGTAAGTGAAGCTACAGTAGCTGACTTACAGGATCAAGTAGAAGATAAAGAAGATTTTATCAAACAACTTGAACAAGAAATTGAAGACATTGAAAAGAAATTAGCAGAGTAGTTGATCTACTCTCTTTTTCTTGGGGTTTATTATTATATGAATTTTCATGAATGTATGAAGCTGTTTTATCCAGAGACAAAAATAATATTATATAATCAAAAAAATGAAGTTGTATTAGAAGGCCAAGTAAAGGACATTCGTAAAGAGTGTGAAAAATATCATAATGTAGAAGTTACTTTCGTATCGGGTAGAGCGGATACAACGGGACTTAAAATTTGGTTAGATCTATAAACAAAAAGGGAAGAAAGTTTAAACTTTCTTCCTTTTCATATCTAGTATTTCATATCGCTTTTAATCACATCGTGATCTTTTAATAGTTTTTCAATGACAGTACCCTTGATAGCTTTAAGAACTGGTTTTTTGAATACATTTAAAGGTCCAAGGTTGATTTCAAGTGGCGATTTACCATCCATTAATTTAACGCTTGAATCTAATAATTCACGTACATCATATACGCTACCCCAAACTTCTGGAACACCACGATCAACACCCAATAGTCCATATACAGCTTCCATTGCGGTACGTACTGAATATTCAGTTGTAAAGACTGTGTCTCTTGGTGTGTCGGCAAATTGTCCTAAGAAGGCGAAGTTTACGCATCCATCAGGAATTACGTCTGGACGATCACCTTTTGTACGTGGCATGAAGAAGGCAGTGATGTATGGCATCATTGTAGGTACGCATCGTGCTGAATTTGTAGCTAATTCTTCAATTTGATCCGTTGGAACACCCAAGTGATATAGCCATTCTTCCGTAATTTCTTTACCAGTACATTCTCTCATTGGCTTTTTAATGTAGTCACCATCAACATCTGTGAATAGTCCATATACCCAAACGCATACTTTGTTTGGATCTTGGTTCTTGAATTGTCCTTGACGATTGATTGTCCAGCTCATTAACCAGCTTGAATCTCTACAAGTGACAATACCTCCAGTAACTGTTTTTCCACTACGAGGATCACGTTTACAAATATTTGTGATATAAGGAATAATCTTATCATCTAATGTTGTGACTGTGGCAGATTCCCAGTTTGTCTTTGAAATGTCTGAACAGAATTTTTCTGGGTGACCAAAGCTTGGATCTTGTTTTGCGATGTTTTTCCATAAGCTCCAGCATCCACTTGTTCTTACTTCAGCATCTCCATTAGGCGCATGGTCTTGATCTCCGTAGATTGTTCCTTCTGTACAGCTTCCGTTTGTCACGAATACTAAATCGTTTTCAGTTAATACAATGCCGGTTTCGGTTCCGTTGACTTTGCATTCGATTGCAGAAGCAATCTTCTTGCCATCCTTGAAATCAAAGATAACGTTGGTAACTTCAGTATTAAACTGGAAGTCAACGCCAGCATCTTCCAGATATTTCTGCATTGGAAGGATCAGGGACTCATACTGATTGTAACGTGTAAATTTCAGTGCAGAGAAATCAGGCAGACCACCAATATGATGGATAAAACGCTGGAAATAACGCTTCATCTCCAGGGCACTGTGCCAGTTTTCAAATGCAAACATGGTTCTCCAGTACAGCCAGAAGGTAGAATCAAATACTTCGTCGTCAAAGACATCCTCGATCGTCTTGTCATACAGATCCTCGTCTTTGGTCATGAAAAGTTTCATGATCTCCATGCAGCCTTTCTGGCTTAAGTTGAATCTGCCGTCCGTATGTGCATCTTCGCCGCGGTTTTCGGTTGCACGGCATAAAGAGTAGTTCGGATCTTCTTTGTTCAGCCAGTAGTATTCGTCGAGTACGGAAACGCCCGGTGTCTCAATGGAAGGGATACTGCGGAAGAGATCCCACAGACATTCAAAATGGTTCTCCATCTCACGGCCGCCGCGCATCACATAGCCTCTGGATGGATCAAAGATACCATCACATGCACCGCCTGCGATATCCATTGCCTCTAAAATATGGATATGATCGCCCGGCATCTGTCCGTCACGAACCAGAAAACATGCTGCTGCTAAAGATGCAAGACCACTTCCTACGATGTATGCGCTTTTCTCATCGACACCTTCCGGTTTTTTCGGATGTGCAAATGCCTCGTAGTTACCGTTGGTATAATAAATACCTTTGCTGTTTTTCTCGTATTTTCCACGCTCTGTATTGCGGTATGGTGTTCCACTCTCTGCCTGCTGTTTTTCGGCGATCTTCTTTGCCTTTGCCTGTTTGTGGCTGTTGCTTGCCGCAACTGCTGCCACACCGGCTCCTGCTGCAATCAAAGATGCTAACGCGATGGTTTTATTTTTATTTGACATAATAAGAATCTCCTTTCTAACTGCTTTTATTATCTTCGTTCTGTGGTCATCTTATTACTTCCCGGATAAAAATCCAATATACAAAACAGGCGGAATGACAATATTTTTATCATTCCGCCTGTTTTGATAAATAATCGGCCCTGCATTTACAAATCCGGTACAGCGTACCTAAATTAACCGGACGACGTTGCTGACTGTCATCCGAAACATAAATCATCCTTCATCCAAAAAATTTCCAATCGAATTACTGATATTTCCGTGCAGTGTCAGACTCATTTTTTTGACGATCGTGCTGTAGTCTTCCTGCATACCGTCTTTGATCCAGTCTAACATCACACCGACAAAACCATACTTGTAAAAATCTGCAATAAAACGTTTATCTTCCTCCGGGAGACCGGTTCCTTCCGCCTTCTCATTTACCACACCCTCGATCAGTTCAAACGTCAGCTTATAAAGATAACTTTCAATCTGTTCCTTGCTGACCAAACGGTATACATTCATGATAAACGGTTTATTTTCCAGCACTGCCTTAAAAATCTGCTCTAACCCTTCCTGCCAGGAATTGTAGGTTCGTTTTCCCTGCAGCGCCCGCTTTCCGTCCTCCACGCATGCCCATTCAACCAGATCATAGATATCTTTAAAATGGTAATAAAATGCCATACGGCTGATTCCACAGTCCGTGGTCAGATCCTGGATCGTAATTTTATCTAATGGTTTCTGTAAAAGTAATTTTTTTAAGGATGCTTCTAATGCCCTTTTGGTTGTATTACTCATACGGACACTCCTTTTCCTTCGTATTTATAATAAATCACAAGTTGTTTAACTATTTTCCCTCGTTTCATACATCTGAAAATACTTGTCTGAATTTTAGCATACCGCTGCTATTCTGTCATTAAAAAGCCTCTATTTTAATGATATTTGTAATTATTGCACAAAAAATCCACCATTTTGGGGAAATGGTGGATTTAAAAAGGGGGAGAATTTATGAAAAAAAGTTTTATCACTCGTTCGTGATACTAATAATATATCCGCAATTTGTGAAATCCCGTTGTACATTTTTTGAATTCTATTTGAAGAATCTGTAACAATTTGTTCACACAACTGCTCTCACATTCTATTTTCCAAGACGGATCACATTCCAGGATGCTTTCTTTAACACGCTTGTGACAACACCGTCATCAAGTTTACTTCTGTCATCTGCGTTAACCGGATATACATTCTGTTCGGTCAGCGTGTTGGCTGCTTTTAAGTCATCGTTTTCCATCACGATATGCTCTTTGATCCGGTATCCCGCAAAGCTGCGCACATCGGTGGTAAGCTCTACATCCTCTTCCAGGTTACGGTTTACTGCAAAGATCGTGACTTCGTCTTTTTCTTCGTTATAGACAGCCACAGATTCCACGTCCGTGATCTCATCATGTTTTGCCGTTGCATGTCTGGAGCTTGAGATTACCGGTTGCAATGCGATGCCCCTGCCGTATTTGGATGCATGCATGAACGGATAAAAGATCGTCTGTTTCCATGCTCCGCCTGCCGCATCTGTCATGATCGGTGCGATTACATTGACAAGCTGTGCCAGACATGCCATCTTGACACGGTCTGCATGTTTCATCAGTGTGATCAGCATCAGTCCGACTAACAGGGAATCCTCAAAGTTATAGATATCCTCTAACATCGGAGGTGCCACCTGCCATGGATGGTTCTCGGTAATATCATCATCCGCAGCGTTTGAGTGAAACCATACATTCCATTCATCAAAACTTAAATTCATGACTTTTTTGCTGCGTTTTTTCGCTTTGACATAATCACAGGTCGCAATGACTGTGCGGATAAACGTATCCATATCATCGGACTGTGCAAGGAAATCATTGCTGTCATTGTCGCGGTTGCCATAATACTGATGCATGGAGATATAGTCGACATAATCATAAGTATGGCTCAATGTGACAGCCTCCCAGTCTGGGAACGTAGGCATATCCAGGTTGGAGCTTCCGCAGGATACCAGCTCAATGTCCGGATCGATCAGGCGCATTGCCTTTGCAGTCTCCTCCGCAAGTCTTCCGTACTCCTCCATCGTCTTGTGACCGATCTGCCACGGTCCGTCCATCTCGTTTCCAAGGCACCACACCTTGATATTGTGCGGATCTTTCACACCATGTTTGATACGAAGATCACTGTATTTCGTTCCTGACGGATGATTGCAGTACTCCAGCAGATTGCAGGCATCTGCAATACCGCGCGTTCCAAGGTTCACTGCCATCATGACATCAGAATTGGCTTTCTTTGCCCATTTGGAAAATTCATTTAAACCGATCTCATTTTTCTCTAAACTTCTCCATGCAAGTTCCAGACGGTGCGGACGCTCCTCAACCGGTCCCACAGAGTCCTCCCAGAAAAAGTTTGATACAAAGTTGCCGCCCGGATAACGGATGATCGGCACATCCAGCTCCTTTACCAGCTCCATCACATCTTTGCGGAATCCATCCTCATCTGCCGACGGATGTCCCGGCTGATAAATTCCTTCATATACTGCTCTTCCAAGATGTTCGATAAAAGAACCGTAAATCCTTTTGTCGATCGGAGCGATCTGAAATTCTTTATCCAGTACCATTTTTGCTTTTCTACTCATGTATATTTCCTCCTGTCACTTAAAATCTTACTCTTTTACCGCACCTGCTGTCATACCTTCAATAAAGTATTTCTGGAAGCAGATAAATAATACAAAGATCGGTATGATAGAAAATACAGAACCGACAACCAACAGACTGTAGTTATCACCATACGGGTTGATCAGTGTATTAAGACCAATGGTCAGTGTGTATTTGTCTGCAGAACGGATGACTAATAACGGCCACAGATAATTGTTCCATGCATTCATACCATTTAAGATCGCCATCGCTGAGAATGCCGGTTTCATGATCGGCACGATCAGTTTAAAGAAGATACCATACTCTGTTGCGCCGTCGATACGTCCTGCTTCGATCAACGATTTTGGCAGTCCTAAAAGATACTGCCGGAAGAAAAAGATCGTGGATGCATGTGCCAAAAACGGAAGTACTACTGATACATAGCTGTCCATCATGCCCCAGCTTGAAATCTGCTTGTACAGAGGGAGCATAATAACCTCAAACGGTACAGAGAGGATCAAAAGCACTATAATAAACAAGAAATTCTTTCCCTTAAAATCATAGGCCGCAAATCCATATGCAACGAATGCACTGATCGCCAGGGTCAGGATCACTGTGATGACTGTCAGGATCAGGCTGTTGCCAAACCATGTCCAGTAATCATGTTTTCCGGTGAACAGTAATTTGTAATTGTCCAGTGTCAGATGCGGGATATCCAGATTCAGGTTTAATCCGTACTGAAGCAGGAAGTTTCCCGGTTTAAAACTGGCTAATACCAACAGATAGATCGGCAGAACGGTAAGGATCGCAAGGATGGAAAAAAATATGATCATACCGATGGTTGCTGCCCTGTCTTTCTTTTTCTGGCTCATTCCAACAGATTCTGCTGCCATATTATCTCTCCTCCTTCTTAAATGTTCCAGTCAATGCAAGCTGGATGATATTAATGATCATAACAATGATAAGAAGTACTAAACCAACTGCACATGCATATCCCATTGCACGCTTCTCAATACCCTGACGATACAGATAACCAACGATCGTAAGTCCGATATTCTGTGGGGAGTTATTACCTTTCCACAGCATGTAAGACTCAAGGAACATGGAAAGTCCTGCATAAATACTAATTGTTAATACATAGATCGTGGTCGGTTTTACAAGCGGTACTGAAATGCTCTTAAACTGCTGCCACTTTGTCGCTCCGTCGATGGAAGCCGCCTCGTAGAGATCCGTGGAGATATTCTGTAACCCTGCAAGGAAATAGAGGATATTGACACCGGTCCAGCGCCAGCACGCTACTAGGAGAAGTGCAAAGTATCCGGTCCATTCACCTTTCAGCCATTTGATGGAAGAATGTCCAAAGAAATTTAAAATCTGGTTTGCAAGTGCCGTATCCATCTCACCAAACATCAGACGGAAGATTGTACCTACAACGACAACAGATGTCAGTGCCGGGATAAAATAAACAGACTTGAAAAATCCCTTCGCCTTCATCAGTTTGCTGTTTAACATACTTGCAAATAACATTGGAAACGGAATTAAAAGTACCAGTGTTCCCACCATGTATTTAAAACTGTTCCAGACTGCTTTTCTGAAATATGTATCAGAGAGTAATCTCTTATAGTTGTTCATTCCAACCCATTTATCTTTCAGGACGTCCTGAAAACTTAACAGTACACCGTTTGCAATCGGGAATACCCAAAACAAAATGACTGTCAGAACAAATGGAAGAATAAACACATAAGGTGCTGCTTTTTGCGAATACAAAAACTTCTTCACTTTATTCATGCTGTAATGCCCCCTTTTCCCTCATAACAGGAAACGGGATGCAGGACATCTGCCCCACATCCCTGCCTGTTTAAACCTGTCTCTTATTCTCCAAATTCATTCTGAAGTGCAGACTGTGCCTCGTCTAACGCTTCTTTTACATCCATACCGGACTCGAAGATATTATTCAAAGTCTCTGTACAGAAGATATTGTTGATGGATGGCATCTTCTCATCTGTGTAGCAGGTCAGTAATCCAATGCCGTCCTGAACATCTAATAATGCATCAAATGGTTTTGTGTTGAAGTACTGTACATACTGATTATCCGGGTTCTCTGTTACGGATTTGTCTGTCCATACTGCTGTGTTAACCGGGTCAAATCCTAATACGTTCCAAACTTCTACGTTTGCTGTGTCAGAAAGTTTGATGTAAGCGAATACTTCTGCTGCAAGGTCAGCATTCGGGCTGGATGCTACAACTGCTGTACCGGTACCACCACCACCGATAGTCTTTACTGCATCGTTGTCACCAAATACAGGAGGTGCTGCGATTGCAACTTTACCGGAAAGGTCTGTCATGTAGCTTAAGTAACGGCTGGTCTGCCAGAATGGCATGATTGCTGCTGCGACATCACCGCTGTTGTATAACGGATATGCTTCCTCGTTGTCAGGCTGTCCACCGGCGATAACATCCATAGCACCTGCATCCTGCATATCTTTCATGGTCTGTAAACATTCAACCATTGTGTCATTGTTTACTGCAAGGCTTCCATCATCATTTAAGTAATCTCCGCCTTTCTGAGCGAGCATTAAGTTTAATGTCCACTGAGCAGTTGTCTCACATGCTGCAAATGTTTTTCCGGTTGCTTCTTTGTATTTTGCACCGGCTTCTTTGAAGTCATCCCAGGTCTTAATGGTTGTATAATCAATATCAGCTGCTTCAAGAGCTTCTGTATTATAGAAAGCAACCATTGTACCTACATGTGTAGGCAAACCATAACATTTACCATCTTTAGAATACAGTTCCAGTCTGGATTGAACAACGTTATCAATATATGGCTGTGTAGCTTCTGTTAAATCTTTCAGTCCAATCTGACCTGTTGTAAATGCCGGGAATTTTCCTAACTCGATATCTACTACATCCGGTGCTCCCTCTCCTGTTTCTAAAGCCAGAGACAATTTGTTGTGCATATCATCATATGCCATGTTGGATAAAACAAGTTTAACCTTCTTATCCGGATTTTCCTCATTCCATTTCTCAGCCATGTTAGTGTAGAAATCCTGATGGTTCTCGATGAATGTCCAGACCTCAAGTGTTGTGACATCATCACCCTCTACGTCCATCTCTCTTCTTCCTGCGCCGCTGTCTGCGCTCTCTGTACCGGATGCTGCTTCCCCCGCACCGGAACTGCTGTTTCCTGCTGTGGAATTACCGCCACATCCGGCAAGCATTCCAACTGTCATTGCTGCGCACATTAATGCTGCTAAAACCTTCTTCTTCATACATTTACCTCCCAAATGTTTTTCTTTATCAGATCGAAAGTATCTCCTGTTTTCAGATGATCTTCCGCGTGATACATGCTTTTCTGTCAGATCAGCTGTCTGATCCAGACTGCCATCTCCCCTGTTTTCCGGTTGCCCCAGTAACAGTAAGGAACTGCTTTTAACGTCACATCCTTTAACTCCGGCGGCTGTTCTTTGTATAACTCTTCTGCCGTCCAATGATCTTCCAAGATGCGTTTTCCTTTTGCTTCCACCGTCATCACACCGCCTAATAACTGTTCCTCCCAGTTTTCAGTCAGCGCTTCTTTTGTATCCACATATAAGGAACTTAAGTTTTCTCCATTGTCTGTCTCTTCGAGGCAGTATACCAATGGACCGCGCATGATACATGCTTTTCCTTCATCCGCTCTCACTTTCGGATTTGCATATACAAATCCTGCTTTCATGTCACAGGATATTTTGATCTCCTCAGATGCTGCAAGATCCGTTATCATAAGATAACCTTTTTTTATGAGCGGTGTTTCTATTTTCTGTGTTCCGCGCCACACGGTAAATTCTTTTGTGTAGCTGGGGATCCGAAGTGCCAGTGTTCCTTTGGAAGCTTTTTCTGATTCCAGATGAACCGTTACCGTTCCATCCTTTAAGAAACTGCTTTCCATTATTACTTCTGTCTCTGTCTCTCCAATCAGAAGTTTTGTCTGACTGGATATGTATAAATTAATGTATAAACTATTTTCATCTGCTCCATAGATGTACTGTCCTAAAGAAGCAAGTGTTCTTGCAATATTCGGCGGACAGCACGCCACGCCAAACCATTTCTGTCTGACCGGCTTTACATGCTCCATGGATGTCCGTTCGATGCAGTTATCCGGCCATACCTCCAATGGATTGACATAGAAGAAACTCTTTCCATCCATCGCAATCCCTGCAAGCACTGTATTGTAAAGTGCCTTCTCCACAATGTCCGCATATTTTGCATCTTTTGTGATCTGCGCCATCCGGTTTCCAAACATCGCAAGTCCGATGGATGCGCAGGATTCGGAATAATTTCTGTCGTTCGGAAGATCATAGTCGGTTGTGAACCGCTCTAACAATCCCGATGAACCGATGCCGCCTGTGATGTACATCCTTTTCTCTGTCATGTTATTCCAGAGTGTCTTACAGGCATCTAATAATGTCTCATCCTGATATTCATATGCCAGATCTGCCATTGCGCTGTAGAGATATACGGCTCTTACCGCATGCCCCTCTGCTGTCTTCTGCTCTCTGACCGGCAGATGTGACTGAGAATACTCCGGTACATATCCGGCAAATTCAGGAAATATCTGCTGATATTTTTCTTTCTTTTCTTCCTGAAAGAAATAATTTTCTCCCACACCTCTTGTATCGATAAAATATTTCGCAAGGTCTAAATATCTTTTCTGTCCGGTTGCCCGGTACAATTTTACCAGAGCAAGTTCTACTTCCGGATGCCCCGGATAGCCATGACACTTTCCTTCCTCCGGTCCAAATGTCTCACAGATCAGATCTGCAAATCTTGAAACGATGTCGAGGAACTTTCTTTTTCCTGTTGCATTGTAATATGCAACCGCTGCCTCGATCATGTGCCCCGCTGTGTAAAGTTCGTGTCCTTCTTTCAGGTTCGTCCAGCGTCTGTCCGGTTCTTTGATCGTGAAGTAGGTATTTAAATATCCGTCTTCACACTGTGCCTTCCCGATCAGGTCGATCGTCTCATCAGCAAGTTTTTCCAACTTTTCATCTCTTCCGGATGAATCTAAGGTAAATGCAACTGCCTCTAACCACTTTGCAACATCGGTATCCTGAAAGACAGCTCCTTCAAAATCTCCCTCTGCCTCGCCTGCTGCGATCTTAAAGTTCTTGATACAGTGGCTTGGCGCCGCATCTTTTACATTGTCATTTAACGTGTTCCACTGGTAAGGAAGTATGACATCTTTTACTAAGCGGATGTATTTGTCCCAAAACGCATCTTTGATCTGGATCTGATGCAGCGGCACATCTGTCAGTTTTTCCTTCTCCATAACTTCCTCCCTCCTTTATGCTCCTGTCATGTGTTATGTTAAACGTTTAATTGAACTAAAATGTTCATTTTCCGTTTATTTACATTTCATTCACACTTTTTTGCTTTTTTCTGAAATGTTTTTTCTTTTCTTTGTCATTTTGATTGATTTCTGTTTCGTTCTTGTTTATATATACCAT
>OHLC01001094.1_pt1 | contig 11438 bp, 10 predicted proteins | sample 1568981 | NCBI WGS metagenome assembly OHLC01 (sample SAMEA3879510, study PRJEB24766) | human gut metagenome | biome: human-associated habitat; feature: feces | place: USA | collected 1985/1987 | reverse complement strand
TTTAAAAAACATCTCAAGAAGTGGTAATAATATATATTTTAGAAGATGCATTAACACAAATTATCATTGCCACACACAAAATAATGGAATATAATAATTTTATCTAAAAGTGCGTTAGAACATTTTCTTTCGGAAATTTCAGGAGGCATCTATTATGAATAAATGGCAAAAAATAGGACTGGCAGTAGGTATGGGAACTGCTGTTATTACTACTACACACCTGATTAACAGCATAATATTCAAATTATCTACCGCTAATAATTATACAGGTAAAAGAATAAGAAGCAATTATCAGTGGAAGTTCGGCAATATTGCATATATAACTGCCGGCTCAGGTTCTCCACTTTTACTTATACACGATCTTAATTCTTACAGTTCAAGCTACGAATGGGAACAGACTATAAACAGTTTTGCTAAGAATCACAAGGTTTACGCTATTGATTTATTGGGATGTGGTCATTCTGATAAACCTAATCTTACTTATACAACATTTATGTATACACAGCTTATCAATGATTTCGTGCTCAATGTTATTCGTTCCAAAACTGATGTTGTTGCTACAGCAGGCTCAACACCAATTGTGATAATGGCTGCATTTAATAATCATGCACTGTTTAATAAGATTATTCTTGTTTCTCCTTTATCAGTTGAAGATGCTCTTAAAGGGCCTGATAACTTAAGTGGAATAAGAAGACACATTTTAAATGTGCCTGTTATTGGAACTTCTGTATACAACATTCTGTTTAACAGACCATCTCTTAGAAAGCTTCTTTCAAAAAATTTTATAGATGGAAGAATTCCGGCTGATTATATCAATGCATGCCATGAGAATGCACATCTTGGTGATGCTTCAGCCAAATATCTGTTTATCAGCACTGAATGTAACTTTACTACTGTTACTATCTCAAAAGCACTTTCTGAGCTTGATAACTGTATATACATGATTAACGGTATGCACAATAATAATGACGTTATTGATGAATATATCCACATCAATCCAGCAATTGAAAATGTTATGATTCAGGATGCCAAGAAGCTTCCACAGGTTGAACAACCGGCTGAATTTGTAAGACAGGCTGAGATATTTCTAAATTAACCACTATTAGATAAATCCAGATAATCAACAACACATATAAAATAAACCCATATTATCCACAATATGATGAGCTACTAATCATTTTATGTGAATAATATGGGTTTTCTTTATACTATATTGTGTATACAGACTGCTTACGCAACCGGCTCTTTTGAAGGAAGTCCAGCCTTTCTTGGAAACTTTCCAGATGTAGGCTTAATCTTCTTGATATATACTAAAGAACGGTCAATATCAGTACCAGGAAGCTGGAATTTCTTCACTTCTTCTATCGTTCCGCCAAGAACACTGACTGCTTTCTTAGCATTTACTAATTCTTCATCAATATCTCCTGACTTATATGCCACAAAATATCCACCAACCTTTACGAATGGAAGGTTATATTCCACAAGAGTTGCTAAGTTAGCAACAGCACGAGAAACACTTACATCAAAATGTTCTCTTAAGTCATTATTTCTTCCACCATCCTCTGCTCTTGAATGAACTGTTTCTATTCCTGTAAGTCCAAGTTCTTCTATTACCTGATTAAGAAACTTTACTCTTTTATTAAGTGAATCAAGCAGAACTACATTAAGCTGTGGATGTGCTATTTTTAACGGAAGCCCCGGAAAACCAGCACCTGTTCCAACATCAATAAGAGAAATCTCTTTCTTTTTATGTCCGATTTTTTCAATATCTAACACAAGACTGTCAACATAATGCTTTAAAAGAACTTCTTCGTAATCTGTAATTCCAGTAAGATTCATAAAGCTATTCCATTCAACCATCAGCTTATAATACATATCAAACTGCTCGTACTGTCTGTCTGTAAGCTCAACACCTATAGAATTCAGATTATTCTTAAATGTTTCATTTATCATACATTTCTCCTTATCAATGATTAATGCTTTCTTCTAAGAGACTCCAGGTAAACAAGAAGCACTGATATATCAGCAGGCGAAACACCTGATATTCTTGAAGCCTGTCCAATTGAACGAGGTCTGAATTTATCAAGCTTCTGCATAGCCTCTTTTCTTAATCCGCTTATTTCTAAGTAATCAAGGCTGTCTGGTATAAGCTTATTTTCAAGCTTTTTAAAATGTTCAACCTGTCTTAACTGTCTGTCTATATATCCCTCGTATTTCAGATTAATATTAACCTGCTCACATACATCACAAGGCAACTCTGGTCTGTGCTTATCAATTGGAGCAAGAACATCATATGAAAGCTCCGGTCTTCTTATAAGTTCTGCAAGTGTAGCACCTGTTGTAAGCTCTGTACTTCCGTTATCTGTAAGTACCTTCTGTACTTCACTTCCAGTTCCTATATTAACTGACTTAACACGCTCAATTTCTTCATCTATAAGCTGAATCTTGCGGGTAAGGCGGTTCATTCTTTCTTCGCTTATAAGTCCGACTCTGTAACCATATTTAGTAAGTCTTATATCTGCATTATCCTGTCTTAATATAAGTCTGTACTCTGCACGGCTTGTCATCATTCTGTAAGGCTCTGCTGTTTCCTTAGTTACAAGGTCATCTATAAGAACTCCTATATAACTTTCTGAACGGTCAAGTATAAGTGGTTCTTCCTTCTTAACGAAAAGTGCCGCATTGATACCTGCGACAATTCCCTGTGCAGCAGCTTCCTCATATCCTGAGCTTCCATTAAACTGTCCACCAGCAAATAATCCTTCAATCTTCTTGAATTCAAGAGAAGACTTTAACTGAACAGCGTTAATACAGTCATACTCAATAGCATAAGCATTTCTTACGATTCGGACATTCTCAAGACCAGGAACCGTTCTATACATTGCATACTGCACATCCTCAGGCATTGAACTGCTCATTCCTCCAAGATACATTTCATTAGTATACAAGCCCTCTGGCTCAATGAATACCTGATGTCTGTCTTTGTCTGCAAATCTTACAACCTTATCCTCAATTGATGGACAGTATCTTGGGCCTGTTCCGTGGATATCTCCTGAATAAAGAGGTGAACGGTCAAGATTATCCATAATAATCTTGTGTGTCTCTTCATTAGTATATGTAAGCCAGCAGCTTACCTGCTCTTTCTGTATGCTCTCAGGGTCTGTTTCAAATGAAAATGGCACAACTCTCTTATCACCGAACTGCTCTGTCATCTTAGAAAAATCCACTGACCTTTTATCAACTCTGGCAGGTGTACCTGTCTTGAATCTTCTCACTTCAATTCCATTATCAATAAGTGACTGTGTAAGATGATTGGCAGCCTGTAATCCATTAGGACCTGTATGATAGCTTACATCACCATATATACATCTTGCCTTAAGATATACTCCTGTACATAAAACAACTGCTTTAGCTATGTATTCTGCACCAGAAACAGTCTTTACACCGCCAATTTTTCCATCATTAACAATAATCTCTGAAACCTCTGCCTGTCTTATATGCAGATGCTCAGTATTCTCAAGCACATTTCTCATTCTTCTGCTGTAATCGGACTTGTCAGCCTGTGCACGGAGTGAATGAACCGCAGGGCCTTTTGATGCATTTAACATCTTTGACTGTATAAATGTAGCATCTATATTCTTTCCCATCTCGCCACCAAGAGCATCTATTTCTCTTACAAGATGACCCTTAGAACTTCCTCCTATATTAGGATTACAAGGCATCATTGCTATACTTTCAACGCTTACTGTAAATATAATTGTTTCAAGTCCCATTCTTGCAGCAGCAAGGGCAGCCTCACAACCTGCGTGACCAGCACCTACTACAACTACATCATATTCTTCTCTAATATTAGGCATATTACTTCTCCTTATCAACCTGCATTACTTACCCATACAGAACTTTGAAAAAATTCTGTTGGCAAGATCATCTTCAATCTCCTCTCCTATTATAAGACCAAGATTCTCATATGCAGCCATTAAATCAATAGTAAGGAAATCTTCACTTACCATGTTATCAATTCCATCAAGTACAAGCTTTAAGCTGTCCTCAGCTTTCTTTAAAAGCTCTTTATGTCTTGTACTTGTAATATATACATCCTCATTAAACTTAACTTCGCCATTAAAGAACATATTCTTAACGGTTTCCTCAAGCTCTTCAATTCCCGTCTCCTGCTTTGCAGATATAGTAACTGTCTCACAGTTGATTATTTTCTTAATATCTTCTGCTGTTGTAACCTGTGCAAGATCAGCTTTATTAAGTATTACAAGAACCTTCTTATCCTTGATAAGTTCCATAATCTCATAATCATTATCATCAAGTACTCTTGAAGAATCAACTACATATATTACAAGATCAGCGATTTCTGCAAGCTTCTTAGCCTTATTAACCCCAATGCTTTCAACAACATCATCAGTTTTTCTGATTCCTGCAGTATCAATAAGATTAAGAGTAATTCCAGACAGATTAATCATTTCTTCAAGAGTATCTCTCGTAGTTCCTTCTATATCAGTAACAATTGCTCTCTCTTCTCTTGCAAGTACATTAAGCAGGCTTGACTTTCCTGCATTAGTTTTCCCCAAAATGACTGTACGCACGCCATCATGCATGATTCTGCCATTATCGCATGTTTTTAACAAGTTATCCACATTATTAAGACAGTTTTCCACATCATTTTTAAGGTTATCTACATTAGCATCTATATCAAAATGTTCTGGATCATCAAGAGCAGCCTCAATAAATGCAACATTATTCAATATTATCTCTCTTATATTCTTAATCTTTTCAGATAACTTACCATCTAACTGATTAACAGATGACTTCAGAGCATAATCATTCTTTGCATTAATAATATCAATAACAGCCTCCGCCTGTGACAGGTCAATTCTTCCATTAAGAAATGCTCTCTTTGTAAATTCACCAGGCTCTGCAAGCCTTGCACCAGCGTTAAGTACCGCCTCTAACACCTTCTTAGTAACAAGAATACCGCCATGACAGTCAATCTCAACAATATTCTCTCTTGTATAAGTGTTAGGAGCTTTCATTACAATTACAAGTGCTTCATCAATTTCATTACCGTTATCACATATATTTCCAAAATGTACCGTATGACTCTGTACATTTGCAAGATTAATATTCTTTTTTGACTTAAAAACTTTATCTCCAATAATAATTGCATCAGGACCGCTTATTCTTACAATACTAATTCCACCGCTTGACACTGTACTTGTAGATATAGCTGCTATTGTATCCTCCATTTCCATCCTCCATATAAAAAATGCTGTGATAATAATACCACAGCATTTAATAAAATCATATATCTAATTATCTGTTATATCTGTTATTATTCTCTCTTTCAAGATAAACAACAACATGTCTGAAAGGTTCTTCACCCTCACTTCTTGTAGAAACAAACTTATCTGCCTGAAGTGCTGAATGGATAATTCTTCTTTCATATGGGTTCATAGGCTCAAGTGAAACAGGTCTTCTGCTTCTCTTAACCTTGTATGCAATGTTCTTAGCAAGAGACTCAAGAGTTTCTTTTCTTCTCTTTCTATAGTTCTCTGTATCTAATTTAACTCTTACATACTTCTCACTGTTCTTGTTAATTACAAGACTTGTAAGATACTGGATAGAATCAAGTGTCTGTCCTCTCTTACCGATAAGAACACCCATGTTATCTCCAGAAAGATCTACATTAACGCTATTTTCTTCATCGTCAAATGTAATATCAGCCTTAACTTCCATGCTCATAGCACCAAACATGCTGTCAAGAAATGCTTTGATATCTTTTCTGATAACTTCCTTCTGTTCTTCTGTAAAAGGCTCTTCCTTTGGCTGTGCTTCAGCCTTAGGAGCTTCCTTAACTTCTGCATTCTTGTAATTATCAGCAGGCTTGTGTTCCTTTTTGAACTCTTTCTTAGGTTCAGACTTGAATTCCTTCTTAGGCTCTGCCTTTTTTAAATCATCAGTCTTCTTTTCAAATTTCTTTTCAACATGAACTGGTTCTTCTGACTTCTTAGGAGTCTCAACAGACTTAACTTCTGGTTCTTCCTGTTTTTCTCTTGCTTTAATCTTTGCAGGCTTAGAATTAAATATTCCTAAAAATCCTGAATTACCTTTGTCTATAACCTCATAATCAAGCTTATCACTCGGAATACCAAGCTTTGTGCAGGCATTAGTTATAGCTTCTTCAACAGATTTTCCTGTAACTTCAATATATTCCATTACTTAACCCTCTCTATTTTCTTTTATCATTAACCTCATTGTATCTTGATACCATACCAACCTTATCAGCAAGACTTCCTGGTTTGGCTGACTTACCGCTTGCTGCAGCGGCTTCCTTTAATTCCTGGATTTTCTTATCGTTAGCTTCTTTTCTTTCCTGAAGCTTCTTTGCCCTGTCTGCACTTGAAGAAACAGAATTTTTGTTATTATTTACATTCTTAGTACTTACAGAAGCACCTTTAACGATAGTTTCTGCTGGAAGTCCCTTCTTGGCTCTCTTCTTATTACGTTTTTCAACATTCTTTTCTACAATCTTATCTGTTCCAATCTTATCATAATATCTGTTAATGAAGATTGTCTGGATTGTCTGTATAACAGCAGTTGCAATCCAGTAAACACCAAGACCTGAAGGAAGACTTATTGCAAGAAATGCTGACATAAGCGGCATAAAATAAGTCATCATCTTCATAGATGCTGCTGCTGGATTATCACTGTCAGGCTGCTCCATGCCAGCCTGTGAAACCTTAACAGATATAAACTGTGTAACACCTGCAAGAATTGGAATTAATATAGCTATATGAAGACCAAAACCTGGATTCTGAGACATGTTAACGCCTAAGAAAGTATTCATATGGTTAATCTTATCAAGATTCTGTGTAATCATATCAGAAAATGCTGGAAATGCTTCTTTTAACTTAGTCCACTGATCTGCAGTGAATGAATTAAGTGTAGTTACAGCTGTGCTTGTATTGCTCCAGTCAACAGTCTTTCCGTATATCTCATTAAGAGTATCAGCATATCCTGATACAGATGAAATACCATCAGCACCATTAAGTCCAAGTATATTAAGGAAAAGTACCTTAATCTGTGAAATATATAGTGGTATCTGCTGGAATACTCTGTAAAGAGCAAAAAGAATAGGCATCTGGATAAGAAGCTGTACACAGCTTCCCCACTGTGAAACACCGTATTTTTCATAAACAGCCTTAGTTTCTGCCTGCATCTTCTGCATAGCTACTGTATCACTGTTCTTTCCCTTATACTTCTCCTGAATAGCCTTTATCTCCGGGTTCATAACTGACTGTAACTTAGTCATCTTCTGCTGCTTAATCTGTAATGGTAGCATTAACATTTTAACAAGCAGAGTAAAAATAATGATTGCTATTGCAATATTACCAATTCCTATTGCATTAAGACCCATGAAAAGGATGTCTAAAATGTAACCAAGTAACTGTGCAATTGGCTTAATAATACTCAAATTGTCACCTCCGCATAATATAGCACTATCCAAATATTCAGTTGTTTATTGCTTTTTTCTTTTCCCATACCTGCCTACTGGCACAGGATCAAAGCCATAAGCGTTCTTATTAAATGGATTGCACCTTAATATTCTTTTAAGTGCCAACCACCCACCTAAGAAAACTCCATACATTTCAATAGCTTCAATTGCGTATTGCGAACATGTTGGAATAAAGCTGCAGTATTTTCCTCCTTTATAAGGAGATATTGCGAGCTGGTATAATCTTATCATCTTAAGAACTATGAACTTGCCCGCATTCTTTAACTTAATCTTTATATCCTTCATATTAACCGCCTGTTTAATTCTGCTTATAAAGCTTATGAAGTTTCAATAAATGAATCATTGATTCCTTAGTTTCAAAAAAACCCTTATCTTTCAAACTGGCTCTGGCTACGACAACATAATCATATCCATCGGGTATACAGTCTGTACTAAGGCGGAATGCCTCTCTTATCAGTCTTGCCAGTCTGTGTCGGACAATACTATTCCCGACCTTCTTACTCACAGATACACCTAATCGTTTAGTATCCGTTCCATTCTCAGAAATATACATTATAAGATTCTTGTTAGCAAAAGACTTCTTATTATTGTACACCTTTTTAAATTCCTGATTACTTCTTAATGTTTCAAAATCCTTATATTTCATACCATTCACCATTCTTATTAATTAAAATGTTGCTTAAATTTAATATTAATATAATCTGAAAAAAGCAGATGAGAAACTCCCATCTGCCAACAAAATCAAGAAAATATTAATTAAGCTGAAAGTTTCTTTCTACCCTTAGCTCTTCTTGCTGATAAAACTTTTCTTCCACCTGCAGTACTCATTCTTGATCTGAATCCATGAACCTTAGATCTCTGTCTGTTCTTTGGCTGAAATGTCATCTTCATAGTCTATGCACCTCCTTCATTACCATTGTAGTTTATTATGGTAAGAATATTTTCATATAAAAAATTTCAAAACACAGAACTGATTATATTGTGTAAACATTATAAAGTCAAGAAAAACTTGATAATTACTGTATTTATTTTTATATATACTAATTCTATAAAAAACGCTTTCAACAGGTTTTTCACAATCCAGTAATCCGCATAAATAGGACATTTTTAATATTTTTTAATAAGAATATAAAAGAGTTTTCCACAAAATGTTGATAACTTGTGGAAAACTCTTTATAATTACGTTAGTTATTAACGATATTTTTGAAAAAGTGCCTATTTTCGACCTTTTTCGCGTTTATAATATTTTCCACATTCATGTTAATACATTTTTATCCATAAAATTATCCACAGGGCTTAATCTGCCCAAATATTGAAATAATTTTCTAAATGATATATTATATAAAGGAATGTATTTTTATGATTGGACAGGCTAATTAACAAGCCAGAAAGGCCTAGAATTTATGGATGAATTACAGACATTGATTGATAAATGGGATTTAATTCTCTCTACTTTTAAAGAAGAACACGAAATTATTGATGTTTCTTTTAAAACATGGATTAAACCCCTTAAAATATATAAACTTGACGGCAATGTTCTTACTCTTACTTTCTCATCTTTAGAAGATGACGCTTCTACTGATGAAAGGAGCATTGTATATATTGAAAAACGTTACCTCAAGTTTCTTGAAGTTACCGTATGTGAAGTAATGAACAAAGAATATCAGGTAATTATTATGTCATCTGCTGAGAAAAAGGAAGATGAATTAAAGAAAAAGACATCTTCAGTTTCTACTGATAATAGTCTTGCTTCACAGAATCTAAATCCTAATTACACATTTGACACATTTGTAATAGGTACTAATAATAATCTGGCTCACGCAGCATCACTCGCTGTTGCCGAAACACCTGGACAGATATATAACCCTCTGTTCATATACGGAGGTGCCGGACTTGGTAAAACTCATCTTATGCAGGCTATTGCACATTTTATTATTGCAAGTGACCCATCTAAGAAGGTTTTATACGTAACTTCTGAGACATTTACTAATGAACTTATCGAATCGGTTAAGACTAACAAGAACACTGAATTCAGAAATAAATACCGTAATATTGACGTTCTTCTTATTGATGATATTCAATTTATAATAGGAAAGGTTTCTACTCAGGAAGAATTTTTCAATACCTTTAATGACCTTTATCTTTTAGGAAAACAGATTGTTATATCTTCTGATAGACCACCTAAGGAAATGGAAACTCTTCCTGACAGATTAAGAACACGTTTTGAAAGCGGACTTCCGGTAGATATCCAGATTCCTACATATGAAACTAAGATGGCTATTATTAATAAGAAGTCTGAGGCTTTAGGAATTGATTTTCCTTATGAAGTTAAAGATTATGTTGCAACTAATATTACTTCAAGTATCAGGGAGCTTGAGGGAGCGCTTACCAAGCTTTCAGCTTATTCTAAGCTTTCCCACACACCTCTTACTGCAGAGTTTGCTGAGAATACACTTAAGGATCTTATATCTCCTTACTCTAAGAAAGAGATTACACCAGAACTTATAATTGATGTAGTTGCTGAACATTTCCACATTAAGCCTGAAGATATAATATCTCATAAGAGAAGTGCTGATATAGCTTTTCCTAGACATATTGCAATGTATCTGTGCAGGCAGATGACACAGACTCCTCTTGAAGCTATAGGTAAAGCTTTAGGTGGTAGAGATCATTCTACTATATTATATGGTTCAGAAAAGATTGCTAAAGAAACAGCTAATAATGAAACTACCAAGAGCACTATTGATATATTAATAAAGAAGCTTAATCCATCTTAAAAAGTTTTCCACAATGGTTTTAGGATAATTTGTTAATTAGATGTTATTTTTATGTTGAATGTTCTTTATAACTTTTTTTTAAATTTATGTATATTTTTTTAAAATTTAATTTTTCACATACATTGAACATTAAATTTTGTGTTTTCTAACATGGTTATTATTTTCATATATCCAGTGTTTTTAAGGCTTTACATACTTTTTAACATTTTAACAACCCCTAAGACTACGGCTACTGCATTTATATATTTATATATAGCTCTTCTCCACTACAATTTTATCGAAAGGAAGTTATCAACATGAAATTAGTTTTTACTAAATCTAACTTAAACAAAGCTGTAGGTATCGTAATGAAGGCTGTACCTACAAGAACTACTATGAATATTCTTGAATGTATTCTTATTGATGCTACTACTAATGAAATCAAGTTCACAGGTAACGATATGGAACTTGGCATTGAAACTATAGTAGAAGGTGAAATTATAGAAAAAGGTAAGATTGCCATAGACGCTAAGCTTTTTTCTGAAATTGTAAGAAAGCTGCCTGATAATGATATTACTTTAACTACTGATTCTAATAATAATGCACTTATTACATGTGAAAAAAGTAAGTTTAATATAGCAGGAAAATCCGGAGATGATTTTTCTTACCTTCCTGCTATTATTAAAGATAAGATGATTACACTTTCCCAGTTCCAGTTAAAGGAAGTTATTAATCAGACAATATTCTCTATTGCTATTAATGATAATAATAAAATGATGACAGGTGAACTTTTTGAAGTAAATGAAGGTACACTTAAAGTTGTAGGTCTTGATGGTCACAGAATTGCTATCCGTAATATTAAGCTTGAAGGCAGATCTGATGACGTAAGAGTAGTTATTCCAGGTAAGACTCTTCAGGAAATAAGCAAGATTCTTAATGCTGATGCTGAAAGTTTTGTTAATATTTACTTTACTAATAATCATGTATTATTTGAATTTGACCAGACTCATGTTGTTTCTAGACTTATAGAGGGTGATTATTTTAAGATTAGTCAGATGCTTTCTAACGATTATGAAACTAAAGTATCTATTAATAAAAAAGAATTTCTAGATTCTATTGACAGAGCTAATCTTCTTATAAGAGAAGGAGATAAGAAG